>Ga0081455_10001417_pt1 | contig 29694 bp, 28 predicted proteins | sample TabmetS3T2R1_FD_70207 | JGI IMG/M metagenome (GOLD analysis project Ga0081455, IMG submission 70207) | Tabebuia heterophylla rhizosphere microbial communities from the University of Puerto Rico - S3T2R1 | ecosystem: Host-associated > Plants > Roots > Rhizosphere ... | reverse complement strand
TGCGGGCGACTGGCGGGACAGCTCGAGGCGGGTGATGCGGGAGAGATGGCGCACGGTGTCGCGAATCTGCTCGGCGGCGCGGATCACCCGATCGAGCGAGTGGGCGGTGTCCGGGGCAACCTGCCCGCGCGCGAGCAGCAGCTGCAGGCTCCCGATGATCACGGTGAGCGGGTTGTTGATCTCGTGCGCGGTGGCCAGCGCCAGCTGGGCTACCGAGCGGAGGGCCTCGGCCTCCACCGCCCGCGCGTCCGATCGCTTCAGATCGGTGATGTCCTGCGCATGGCCCAGCACGTAGGCGGGCCCGCTTGCGTCCTGCCCGCGCACGTTGCTGTAGGTCCAGATGCGCTCCTCGCCCGCGCGCGTGACCACCAGCATGAGGCCCTCGTCGGAGGGCTGGTGGGCGATACGGTCGAGGTACTGCCCGAACATGGGACGGACCGACGGAGCCAGGTACTCGCCGAGGCTCGTGCCGACCATCTCCTCGGGTGCGTACCCGAGGCGCTCCGCGGCGGCCTGGTTGACCGACAGCAGGGTCCCGGCCAGGTCGTGGGTGCAGATCAGGCCGCGCCCGGACTCCACCAGCTCCCGGTAGCGACCCTCCGACCGATCGATAGCGCAGGACACGGCAGGCACGCTACGCGGGCGAGAAGGCTCGCTTCACCGCGCCGAGCAGGTCGGCCATCCGGAACGGCTTGGCCAGTACCGGCACCCCGCTGTGGCGCAGGAACTCGTCGTACTCCTCGGCCTCCGCGTAGCCGGTGACGAACACGAGGCGCTGCTGCACGGCGGGCCAGCGCCGCTCGACCTCCTCGTAGAGGCCGCGTCCGTCCAGCTTCGGCATCGCCAGATCGCTCACGATTGCCGCGTACACGTGCTCGGCCAGCAGCCGGAGCGCGTCGGTGCCGTCGACCGCGGTGTCGACGTGCTCCCACTCGCCTCGCAGGATCTCGGCTTCCAGCTCGCGAACGTTCGTCTCGTCCTCGACCACCAGGATGCGGGGTTTCGGCATCGGTCATCTCCTCTCGGCGGAGCGATTGGCCGGCTGAGCCCGGCCTCGTCTGCTCAGTGCAAGAAGTGCACCAGCGAAGCGGCCAGCCAAATCAGGCGGTTACTCCGGAGGAGCAACGCTCGAATTGATGGGAAATGTCAGCTCCCGCGCTTTTTGGCAACCGAGCGCGTGTCGGCCTCCTCGACCGAGTGCGACTCGGTCAAATTCGCGTCGCGCTTGGCCAGCTCACCGAGCCGCCGATAGTAGCGGTGCAGCAGCTGCACTTCCTCTTCGGTGAGATCCTCGACGTTGATGAGGCGATTGCTCGCGCCCTGCATCGCGGCCACGATCTCGTTCAGCTTCAGGTGGATCGCCTGGGAGTCCTTGTTCTGCGCGCGCTGGATGAGGAACACCATCAGGAAGGTGACGATGGTGGTGCCGGTGTTGATCACGAGCTGCCACGTATCCGAGAAATGGAACACGGGGCCGAGCAGCGCCCACACGATGACGACCGCGAACGCGGCGGCGAAGGCCTGCGAGGTGCCGCTCCACTGCGTCACCGCCCGCGCCATCGCCTCGAGCCACCCCCGGGCGCGGGCCTTCTTCTTCGCCATCGCCGATCCCTTCCTCTGACGCTCCGCCTCAGTGGATCGGCCAGCGCGAGCGCGGAAAGCGGATGCCGGTGCGCGCCTGGAGCCGCTCGCCGATCTCCTGCACCTTGGCGAAGAGGCGCGGCTCGTCCACGAAGCGCTGCCGGTAGGCGTCCACCACGATCCGGCCGTCGATCACCACCGTGTGCACGCTCCGGCCATCCGCGTTGTAGACGAGGTTGTTGAGCGGGTTCCACATCGCCTGCCACTCGGGCCGCAGGGTGTCGAAGCACACCAGGTCGGCCTTCTTGCCGGCCTCGATCGAGCCCAGCACGTCGCCGAGCCCCATCGCCTCCGCTCCGTGCCGGGTCGCCATCTCGAGCGCGGCCTCCGCGGGGACCTGGCGAGTGTCCTGACGCGCGTCCTTGTACTGCAGGGCGGCCATGTTCATGGTGCGGACCATGTCGAGGTGGTTCGAGTTGTTGGGCGAATCGCAGCCGAGCGCGATCCGCACCCCGCGGGCGAGGAGTTCGGGCATGCGGCCGTGCTCGGGCACCCCACGCCCGCCCTTGGCCGCGGTCACCGGGCACATCGCGACGCCGGCGCCGGTGCGCACGATCGAATCGACCTCCGCGTCGTCCAGCCCCAGGCAGTGGGCGAGCAGCACGTTCGGCCCCAGCGCCCCGATCGACTCCAGGTACGCGGTCGGCGTGTAGCCGTGTCGGGCGATCGAGTCCTGGCGGGCCTTGGTGCCGCTTCCGTGGTGCAGGGTGAGCCCGGTGCGATGCTCGTCGGCCACCCGCTTGAGTGCCTCCAGCAGCCCCGCGCTGCACGTCTCGTGGGAGAACGGCATCGCCCACGCCCGGATCCGGCCCTCGAGCCGCCCGTTCCACTTGGCGATGAAGGAGGCGGTCCGGGCGACCGCCTCGGTGGCCTCGTAGCGCGGCAGCGTGAAGGGCGCCGGCTGGTCGCTCACGCACTCGCCGAGGATCACCCGCAGTCCCGAGTCCTCGTAGGCCTGCAGGCAGGCGTCGGGGAACTTGGTGCTGCCCGGATCGAGGAAGCAGACCGTGCCGTTCTTGACCAGCTCGACCAGCCCGAGCAGGGTGGCCTGGTACTCCTCCTCCTCGGTCATCGCGGTCTGCAGATTGAAGACGTGAACGAGCGGGCTCGCCTGCTCGTCGGGGAAGATGCCGCGCACCGGGTGCGCGTAGCTGATGTGCATGTGCCCGTTGAAGAAGCCGGGCGTGATCACGAGGTGGCGGCCGTCGATCACGCGGTCGGCGCGCGCGTCCGCGAGCTCGGCGGCCTTGCCCACCCGGCGGATGCGGCCGTCCTCGACCAGGACCGCGCCGTCCTCGAGGATCCGGCGCTGGGCGTCGAGCGTGAAGATGTACCGCGCATGGTCGATCTTGAGCGAGGGCGCTGGCATGACGGGCCGCCTCCTGAGCACGCCGATTGATGAGCCGCCCGGAGTCTACGCCGCGCCCCCGAGCCTTGTCCATCGGGGGTGTCGTGCGTATTGACCTGTCATGGCCTGGATCAGCCTGGTGCCGCCGCTGCCCGCCCTGCTGCTGGCGCTCTGGATCGACGGGCCCCACGCGCTGGCGCGCGCGATTCCGGCCGCGTCGTGGCGCGGCATGGGCTCGGCTCTCTACCTGGGCCTGCTCGCCACCACCGTCGGCTACGCCATCTGGAGCCGACTCCGGCGCCGCTATCCCGCGGCCACCGTCGCCCCGTTCGCGCTGCTGGTCCCGTTCGTCGCCGCGCTCGGATCCTCGCTCGTGTTCGGCGAGCGCTTCGACGCCCCGCGCCTCGCCGGCATGGCGCTGGGGCTGCTGGGCCTCGCGGTCATCGTCACCGCGTCGCCCGTCGAGGCGACGGATCCGGCCACCGCTTCCCGGTAATCCTTACGTCGTGATCGGCTCGGGGTGCCCGCGGCGCGCGGATTCGGCGCGCTCGCGTCGCGATCGCCGGGTTGCACGGGAAATGCTGCGTCGGCGCTCAAGGAGGCCGACACCATGCTCAAGCCCGCCAGCGGGTTCAAGGGACTCTCGATCGCGGCGACGGACGGAGACATCGGCAGTGTACGCGATCTGTACTTCGACGATGCCACGTGGACCGTCCGCTATCTGGTCGTCGACACCGGTAGCTGGCTCCCTGGCCGCCAGGTGCTGATCTCGCCGCTGTCGGTCAAGGGCGAGAGTCAGGGCGACCGGGTGGCGGTGAACATCACGAGGGAGCAGGTGCAGAACAGCCCGTCGATCGACACCGACAAGCCGGTCGATCGGCAGCAGGAGGAGGCGCTCGCCCGCTACTACGATCAGCGGTTCTACTGGGAGGGGCCGTACCGCTGGGGCCTGCTCGCGTATCCGGGCATGCCGCCGGTGCCCGCGGACACCGCGCCGATCTCTCCCGAGCTGGTCCCCGCCGATATCGCCGCCCGCGAGCGCGCCCCTTCCGGGGATCCCACCCTTCGGAGCACGCGCGACGTCACCGGCTACTCCATCGCGGCCCGCGACGGAGACATCGGTCACGTCGAGGACTTCCTGGTGGACGGCCGGGCCTGGGCGATCCGCTACATGATCGTGGACACTCGGAACTGGTGGCCGGGCAAGCACGTGGTCATCTCGCCGGAGTGGATCACCACCGTGAGCTGGCCCGACTCGACGGTCCACGTGGGCGTGACCCGGGACGCGATCAAGGCGGCGCCCGAGCACGATCCGAGCCGCCCCTTCGAGCGGGACTACGAGCGACAGCTGTTCGAGCACCACGGTCGGCGGAAGTACTGGGAGTGGGAGAGTCGCTGAGGCTCGTCAACGTGGCGAACACCCGGTAGCGGTTACCGGGAAAAAACTTCTAACGCCGTCGTCCGGGGAAGCCGGACCGGCCGCAGCGAAGCGCAAATGCCAGGGCCGGCGAGGCGTCACGGGGCTGGCATATCGCTTGCTCTCCAGGCGGAGCTTCGTCGCCTTATGAAGAAGTCGGCCGAGCGTCACGAGCACCTCGTGCAGTTCTACGAGGACGATCGTCTGCTGCTCGAGACCCTGAGCGAGTTCGTGGCCGACGGGCTCGCGGCTGGCGACGGCGCGCTCGTCATCGCCACCGGCGAGCACCGCGCCGGCCTCGACGGGCGCCTGCGCGCGCGTGGCCTCGAGCTGGACGGCGCGATCGCGGCGGGGCGCTACCTCGCGGTCGATGCGGCCGACACCGTCGCGCGTGTCATGGTGGACGGCGCGCCCGACGACGGCCGCTTTCGGGAGGTGGTCGGCGAGCTGCTGGATCGGGTCGGTGGTGACGGCCTGCCGCGCGTGTTCGGCGAGATGGTCGGCCTGCTCCTGACCGCCGGCAACGCGGCCGCCACCATCCGGCTCGAGGACCTCTGGAACCAGCTGCTCGCGGAGCGCCCGTTCCGCCTCTTCTGCGCGTATCCCATGCGCGGGCTCGGCGGCCAGCAGTTGGCCGAGCCGGTGGCCGCGGTCTGCCGCCAGCACGGTCGCGTGATCCCCGCCGAGAGCTACCCGCAAGCGGACCGCCCGCACGAGCGTCTACGCGCCATCGTGGCGCTTCAGCAGCAGGCCTCGTCGCTGCAGGCCGAAGTGGTCGAGCGCAGCGGCATCGAGATGGCACTCCGCGCGGTGCAGGCCGAGCTGGAAGACCAGATCGCGGACCTGCGGCGGCTGCACGAGATGAGCGCGCGCCTCACCAGCACGATCGACCTGGAGCCGCTCCTGCGCGAGGTGCTGGACGCGGTCCTCGCGCTGCAGGGCAGCGACATGGGCTTGCTCGCCCTGTGCGACCCGGAGACGCGGCTGACCCTGCGCGTGCATCGCGGGCTCGACGCCGCGTTCGTGGAGGAGATCGAGCGCGTGCCGTTCGGCGGCGGGGCCTGGGCCATCGCCTATACCGAGCGCCGGCCGGTGGTGATCGAGGACACCGAGGCCGACCCGGTGTTCACGTCCTATCGCGACGTGGCCCGGCGCGCCGGCTTCCGCGCCTGCCAGAGCACGCCGCTCTTCACCCGGGGCGGTGACGTCATCGGCGTGCTCTCGGTGCATTTCGCGGAGCCCCGGCGGCCGGCCGAGGCCGAGACCCGTCTCATCGACCTCTACGTGCGGCTGGCCGCCGACGCGATCGAGAACGCCCAGCTCCACGAGCGCCTGCAGCGCGAGCTGGACGATCGCCGCGAATCCCTCGCGCGTGAGCACGCGGCCCGGTCGCAGGCCGAGATCGCCAACCGGATGAAGGACGAGTTCCTGGCCAACGTGTCCCACGAGCTGCGCACCCCGCTCAACGCGGTGCTCGGCTGGGCCCATATCCTGAGGACCGGCCGGCCCGACGAGGCGACGCTGGCCCGCGCGGTCGAGGTGATCGAGCGCAACGCGCAGGCCCAGGCCAAGCTGATCGAGGACATCCTCGACGCCTCGCGCGCCCTCACCGGCACCCTCAGCATCGGCCACGACGCGGTGGATCTGGGCGCGGTGATCAACGCGGCCACCGACTCGATGCGCGCCGGCGCCCGAAGCAAGGGCATCGCCCTCACCGCCATGCTCGACCCGGACGCCCGTCACGTGACCGGCGACGCGGTACGCCTCCAGCAGGTGGTGTCGAACGTGCTGACCAACGCGATCAAGTTCACGCAGCCCGGCGGCAAGGTCGACGTGCGGCTGACGCGAGCCGGCGAGCGGGCCCGGATCACGGTCACCGACACCGGCGAGGGCATCCCCTCCGACTTCCTGCCCTTCGTCTTCGAGCACTTCCGCCAGGGCGATCCCACGATCACGCGGCGCCACGGCGGCCTCGGCCTGGGCCTCACCATCGTGCGCCACGTGGTGGACCTGCACGGTGGTACGGTGCGGGCGGAGAGCGCCGGCGAGGGCTACGGCACCACGGTGATGATCGAGCTGCCCCTGGCCGAGGCCACGGCCGAGACGCCACCGCCCGACGCCGGGGCCGCGCCGGCTCCGCCGTTGCGAAGCGTGCAGGTGCTGGTGGTGGACGATGACCGGGACGCGCTCGACATGCTGGCGCGGCTGCTGAGCGACGCCGGTGCGGCGGTGCGCACCGCCTCGTCGGCCACCGAGGCCGTGACCCTGCTCCGCTGGATCCAGCCCGACGTGCTGGTGTCCGATCTGGCGATGCCCGACGAGGACGGCTACTCGCTGATCCGGACGGTCCGGGCCTCCGAGCGGGGAACCGGTCGCGACATCCCCGCGGTGGCGCTCACCGCCTATGTCCGGGTCCAGGACCGCGCCCGCGCGGTGGCGGCCGGCTTCAACATGTTCGTCGAGAAGCCGGTGGACCCGGACGAGCTGATCTCGGTCATCGCGGGCATCGCGGAGTCGCGGGGCGAGCGCCGCCTCCGCTCCGACGCCCGCTCGCACTAGCGCGGCGGCCCTCGCACGGCACACGGCCTGCCCGGCGCACCGAGCAGGCCGCTTCTCGGACCGGGGCGTCAGCGCTCTAGCCGCACCGGCCGCCCGAGCGTGTCATCCTGATCGTCATCGTCGTCGTCGTCGTCGATCCGCTCGTCCTCCGGCGCCAGGTCTTCCGCCTGCTCCCCGGCAGGCTCGAGCGGCTCGGGCCGAGTCGTCATCTCTTCCTCGACGCGGTTGCGTGGCTGCTTCGGTCGCTCCATGCCGTTCTCCTGCTCCGGCTCAGCGCCGGCCCGCCTTCTCGGAGTGCATCTCCTTCATCTCGTCACCGGCCTTCGCCAGACGCTCGGCATCCCACATCTGCCCGATGCGCGGGAAGATCTCGCCTTCCTCCTGCTTGATGTGATTCTCCAGCGCGGAATGGATCTGGCGAACCGTCCCGAGCCACGCGTCGTTGGTGGGATCGAGCTGCTCCGTCTTCTTGATCAAGGCCTCGACCTCCGCGACCTCCTCCTCGTGACGGTCCGAGACCCACTCGGACAGCTTCGGGTCGGACGGCCCGTCCTCTTCGAGCGGGCCGTAGAGACACGCCTCCTCGATCGCCTCGTGCGTCTTCAGCTCCGGCTGGAGCTCCTTCCAGAGCGCGCCCCGCTGGGCGGGCGGCGCCTCCAGCAGCTTGCCGAATACGGCTTTGGCCTTCTGGTGCTCTTGCTTGAGGAACTGGATGGCGTCCATGGGGGATCCTCCTTGCCGCGAGGAGGAAGCAAGGGATGTGCAAGGCGCGCGCACCGCGCGCAGGCGCGCTCCCGAGGCGGGAAATCTGCGGCGATAGCGAACGGGACGGTAAGGCTTACCCGGAAAACTTCGGCATCACGTCCTTGGCGAACCAGCGCAGTTGCTCGAGCATCACCGGCGTCGGCGTGCCCATGCTGCTGCTCACGTTGACGTGCTGCAGCCCCGGGAAGCGCGACTCGAGGTCCTTCAAGTACGCGACCAGCTCCTCGGGCGGCCCCGCGAACCAGGCGCCGGTCTTCATGTAGTGCTCCACGCTCGGCACGCCCGCGGCACCCCACCCGCCGCGTCGTGAGGCCGCCTCCACCTGGCTCGGGGTGATCCCGGGCACGAAGCCGAGGGGCGCGAACATCTTCACGTGCTCCTCGTAGAAGGGCGTGATCTCGCGGATCGCCCGCTCCCGTGAATCGGCCAGATGGAAGAAAATACCCAGGCACAGGTCCTCGCCGAGGACCAGGTCGCGTCCCGCCCGCTGCGCCGCCTCGCGATAGCCGTGCACCGGCCCCTCGGCCATGGTGGCCGCGCCGCCGCCAATCACGCCCTTGATGCGGTGGCGCACCATGAAGTCGAGCGCGCGCGGGCGGGCGCTCACGATGGGCTGCCAGATCTCCACCGGCCGGTGGATCGGGCGCGGCACCAGCGTGATCTCGCGCAGATCGTAGCCGCGGTAGGGCACCGCCGGCGGCAGCGTGTAGTGCTTGCCCTGGTGCGAGAAGGATTCTTGCTCGAAGGCCTTGAGGATGATCTCCACCTGCTCCTCGAACAGCTCGCGGTTGGCCTCCGCGTCGAGGATCGGGGCCCCGAACGTCTCCACTTCACGACTGTGGTAGCCACGCCCCACGCCGAAGATGGTGCGGCCCCCGGTCAGGATGTCGGCGGTGGCGTAGTCCTCGGCCAGGCGCAGCGGGTGCCACATCGGCGCGATGTTGAAGCCGCAGCCGATCCGTATCCGCCGGGTGACGTGGGCCAGGTGCACCGCCACCATCAGGATGTTGGGAATGCACTCGTAGCCCTCGTGCTGGAAGTGGTGCTCGGCCAGCCAGATCGCGTGGTAGCCCTGCTCGTCCATCAGGCGCGCGAGCGCGTCCGTCTTCTCGAACACGGTGGCGAGGTGCTCGTTCGGGTAGCGCCGCTCGTTGGCCGGCGTCGCCGGCTGGCCCATGTCGGGCAGGTCCACGTGGCCGGCGTACACGGTCGCGAACTTCGTGATCATGACGGCTCCTTTAGCCGGTCCGCCGGCACCTCGAAGCCGAAGAAGCGCGCGGCGTTCAGCCCCAGCACGTTGGCCCGCGCCGACTCAGAGAGATGTTGCATCGTCCGCTCGATCGCCTCCGCCGAGTGCGGCCAGGTGCCCTCGTGGTGCGGATAATCGTTGCCCCACATGAAGCGGTCGGCCAGGCCCATCGGCTCGGCCAGCGCGAGCCCGGCCGGATCCTCCTGAAACGACGCCCAGCAATGCTCGCGATAGTACTCGCTCGGCAGCCGGCCGAGCTTGGGCCGCACCCAGAAGTGGTGCTTGCGGTAGGCCTCGTCCATCGCGCCCAGGAACCACGGCACCCAGCCGATGCCGGCCTCGATGGTGGCCACGCGCAGCCGCGGGAAGCGCTCGAACACGCCGGACGCGCACAGGTTCGCCACCGGCTCGATGGTGGGCGACAGCGAGTGCGAGACGTAGTTGATCACCGCCCCGCCGTTGCCGCGGGCCGCGCGCGGGTCGCGTCCGGTCGACACGTGGAAGGTGACCGGCAGGTTCGCGTCCTGGATCACCGTCCAGAGCGGGTCGAACATCGGCAGGTTGTAGTTCGGGTGGTCGACGTCATGCCCGCCCCAGATCGGCTTGCACGGCAGCGTCAGGAGGCGGAAGCCGAGCGCGGCCACCCGCTTGACCTCCGCGATCGAGCCCTCGAGGTCCCCGGTGGCCAGCGCGGCGGCGGGGGCCATGCGGTCGCGATGGGGGCCGAATGTCTCGTGCGCCCAGTCGTTGAAGACGCGGCACTGGGCCATCGCGAACACCGGGTCCGGCGTGGCCCACATGGCGAGGCCCTTGTTGGGGAAGATCACCTCGGCGTCGATGCCGTCGCGGTCCATGTCGCGGAGGCGCTCGGCGGGGTCGGCGCCGACACGCTGGCGCAGCCCGTCCTCGCCCTCGAGGGCCTCGGTGCGCAGCCGGTCGGGGCGGTGGCCCTCGGAGACCCGCCACTTCACGCCGTGGTCGTCGGTGATGACCTTCGGCACGCGAGCCCGGTACTTCTCGTCGATGCGCGTGGCCCAGAGATCGGCGGGCTCGTTGGCGTGGCAATCCGCGGAGACCATGAAGTACTTCCGCGGGTCGCCCGGCCGCGCGGTGCGGGTCCAGCCCGCGTGGCCCGGGGTGTGAAGCCGCCAGCGGTTGGGCTCGTTGACAACGACGTCGGACGAGACGGTGCCGGCCTGGGTCATGATGCGCTCCTTCTCCACTGCACGAGCGTGTATGGCGGCGTGGCGTCGTCGTGGGGCTCGAACACCGCGTCCACCGGGGCGCCGATCGGGACCTCTTGCATGGGATCGCCGAGCAGGTTGCCGATCATGCGGACCGAGCCCGCCTCCGGCAGCTCGACGAGGACGACCAGGTAGGGGCCGTGCTCCGTGAGCGCGGGATGCACGGGATGCCAGGCGCGCTCCCAGGAGTACACGCGGCCGCGCGGCGCCACGTCGACCCATTCGAGATCGGCGCCCAGGCAGCGATGGCAGATCCACTCGGGGCCCCACTGAAAGACCCGGCAGCCGCGGCAGCGCTGGACGCGCAGCACGCCGGTGCGCGTGCCGTCCCAGTACGGCCGGTCCAGGCCATCGCTCTCGGGCACGGGGCGCGGCAGGCCCGCGGGCAGGTACGTGGTGCGGGTCATCGGGTGGCCGCGGTGCCGAGCAGCATGCTGGAGACCGGCGTCACCATCGGGCCGGAGATCACCAGGCCCACGCGCGCGCCGGGCACCTGGCTCGTAGACTGGCCGCGCAGCTGGCGCACCGCCTCGATCTGCAGCTCGAGCCCGTGCATGTAGCACTCGGCCAGGTTGCCACCGCTGGTGTTGAGCGGCAGCCGCCCGGACGGCGCGATCAGGTTCTCGACGGTCAGGACGTCGTTGGCCTCCTCGGGGGCGAAGAAGCCGTGCTCCACCAGGCTCATCAGCACGCCGCCGGTGAAGTTCTCGTAGCTCTGCACCACCGAGACGTCCTTCGGCCCTAGGCCGGCCATCGCCCAGAGGTGCGGGGCCACCGTGGTGAAGCTCGCGGTCGCGTAGGTCGGTGCGTTGTGGCCACGGGCCGCGTTGCGATACTCGGAGCCCTGGGCCACCGCCAGCAGGTACACCGGCGGTTGCCGGAGGTCGCGCGCCCGCTCGGCCGACACCAGCACCAGCGCGGCCGCGCCGTCGTTCTCCATGCAGCAGTCGAAGAGCCGGAACGGCTCGACGATGAAGCGCGAGGCGTCGTAGGCCTCGGGAGTCAGCGGCCGGCCGTGCATGACGGCTCTCTTGTTGGCCTGGGCGTGGTGATAGGAGGCGAGCGCGATGGCCCGCTGCGCCTCCGGGCGCACCCCGTGGTCGTGCATGAAGCGCATCACCCGCATCGCAAAGCGCTGGGCGGGGGAGATCAGACCGTACGGGAAGGTGAGCGCGGCCTCGCCCGACACCGCGCCGCCAGGCGGGGCGGCGCCGAAGCGCTGGAACTGGCCCTGGGCCAGGGCGCGGAACACCACCACGCAATCGGCGTAGCCCGCGGCCACCGCGGCCGCCGCGTTGCCGACCGCGGCCGAGCCACCGCCGCCGCCCCCGCCCCACTGCATGTTGGAGAAGCGCAGCTCGGGCAGGCCGAGCGCGGCGGCCAGCCGCGAGGGATCGTTGCGGTCGTTGCTGTACGAGGCGAAGCCGTCCACCTCGCGGGGATCGAGGCCGGCGTCCTCGCAGGCGCGCAGGATGGCTTCCAGCGCCAGCGCGAACTCGGACTGCGGCGCGCGCCCGTGCTTGTAGTAGGCGGTCTCGCCGACGCCGACTACCGCCACCCTCCCGCGAATGGTCCGGGCCTCGCGCATGGTCTCATGCCGAATGCCGCCGTTCCGCATTCGGCACGGGCACGGTACCCCAGGCGGGGCGGTCTTGTCACGCGCGCATCGGGCTCGGGACTCGCGGCTGCCGCGGGCGGCGCCCGCGGGGGTCGCGCAGAAATCCGGTGTACCCTCTAGAGACGATGCTCGCCACCCGCCGCCCCTTCCAGCTGGAGCGGGACGCCTTCGCCTTCGCCAACGAGCTGGTCTGGGAATACCACTTCGACCCGGTCCGCGCCGCGACCGTCTTCCGGCGGCGGGTGCCGCCCCCCGACTACGTCCACCGCTGCTTTCCGCTCGTGCGCGCCGCGCGGCAGTTCCTCTACCACGCGCGCTTCGAGCCGGACGCGGCGCGCGCGAGCGACGCGGTCTATCGCCGGCTGATCCGGGCGGTGCTCGACCGCGATCCGCGGCGGCCGCCGAGCGTGGACGGCCGGGTGGTGGTGCCGGGGTACGCGGGGCTACGCGAGCTGAGCCGCGAGCACACCGCGCTGCTGAAGGAGGAATGCGGCGGCGCCTGGCGCTCCTACGTCATGCGAAGCCACTGGCACATCGTGGTGCCGGTCACCCGCCGGCACCAGGAGCGCACCGCGGCCCGCCTGTTCGAGGAGGTGGAAGTGGGCCGCGCGCCGATCGTCCACCTGCTGCGGTTCCCGTCGCTCGCCATCAACCACGGCATGGTGGTGTTCGACGGGACGCGGACCGACGACGGCGCCCTGTTCCTCGCCTACGACCCCAACGACCCCGAGCGCCCGGCCCGCCTCACGTACGATCGCGAGCGCCGCACCTTCTCACTGCCGGCCAATCGCTACTGGCGCGGCGGCGACCTCAACCTCTTCGAGATCTTCCGTCGCTGGTACCTCTAGCTCGGGGTCAGGTCTTACATTGCGACATTTTCGTGGCGTGCGGCGATGTCGCCTGAAGCGTGAAAATGTCGCAATGTAAGACCTGACCCCGCGGACTAACTGCGGCCGTGGCCCTTGCCCTTGCCGCGATGATTGTCGCGATCGTCGTCGTCCCGATCGCGCTTCCACTGACGCTTGTCCGCCCACTCGGGGCCCCAGTCCTGGCGCCAGTGCGGCGCGTGGCTCCGCTCCCACTGCTTCCAGTGCCCGGGCGGCACGTGATAGTAGCGCACCGGCACGAGCAGCACCGGGCGCGGCACGAACTGCGGGGCCACGTACACCCACGGCCCGTTGTACCCGCCGCTCACGTACCAGCCCTGATACGCGAAGGCCCAGTACTGGCCGTCGTAGTAGAAGAGGTTGCCCGGCGTGGTGGCGACCGGCACGTAGCGAACCGCCGGCACCTGCGGCACCACGACCAGCTTCGGCGGCGTGGGCAGGTGGAAGCCGATGTCGACGTGCACCTGCACCTGGGCCGACAGCATCGACGGGGCGCTGCACACGAGCGCGACGATCAAGGCGATCACTAGGGGCATGGAGGTTCCTCCCTGCCCCGTATTCTCCTCGACCGCGATTTTTACTCCTACTTCGCCGAATCGTTCTGCGGGTCGAGGCTCGCCATGAAATGCACGAGGTTGACGATGTCGTCGGGCGTGAGCGGCTGGGCGGCCACCGTCATCGTGCCGTCCAGGTCGGCGGCGGTCTTCGCCTTGAAGCCGCGCAGCAGGCGCAGCAGGTAGTCGAAGTCCTGCCCGCCGAGCCGGGCGGCCTGCTGCTGACCGCTCAGGCTCGGGCGATGACACGACGTGCAGTGATGCAAGTCGGCCAGCCGCTTCCCCTCCGCCACGCGGGCCGGATCGAGCGTGGCGGGACGCCGACGCGCGGTCTGGACCTGGTAGTACGCGGACAGGTCCGCCATGTCCTCGTCGGTGAGCTTCTCCGCGAACGGCGACATCTGCTGATCCTTCCGTCGCCCGTCGCGGTACTTGATGAGCTGCCAGTGAGTGAAGAACGCGGGCTGGCCGGCCAAGGACGGCGTGCCCGGAATGCTGGCGTTGCCGTCGGGCCCGTGGCAGGCCGCGCAGACCTCCGCCTTGCGGCGGCCCGCCTCCGGATCGGCGGCGGGCGCCGCGGTCGTGGCGAGGAGCCCCGCCACCACCGCGGCGCCCAGGGCGAGGACGAAACGGCTCAGCGCTGGTAGGCGACCCGGTAGATCGCGCCCGCGTAGTCGTCGGAGATCAGGAGCGAGCCGTCCTTCATCTGCTGGGTGTACACCGGGCGGCCCCAGATCTCGTTGCCCTGCAGCCACCCCTCCGCGAACACCTCGTACTTCGGGGCTCCCCCCTGGCTCAGCGTGGCCGTCATCACGCGGAAGCCGGACTTCTGGGTGCGGTTCCAGGACCCGCGCTGGGCCAGGAAGAGCCGGTTCTTGTAGCTGGCGGGGAACATGGAGCCGGTGTAGAACTGCACGCCGTTGCCGGCCACGTGGGGTCCGGTCTTGAGCAGCGGCTTGGCGAACTCGCCGCAGGAACGGCCGCGGCCGAGCTCGGGATCCAGGATGTCGCCCTGGTGGCAGAACGGGAAGCCGAAGTGCTGGCCCTTCTTCGTCGACACGTCGAGGCGATCGCTCGGCACGTCGTCGCCCAGCCAGTCCCGCGAGTGGGTGGCGAAGTAGAGCGCCTTGCTCACCGGGTGCCAGTCGAAGCCGACGCTGTTGCGCACGCCGTGGGCGACGTACTCGAAGCCGCTGCCGTCGGCGTTCACGCGCGAGATGTTCGCGTGGGTGTCCGGCGGCACACAGATGTTACAGGGCGCGCCGATGTTGAAGTAGAGCTTGCCGTCGGGCCCGAAGGCCAGGTACTTCCAGCCGTGCGGCAGGTCCTTCGGCAGCGTGTCGTAGACGACCTCCATGGTCGGCGGGCTGTCGAGCTGGTCCTCGATCCCTGCCATCCTGGTGATGCGCGAGATCTCGGCCACGTAGAGCGTGCCGTCCTTGAACGCGATGCCGTTGGGCATGTTGAGGCCCTTGGCGATCACCTTGACCTCGCGCTGCCCGCCGCGGTCCGTCACCGCGTACAGGTTGCCGGCCACGCGGCTCGATACGAACAGCGTGCCCTTGTCCCCCCACGTCATGACCCGCGCGTTGCTGATGCCGTGAGCCCAGAGCGACACCTTGAAGCCCGCCGGCACCTTGATCTTGTCCACCGGGATCTCGCCAGGCGCTTTCGGGGCCGGCGGCTGCGCGATGGGGGCAAGCGTAGAGCTGGCCATGTCGGCCGGCTGCCCCTGCTTCCAGGCCGGTGGGGCCTGCGCGAGGACGAACATGGCCGACATCAGGACGAGCGTGACCGCGAGCACGATCGGGCCGACTGGTCGCATGATGAGCCTCCTCATCGAGGGTGATCCACCGGCCGGGGGCAGCCGCGCCGCCCTCCGACGATCCGTTCCGGCTGCGTCGCCTGACAAGGTATCATGCGCGCCATGCCCGCCCCGCGTCCGATGGTGCCGCAGGACCTCACCCGCATCCGTTTCGTGAGCGACCCGCAGATCTCGCCCGACGGGACCACGGTGGCCTTCGTGGTCACCACGCTGTCCGAGGAGAAGGACGAGTACCTGTCCGCCATCTGGCTGGTGGACACCGCGGGGGGCGAGGCGCGCCGGTTCACCACCGGCCCGCGGCGGGACACCACCCCGCGCTGGTCGCCCGACGGCTCGCGGCTGGCCTTCGTCGCCGAGCGCGAGCCGAAGAAGAAGGGCCAGCTCTACGTGATGCCAGCGCACGGCGGCGAGCCGACGCGCCTGACCGACCTGCGCCACGGGGTGAGCGCGCCGCAGTGGTCGCCGGACGGCACGCGCCTGCTGTTCGTGGCGCGCGTGGGTGGCTGGGAGGAGCCGGAGGCCGAGGAGGAAAAAGGCAAGTCGCGGCCGCCCCGCATCATCACCACCCTCCGGTATCGCTGGAACGGCGAGGGCTTCACCTACGACCGGCGCCCGCACGTCTTCGTGGTGCCCGCCGGCGGCGGCGAGGCCCGTCAGCTCACCGAGGGCGACCACGATCACGGCGACCCGGTCTGGTCGCCCGACGGCCGATGGATCGCCTTCGCGAGCGCGCGTCACGGGGAGCGCGACCACGACGACGTCAGCGACATCTGGATCGTGTCCGCGGACGGCGGCGCGCCCCGACGCCTGACCGCGAGCGCGGGGCCCGCGGTGCACCCGCGCTTCTCGCCCGGAGGCGACGCGGTCGCGTACCTCGGCCGAGGCGAAGTCAACGCGTTCTCGAAGAACATCCGCCTCTTCACCGTCCCGATCGGCGGAGGAGCGCCCACCTGCCTGACCGCGGCGCTCGATCGCTCCTGCTCGCCCCTGGGCATCGCACCGGCGTGGAGCGCCGACGACACGTTGACCATCGCGGCGGAGGACCAGGCCTCGCTCGGCCTCTACCGGGTGAAGGGTGCGGGAGGGCCGGTCAGCCGCGTGGTGGGAGGCGAGCGCGTCGTGACCGGCTACTCCCTCTCGGCCGACGGCGCCACGCTCGCCTTCACCGCGAGCGATCCGGTGGCGCCCGCCGAGGTCTTCGTGTGCGCAGCCGACGGCGTCGGCGAGCGGCGGCTCACCGATTGCAACCGCGAGTGGCGCGCCGAGGTCGCGCTGAGCCGGCCGGAGCGCTTCCGGTTCGAGCGGGCCGGCTTCACGGTGGACGGCTTCGTGATGAAGCCCTTCGGCTTCGAGCCGGGCCAGCGCCATCCCCTGCTGCTGAACGTGCACGGCGGGCCCCACGCCCAGTACGGCCTGTCCTTCTTCGACGAGTTCCAGGTCCAGGCCGGCGCGGGCTACGCGGTCCTGTTCACGAACCCGCGCGGCAGCCAGGGCTACGGCGAGGCCTTCACGAGCGCGGTGGTGGGCGACTGGGGCGGCGGCGACGCGGCCGACGTGCTGGCGGGCCTGGACTCTGCACTCGCCCGCTACGACTGGATCGATCGCGACCAGCTGGGCCTGCTCGGCGGCAGCTACGGCGGCTTCATGACCAGCTGGATCGTGGGGCACTCCCCGCGCTTCCGCGCCGCCTGCTCGGAGCGCGCGGTGAACGTGCAGACCAGCATGTTCGGCACCAGCGACATCGGCTACATCTTCAACACCGTCGAGATGGGCGGGGTGCGCCCCTGGGACGACCGGGCGAAGTACCTCGAGCGCTCACCGCTCTCCTACGCCCGCGACATCACCACCCCGCTGCTGATCATTCACTCCGAAGACGACCTGCGCTGCCCCATCGAGCAGGCCGAGCAGCTCTACGTGGCGCTCAAGACCTTGCGCCGCGAGGTCGTGTTCGTGCGCTTCCCGGACGAGAACCACGAGCTGTCGCGCTCGGGCCGGCCGCGCCACCGCCTGGAGCGCTTCCGCATCATCCTGGACTGGTTCGCGAAGTATCTGCCGCCGAGCAGCCGGACGCACTCGTCTCGCGGGTGACGCTGGCCGCATTGGAGGCGCCGGGCTGCAGGATCGTCGCCGCCTTCACGACGTCGAGGGCGATCTGCAGCGCGGGATCGTCGGCGGCGGCCCGCGCGCTCCCGGCGGCCGCGCCGTCGGGCGCCTCATCCTTCACCACCACGTCCGGCGCGATCCCGTGGCCGGTGATCGCTCGGCCGCCGGGCGTGGCGTAGCGGGATGTGGTGAGCGACACGCGGGAGCCGTCCGCCAGCGGCGTGACGGACTGCGCGGAGGCGTCGCCGAAGGTGGGCGTGCCGACGATCACCGCGCGTCTGGCGTCCTGCATCGCCCCCGCGAGGACCTCGGCGGCCGAGGTGGCGCCCCGCCCCACCAGAATCGTCACCGGCTGGGTCCAATGCGTCGGGGCCGCGGCCGTGGTCAGCTCCGTGGCCTGCCCGGCGATGCGGCTCTGCACGCGGGCGACCACGCAGCCCGGCTCGAGGAAGAGCGAGGCGACCGCGGGGACCGCGCCCACGTCGCCGCCGACCGTGTTGCGCAGGTCGAGCACCAGCCCGGTCACCGGCGAGGTGGCGGAGCCGACCACGCGCTGCAGGTCCGCCGCCGTGCGACCGGTGATCTCGGGGATCCGCACGTACAGCACGCCCGCGCCGAGGGGCCGGGCGTGCACCTCCATCGCCGGCGGCTTGGCGCGGGTGATCGTGAAGTCCCGAGGCTCGGGCCAGCCCGAGCGCAGCACGCTCAAGACCACCCGGCTTCCGGGCGCGCCCTGCAGCCGCTCGGCGGCGTCGCCCACGCTCAGGGTGCGCACCTCGACGCCGTCGATGGACACGATGCGATCGCCCGAGACGAGCCCGGCCGCGCGGGCGGGGCTCTCGTCCCGGGTGGCGATCACGTCGAGCCCGCCCTGGCGGTGAGTGAGCAGCAGCCCCACGTCGCCCTCGCCGGCCGGCTTTCGCGTCTCGACGACCGTGCTGTCGGCGTCCAGGCCCTCGATGGCGCCTCGGATTCCATCGTGCACCATCTTCGACCACGGCAGCTCGTCGACGTACTGGTTGTGGATGATCGTCATCGCTTCCGTGTACAGGTCGAGCGCCTGGTAGGTCGCGGTCCGGGCCGCCCGCGCGACCGCCGCCGCGCTCCCCGCCACCAGGCCGATCATGATCACCACCAGCCCAAACCGCCACGCCGGTCCCCTGGCTCGAATGCGCATGGGTGTGGGCATAGCACCGGCAGATGAGAGAACGATGAGGATCACGTGAGAACCGCCCTCGCCCCTGCGGGGGCCCTCCGCGGGTGCGTCGGGCGCCGGCTCAACCCTCCCGGAACGCGGGCATCACGCGCTCGCCGAAGCTCTGCATCGAAGCCACGATGCGCTCGTGGCCCAGGTAGCCGAAGCTCATCTGGGCCAGCAGGTGGTGGACGCCCGCCTCGCGCAGGGCCGCCAGCTGCTCGGCCACCCGGGCGGAGGTGCCGTAGAGCGCGCCGCTGGCCAGCGAGAACCGGATGGCGTCGTCCTCCGATACCCGCGGGTCGTTGAACGGGTTCACCACCGCCGGGTCGACCCGGTAGTCCTCCGGGTTGTGGGCGGCGCGGGCGTGCAGCATGTGCCGGCGGGTGTGGCCGAGCGTGGCGGCCAGCTCGTCCTCGGCCTGGGCCTGGCTCGGCGCCACGTAGACGTGCCGCCACACCGCCACGTCGCGTCGCAGCCGCGCGCGGACCGGCTCGGGATGGCCGCCCGCGGCGAGGCCGTCCTCGTAGAGCCGCAGGCGCGCGCCGATCGACTCGAGCGGGATGCGCGAGGTCAGGATCGGCGCGCCGAGCCGTCCGCATTCCGCGAAGGAGGCCGGCGTCACCACGCTGCGCCAGATCGGCGGATGCGGCCGCTGGTAGACCCGCGGCCTCAGCGCGGGCAGGCTCACCTGGAAGAACTTGCCCTGGTAGGCGAAGGGCTCCTCGGTCCACGCGCGAGTCAGGATCTCGAGGGCCTCGGCGCTCCGCTCGCGGCTGTCGTCGCTGCGCAGGCCGTAACCCACGAACTCGTACTCGTTGTAGAGGCTGCCGCGGCCCACGCCGACGTCGAGCCGGCCGCGGCTCAGGTTGTCGAGCAGGGCCAGCTGCACCGCGAGCCTCACCGGATGGCGGAGGGCCAGCTGGATCACCGCGAACCCGATGCGCACGCGGCTCGTGCGCGCGGCCAGCGCGCTTGCGAACGGGATCGGATCGCAGTAGACCGCCTCGCCGGTGAAGTTGTGCTCGGTGAGCCACACCGAGTCGAACCCGACCGTCTCGGCGAGGCAGGCCTGCTCGAGCTGCTCGCCGATGGCCGTGTGGTCCTCCTCGGCCGACGGCGAGTGCGCCAGGGTCAGCCAGCCGAAGCGCATCGACTCAGCCGCCCGCGCCCACCAGCGTCCGGGCCAGCTCGATCTCGCCCAGGTGGGTCATGCCGTGGGTGAGGCCGACCTGCCCCAGGCACTGGATCACCGACATGTCGCCGAGCGGCTTGACCGTGATGGTCTTCTCGAGCAGCGCCGGGGAAGCCCCCGCGATCAACTCGTCGGTTCCGGCCCACACCCGGGCCATGTACTCACGGAAGAGCGGCACGTCCTTGATCCGGAGGGCCTGCGCCTCCTCGGTGGACATGCCGGTGCCCTGCGCCGCGGGCGGCAGACCCAGCTTCTCGCCGTAGCCGGCCTCCACCCAGATCGGCGGCTTCCGCTCCTGGATCACCCAGCGCACGATGTTGTCCTCCGTGCGCGTGTAGTGCCACACGCCCCAGCCGATGGTGTTGGCCTTGGAGGGCCGCGCGGGCACCGCGTGGAGCTGCTCCGGGGTCAGCTCGGCCATCACCTTGTCGAGGCCGGCGTGGAGTCGCTTGAGGTTGGCGCGAATGAAGTCGGCCGCGGTGAGCATGGGTCCGGTTCCTCCTCGCCAGCCTTGTATCACGGGCCGCCGCCCGGCGGTGGACTTTCAGGCGGAACGGTCGAGTGATGCGGGCCCGGGGCGCGGATCATGTATACTGGGTCGCGTCGTACGGCTCCGAGGAGCGTTGCGACGGGCGCCACGCCCGCCAGGCTCGGAGCGGCCGGCCTCCCGGTCGGTTGGGAACAACGGCGCTCGCACACTCCAGCACACAGGAGGACGCGAGATGAGCGCCACCGCACGATCCAGTCAGCCGCAAGACCACGTCGTCGCCGACCTGAGCCTCGCCGACTGGGGCCGCAAGGAGATCCAGATCGCCGAGACCGAGATGCCGGGGCTGATGGCCATCCGCGAGGAGTACGCGAGCCAGCAGCCGCTGCGCGGCGCCCGCATCACCGGGTCGCTGCACATGACGATCCAGACCGCGGTCCTGATCGAGACCTTGCAGGCCCTCGGCGCCGACGTGCGCTGGGCCTCCTGCAACATCTTCTCGACCCAGGACCACGCCGCCGCCGCCATCGCGGCCGCCGGCACCGCCGTCTTCGCCCGCAAGGGCGAGTCGCTCGACGAGTACTGGGACTACACCCACCGCATCTTTGAGTGGCCGGGGGGCGGCTACTCCAACATGATCCTCGACGACGGCGGCGACGCCACCCTGCTCCTGCACCTCGGCGCGGCCGCCGAGAAGGACGCGGGCTGCATCGCCCGTCCCGAGAACGAGGAGGAGACCGCGCTCTTCGCGGCGATCCGGTCGCGGCTCGGCAAGGACCCGACGTGGTACTCGACCCGCGTCGGCAAGATCCGCGGGGTGAGCGAGGAGACCACCACCGGGGTCAAGCGCCTCTACCAGATGGCCAAGGACGGCCGGCTGAAGTTCCCGGCCATCAACGTCAACGACTCGGTGACCAAGTCGAAGTTCGACAACCTCTACGGCTGCCGCGAGTCGCTGGTCGACGGCATCAAGCGCGCCACCGACGTGATGGTGGCGGGCAAGATCGCGGTGGTGTGCGGCTACGGCGACGTGGGCAAGGGCTCGGCCCAGGCCCTGCGCGCCCTGTCGGCCCAGGTGTGGATCACCGAGATCGATCCCATCTGCGCGCTGCAGGCGGCGATGGAGGGCTACCGGGTGGTGACGATGGAGGAGGCGGCCGACCAGGCCGACATCTTCGTGACCGCCACCGGCAACTACCACGTCATCGGCCACGCGCACATGGCCCGGATGAAGAACAACGCGATCGTGTGCAACATCGGCCACTTCGACAGCGAGATCGACATCGCCTCGCTCAAGCAGTACAAGTGGGAGAACATCAAGCCGCAGGTCGACCACGTCATCTTCCCGGACGGCAAGCGCATCATCCTGCTCGCGGAAGGCCGGCTGGTGAACCTGGGCTGCGCCACCGGGCACCCGAGCTACGTGATGAGCTCGTCGTTCGCCAACCAGGTGATCGCGCAGATCGAGCTGTACACGAACCCCGACAAGTACCCGATCGGCGTGTACGTGCTGCCCAAGCACCTGGACGAGAAGGTGGCGCGCCTGCAGCTTCGCAAGCTGAACGCCCGTCTCACCGAGCTGACCGACGCACAGGCCCGCTACATCGGCGTCGACAAGTCGGGGCCGTACAAACCCGACCACTATCGCTACTAACGCCCACGCGCGTCCCTCACCCTGCCCTCTCCCCAGCGGGGAGAGGGTGCGGGCGGGGAGGCGCTAGCCGGTCGGCGGGTCGTCGGCCCGGGACAGGCGCACGTCGCGTCGGGGCACCGGCAGCTCGATGCGCGCCTCGACGAGGCCGGCGTAGACCGCGTCGGCCAGCTCGCTCTGGATGTTCTCCGCCTCGCCGAAGCGGTCGGTCCACGCCCGCAGCTCGAAATCGAGTGAGGATTCGCCGAAGCCCATGAGCACCACCGCCGGCGGCGGCTGATCGCTGACCAGCGGGTGCCGGGCCGCGATGCCGACCAGCAGCTCGCTCACCCGCTTCGGCGCGCTCCCGTAGGCCACCTTCACCGGCAGCACGATGCGCCGCCGCAGATCCGAGTACGTCCAGTTGGTGACGTTCTGGGAGACCAGATGGGAATTGGGGATGAACACCTCGGCGCCGTCGGCGGTGCGCACCAGGGTGGCGCGGGCGCCGATGTGCCGCACCTCGCCGCCCACCCCGGTGACCTGCACCACGTCGCCCAGGTGCAGCGGCCGCTCGAAGAGCAGGATCAGCCCGGAGGCGAAGTTGTTCACGAGGTTCTGCAGGCCGAGCCCCGCGCCGACCCCGAAGGCGCCGGCCAGGATCGTGAGCTTGGTGAGATCGACCCCCAGGGCGGCGAGGGCCAGGGTGAACCCGCTCAGCAGCACGACGTACTGGACCACGAGGGACATCGCGAGCGGCAACCCCCGCGCCAGGCGCACGCGCGGGAAGACGTCTTCCGAGAGCAGCAGCCGCACCGCCGCCGCCACCAGGAACGACAGCCAGATGGTCAGCGCGAAGATGACGAGGTCGCCGAGCGAGATCCGGATCGCGCCCCAGCCCCACTGCGCGGTCAGCGTCCGCCCCACCGCGGCGGCCACGCTCGGCAGGAGGGTCAAGGCCGCGAGAGTCGCCGCGATCCAGGCCAGGGCGCCGATCCAGCGCAGGATCCGCACGACCCGGCGCTCGAGCGTTGTCCGCGCGTGCTGCACGGAGGACAGCAGGCCCAGCGGGCGGCTGCGGAGCAGGACCGCGATCAGCCCCTTCGCCACCTGCAGCGCGGCCAGGATCGCGACGCCGAAGTAGGCGCTGCCGAGCGCGCCGGCCCCGATGAGCCGGCCCAGCCCCACGTAGCCCAGGCTGCCCAAGACGAACGCGGCCGCGAAGGCGGCGAGCAGCAATCGCCCGAAGAGGCGCAGCGCGACCGCCTCCATCGCGTCCACCTCCGGAACCAGCGGCGCCATCCGGCGGCGCGCTCGCAGCACCCAGAGGGTGGCTCCGCTGGCCACCAGCATCTCGGCGAGGAAGACCAGGTGCTCGAAGAGGGGGGCGCTCGCGATCACGGACCGGATCGCGTCCACCAGGAAGAGCGCGCCGAATACGTAGAGGACCGGCGCCACCGAACGGTCGAGCGAGGGCCGGATGAGGCGGATGACCGGCACGATGGCCACCACCGCCATCAGGCGCATGAGCGTGGGGGTGGCCTCCTCGTAGATCCACGGCGCCACCACGCACGACACCACCAGGGCCGAGGAGATCGGCCGGTTGAAGACCTCGACCACGGTGCCGATGGTCGGATCGTCGGCGTTCCAGCGGCGCGCGGCGCGGCGGCCGCGCCACAGCACCGCCAGCAGGATGCCGAACAGCAACACGTGCAGCGGCACGCGGGCGGCGTGCTGGTGGGTCAGCTCCGCCGCCAGCGCCCGCTGAGCGCCCAGCACGTCGCGCGCGGCGGCCACGCTCTGCTCGACCGCCCCCGCCCAGATCCCGCGGGCCCAGAGCGCCGGGCCCTCGCGCTGGCCGAGTCGGTGCAGGCGATCGGAGCGGGCCTGGGCGATGCGGCTCAAGGCCTCGTCGGCGCGCCGCTGGAGCTGGGCCAGGCGGTACTGGGCCAGCAGCAGCGTCGACAGCCGCGTCTCCACGCGGGTGCGCGTGGTGTTGATGGCGGCCAGGATGCCGTCGATCTGCTCGAGCACCACCTTCGGCGCGCCCGCGGCGGCCGACCCCTCCCGCGAGCGGAGCCAGCTGTCGCGCAGGGTGGCGAGCCGGGTGCGCTCCTGCTCGACCCGGGCCGTCCACTGCGTGAGCACCTCGTTCCAGCCGCGCAGCTTGGCCCGCGTCGCCTCCCAGGTAGCGCCGAGCTGCTCGACCACGGAGAGCGGCGGGCTGCCCTCCAGGCGCCCGCGCGTCTGCTCGAAGCGGGTCTGCAGCTCCGCGGTCTGGTTGGGGAGCGCGTCCAGGATCGCCTGCACCTCCCGGGTAGGCCGGATCGCCGCATCCTGCGTGTCGAGGAGGCCGCGCAGCTCGGCCGCGCGCGCCGCCACGTCGGAGAGCGCGATCGGCCCGCTGCTCTCGGGCGGCGCGGGCGGATTCTGGCCGAGTGCTCCGCCCGCGGTGGTCAGCAGGAGCTGAAGCGCGCCGGCGAACCCGCGGCCCCACCGCATGACGCTACGGAAAGGCTCGGAAGGTGCGCAGCAGCGAGGGGCGGGCCGCGGGGCCGGGCGGCGCGAACGGCAGCACCACCGGCGTGACGCCGGTGCGCGCGAACGCGGCGATCTGCGCGCGGCACTGCTCGGCCGGGCCCACCGCGCCCAGCCCGTCGAGCACCCGGTCCGAGATGGCCTTCACCGCCCCCGCGCGGTCGCCCGCCTTCCAGGCCGCGTTCACCGCCTCGACCTCTGGCGCGAAGCCGCAGTCGTCGAAGAAGCGGGCGTAGGCGGAGACGATCGCGTAGCCGGTGATGTCGCGGGCCAGGGCCTCGCGCACCGGGGCCGGCTCGTCGGTCACGCACGTGCGCACGTACACCGCCACGTCGAGATCGGCCAGGCTGCGGCCCGCACTGCGCGCGCCCGCCTCGACCGCGCGCAGCGAGCCATCCACCGACGACGGCGGGATCCAGTTGAGCAGGACGCCGTCCGCGACTTCGCCGGCCAGCGCGCACATCTTGGGGCCGAGGGCGGCCAGGTAGATGCGCGGCGGGGGCGACGGGGCGGGGATCGCGAGCCGGAAGTTCTTGAGCCGGTAGAATCGGCCTTCGAAATTCACTCGCTCGCCGGCCGCCGCCAGGCGGATGATCTGCACCGCCTCCCGCATCTGCTGCACGGACGGCACGAAGGGCAGCCCGTGCCACTGCCCCACGATGATCTCGCTCGACAGGCCGATGCCGAGGGCGAACCGTCCGGGCGCCAGATGGGCCAGCGTGGCCGCGGCCTGACCGTACACGATCGGGGTGCGCGTCTGCAGCGGGATGACCCCGTTCGCGATGCGGAGCGTCTCGGTGTGGGTGGCGATCAGCGTGGACACCGCGATGGCCTCGGGGCCGGAGGCCTCGCCCACCCACGCGGTGCGATAGCCGCGCGTCTCCGCCTCGCGCGCGATGGCGGGCAGCTCGCCGAGCGGCATGGCCAGCGCGGTGAGCGCGATGTCGATGGGCATCAGATGCGCTCGCTCACGATGAACCGCTTGTTGTGGGTGTAGGGCCGCACCTCGGGCTTCCAGCGGCCGATGTCCGAGGTGTCGTTCCACGATTGGGACATCGGCAGGTCGGCGCGGTCCACCTCGTAGGCGGCCAGGTACCGCGGCTCACCCGCGGTCTCGGTCCGATAGCGCGCGACGCTGACGCAGCCGGGCAGCTTCATCAGCAACGGCACGTGCTCGACGTCGTACAGCTCGTTGAAGAGCTGCTCGCGGTGCGGCTCGATGTCCATCATCACCCAGAACACGTACGGGGTCCGGTAGGTCAGCCCCGCGTTGCTCCCCACCCACTCGTAGGCGGCCAGGTGCCGGTTCATGGTGCGCGGCCGGATCTCGGTCGGCCACCGGCCCGACTCGCCCGCCTGCTTCCACTCGGCGCTCTGCAGCACCGCCGGGCTCTCCAGCTCGTAGGCCGCGATGTAGCGCGGGTCGGTGGGCGAGGGCTGCCGGTAGCGCGTGGCCCGGATCACGCCCGGCACCTTCGCGAGCAGCGGCAGGTGCTCGTGGTCGTACACGTCGTTGAAGGTCTTCTCGAGATCGTGGGCCACGTCCATTCGCACCAGGTACAGGTAGCGCGCGCTCATCGTGCTCTCCTCTCTCTGACCGCTTGCTCCGGGCGGTCTTCCCCCGTATTGTCTGTCGGGGCCGAGCTGCCGGCTGACTGTACCGCGCCCGGGCCCCGCCGCGCACCCCAAACTCGGAGGAGACTACCGCGATGCCGCCAGTGGACCCGAACGACGTCCTGATGACCGGCGAGAATTCTTTCATCCGTCTGAGCCCGGACGGCGGCAAGACGCTGTCGGACCGCGCGAGCCACTGGCGCGTGCTCTGGTGTCCGGCCGGCGGCGGCCACACCCTCTTTCTCCAGTCGACGCTGACCGACAACCGACCGCGCGTCTACAGCGACAACATCGCGGTCGCCCGGTGGCTGCAGAAGACCATCGAGACCCTGCTGTTCCCGGCCTTCGCGGACACCGCGCTGCCGGTGGCCCACGCGCGCTTCGAGCGGCACGGCGGGCCCTGGTCCACCGCCACCGAGAGCGTGGTCTCGGCGGACGCGCGCATCACCATGTCCTGGTACGACTGCATCGAGCCCTTCGTGCTGCACGCCCCGCCCGGCTTCAACGATCGGCCGATCGGCGTGTTCAGCACGTTCTTCCCCGCCCGCGCGGCCCAGCTCGAGGTCAACGGCAAGATCGCGGCCGGCCAGGTGTGGCCGGAGATGCGCGGAGACCGCCAGGGCAGCAGCGCCACCCTCGCGTGGTCCGAGACCTGGGTGAAGCCGCGCGGCTAGCGGGAGCCGGCTCGTGAGCGGGCGGCTGGAAGGCCAGGTCGCCGTCGTCACCGGCGGCGCGAGCGGGATCGGCCGCGCCAGCGCGCTCGCCTTCCTGCGCGAGGGCGCGAAGGTGGTCATCGGTGACCTGAACGAGGCGGGCATCGCGGAGACGGCCGCGCTGGCCCGCGGCGCGGGCGGCGCGGACCGCTTGGCCAGCCTCCGCGCCGACGTCTCGTCCGAGCGGGACGTGGCCGCCCTGGTCGCGCTGGCCGTCGAGCGCTTCGGCGGCCTCGACTGCATGTTCAACAACGCCGGAGTGGGCGGCGCCTTCGGGCCGATCGGCGAGACCACGGTGGAGGAGTGGGACTTCACCTTCGCGGTCCTGGTGCGCGGCGTGTTCCTCGGCATCAAGCACGCGTCCAATCGCATGAAGGCGCAGGGCCGCGGCGGCAGCATCGTCAACACCGCGTCGGTGGCCGGCGTCGGCGGCGGGGCGGGGCCGCACGCCTATTCCGCGGCCAAGGCCGCGGTCGCGAACCTGAGCCGCGCGGTGTCGGCGGAGATGGCGGCCCACCGCATCCGCGTCAACGCGATCGCGCCCGGCCTCATCAAGACGCCGCTGGCGACCGGGCGGCGGGAGGATGCGTGGGAGCGGCTCGTCCGGCAGAAGCAGCCTTGGCCGGAGCTCGGGCTGCCCGAGCACATCGCGGATACCGCGGTGTTCCTGGCCAGCGACGAGTCGCGCTTCATCACCGGCCAGGTCATCGTGGTCGACGGCGGGCTCACCGCCCTGGGCCCGGACCTCTTCGGCCACGACGCGGACAGCCGGATGCTTCGCCGGGCCGGCCTCAACACCGGATCGACCGGCGTGCCCGGCAGCGTGCGCGAGGTGCGGCGCCCGTAGGGCCGCTGGCGCGCCGGCTCAGACGCCGGTGCCGAAGCCTCCCGCGCCGCGCACCGTGTTGGCCTCGCCCATGTGGCCGGCGCGGTGACCGCTAGAGGGACACGTGGCCGCCGTCGACGAAGAGCGAGGCGCCGGTGACGTAGGAGGCGTCGTCCGAGGCGAGGAACAGGACGCACGCCGCGACCTCGTCGGGCGTCCCCGGCCGCTTCAGCATGGTGCCGCGCCCGAACTCGGCGCGGAAGTCGTCGTGGCTACGCCCCGCGTCGCGCGCGCGCCGCTCGTGGAATCGCGTCCAGATGGGCCCCGGGCACACCGCGTTGACCCGGATGCCCTCCGCCGCGTGGTCGAGCGCCATCGCCCGGGTGAGGCCGGCCACCGCGGCCTTGGTGGTGTCGTACTGCACCATGCGGCCCCCAGCCACCACCGAGCGAATCGACGCGACGTTGACGATGCTCCCGCCGCCGCCCTCGCGCATGAACGGGATCGCGGCCTTGGCGCAGAAGGCGTAGCCCTTGACGTTCACCCCGAGGATCGCGTCCCAGCTGGCCTCGCTCGCCTCGACCACCGTCTGGTAGAGGCGCATGCCCGCGTTGTTGACCAGGACGTCGAGCCGGCCCAGCTCCTGCCGGGCCGCCGCGATGAACGCCGCGCACTCGGCCTCGCGCTCGGCGTGCATCTCGCGGAAGATCGCCCGACCGCCCTTGGCGTCGATCTCCGCGGCGACCATGCGGCCCCGGTCCACGTCGACGTCCGCGATCGCGACGAGCGCGCCCTCCAGGGCGAGCCGCCGTGCGGTCGCCTCGCCGATGCCGGAGGCGCCGCCGGTCACCGCCGCGACCTTCCCGTCGAGCCGGCCCACCTGCGCCCTCAGCGCCCGAGGGCCGAGCGCATGACGGCCAGCCCCACCCGCAGGCCGACCGGCAGCCCCGCCTCGTTCATCTCGAACTCGGGTGCGTGATGGGGTCGCGCCGCCCCGCTCGCGGATCCGATGCCGACCCGGAAGTAGCACCCGGGTCGCTCGCGGAGGAACAGGCTCATGTCGTCGCTCGCCATCACCACGCGGCCGTCGGTCACCGCGTCGGCGCCGACCTCGCGGCTCGCGCACTCGCGCACGAGGGCGCTCTCCGTCTGATGGTTGACCACCGCGGGACAGGAGCCCCCGTCGAGCCGCATCACCGCCTCCGCGCGATAGGCGTTGGCGATGTCGCCGACGAAGGATCCCAGGCGCGAGACCAGGTGATCACGCACCGAGGGCTCGAACGCCCGGATCGTGCCCTTCATCGTGGCCCGGTCGGGGAGGATGTTGCCCTTGGTGCCGGCCACGATCTGCCCGACGGTCAGCACCGCGGTCTCCTGGGCCGGGATCTCGCGCGACACCAGGCTCTGCATGCCGAGCAGGATGTTCGCGGCCGCGGTGATCGGGTCGATGGACAGATGCGGCATCGCCCCGTGGCCGCCGGTGCCGCGCACCTCGACGCTGAAGGCGTCGGCGGAGGCCATCGCCGGCCCGGGACGCACCTGCACCTGGCCCACCCGCTGCTGCGTGGTGAGATGGAGCCCGTAGACCTCGTCGACGTGGGGATCCTCGAGCGCGCCCGCCTCGATCATCGGCCGGGCGCCGCCCAGCACCTCCTCGGCGGGCTGGAAGATGAACACCGCGGTGCCGGGAATCTCGTCGCGCCGGTCGGCCAGGATCTCGGCCAGCGTGATGCCGATCGCGGTGTGGCCGTCGTGCCCGCACGCGTGCATCACGCCCGGGGTGCCGGAGGCGAACGGCGCCTCCAGCAGCTCGGTGAGCGGCAGCGCGTCGATGTCGGCGCGCCAGGCCACCGTGCGCCCGGGCCGGTCCCCGCGCAGGACGCCCACCACGCCGGTTCCCCCGACGCCGGTGCGCACGTCGACGCGCGCCGCGCGCAGCCGCTCCGCGATGATCTCGGCGGTGCGCGTCTCCTGGTGACTGAGCTCGGGATGCCGGTGAAAATCGCGGCGCAGCGCCAGCAGGCCCTCGCTGCGCCGGCTCACCTCGTCGCTCCATTCCAGGCGTGTCTTGCTCATCGTGGTCGCCGTCCCCCTCGCGGAATTTTTGCGCGGTCCAGATGCTGCGCCGCCGCGTGCCTCGCTGTCAACCATCCCATCGGTTACTGCTGTTGGTCTATAGAAATGTCACCCCTTAACTGGCCAGTAAGAATGTCACCCCATGGAGACATGGGAGACATTCACGATGAGCCGCAAGGAAGTGCTGCGGGCCGGACTGCTCAAAGGCGC
>Ga0081455_10001416_pt1 | contig 29700 bp, 26 predicted proteins | sample TabmetS3T2R1_FD_70207 | JGI IMG/M metagenome (GOLD analysis project Ga0081455, IMG submission 70207) | Tabebuia heterophylla rhizosphere microbial communities from the University of Puerto Rico - S3T2R1 | ecosystem: Host-associated > Plants > Roots > Rhizosphere ... | reverse complement strand
GTCCTTGGTGAGCCAGTCGGCCTCGGCCGGCCGGTTTGTGAGGAAGGCTAGAGCCGCGAGCCCGAGCAGCACGGCTGGCAGGCCCTCGACGATGAACAGCCAATGCCAGCCTTTCAGCCCGCCGAGTCCGTGCAATTCGAGCAGCGCGCCCGACACAGGGCCTCCGACCAGAGTCGCAAACGGCACCGCCGCCATGAACAGCGAGACGATGCGCGCCCGCTCCTGCGCCGGGAACCAATAGGTGAGATACAGGATGATGCCGGGGAAGAAGCCCGCTTCCGCCACGCCGAGCAGGAAGCGCATGGCGTAGAAGCTCGCCGTGCCGCTGACCAAGGCCATGGCCATGGCGACCAGGCCCCAGCTCACCATGATGCGTGCGATCCAGATGCGCGCGCCGAAATGCTGGAGCGCGAGATTGCTCGGGATCTCGAACAGGAGATAGCCGATGAAGAAGATGCCCGCGCCCGCGCCGAAGACCGACGGCGAGAATCCGAGGTCCTGGTTCATGGCGAGCGCGGCAAACCCGACATTGACCCGGTCGAGGAAATTCACCGTGTAGCAGAGGCAGAGAAACGGCAGGAGGCGAAAGGCCGCCTTCCGTATCGCGCTCTGCGCCGCCTGGTCCTGGTCCATTGCCCCCTCCACCAGGATCACATCTAGCACAGGCGCTAAGCCTTCCGCCCGGCGTTGGAGTACTCTTGGCCCACCAAGCAAACTGATTCGAATTTCTCTCTCGGGAGGACACTCAAATGGCGATGACAATGGCACAAGCGTCGGCCGCCATGCGCGAGGCTATGCGCGAGACGGTCAAGCGTTATTCGACTTGGTATCTGCTCGAAGGCGTTTTGCTGGTGATCGCCGGCGTGCTCGCGCTGGTCTATCCCTATCTCGCGTCCGTGACCCTGGTCCTTTTGCTCGGCTGGATCCTCATCATCAGCGGCGTGCTGCAAGCCATCGGCCTGATCGGAGCCAAGGACGTGCCGCATTTCTGGCTACAGCTCATTTCCGCGGTGCTGGCGATTCTGATTGGTCTGTTGCTGCTGCGCAATCCGGATGCCGGACTGTTGATCATGACGGTGCTCTTGATCGTGTTCTTCATCGTCGAGGGCATCTCGAAGATCATCTTCGCCCTCAACATCAGACCGTTCATGGGTTGGTTTTGGGTGCTGCTCAGCGGCGTGATCGGCATCCTGCTCGGCGCCTATCTGTGGGCCAACATGCCGCTTAGCTCCGAATGGGTGCTCGGCGTGCTGCTCGGTATCCAGCTGATCGTCGAGGGCGCGGCGCTTGCCTTCCTCGCCTGGCAGGTCCGCTCCGCCTGACGCGCGCTTCCTCGGGGTGAGGCTCGCGCGCTATTGCGCGGGTGATTGCGCCGTCTCGATGAAGCGCGAATAGATCCAGCCCGTCTCCGAGGTGGCGGGATCGGTCACTTGCACCCAGTTGCCCTTGCGGCCGTCGACCCTGAGCCTGGTTCCCTTCTCGGCGACCCTGATCGTTTCGGCGTTCGACGAGGGCGCCGTTCGCAGATTGGCGTAGCCCGAGAGCGAGACCCATTCGTCCTTGGCGGGAGTAGCGGCCGGATCGCCAGCCGGGACAACGGTGGTCGCGACTGTATCGCTCGGTGTGTCGCTCGGCTTGGCAGCGTCGGCGGGAGCGTCCGCTCCGCCGGTTTCACCGGCCTCCGCGACGGCCGGCGGAGCGGCTCCCTCCTGGGCGCCCTGCACGGGGCCTCGGCTATCGGGCCATTCACGCGAGAGCTCTTCGAGCTTGGCGTCGGCATCCTCGACGCCAAGCTGCTTCGCCCGCTCATACCAGGCGCGCGCCTCGCCGATTTCAGGCTTGATCCCTTGCGCGCCGATCTTCTCGATAAAGGCCGGGTCGTACGTGGCGCCGAGCATTATCGCCGCCTCGCCGCTGCCCGCCTCTACCGCGCGCTTGAAGTAGGCCCGCGCGCCGGCGAAATAGCCGACATCGATCATCTTCTGGCCGTGCGCTATGAGACCCTCGATGCGGTCGCTCTCGTCGGACCGGATGATGAGCGCAGATCGCGGATCTTTCGCGATGTCGATTCGCGTCGCGGCCGTTGCGAGAATCTCGCCGTCCGCGGTCATCAGCTCGATACGTAGATCGGCGCCGCCGGCCAGAGTCTTGGGCAGGCGCAGCCGCAGGTCTCCGATCTCGTCAGGCGTCAGGTTCCACTCGGAGGCCCCATAGGGTCTGCCTTGCGAGAAGGCTGCTCCTTGCGGCATGGCGCGGACGGCGATGATGCTCCGCGCGGGAAGCGCATCGGCCGAGTCGATGGCGATGATGAACGGGATCTCCTCGCCGGCTTTGGCCTCGACCCTGGGCTCGGTGGTGAGCGCGATATCGGGCTTGTCCTCGGCCTCGACCCGTGGCGGAGCCACGCTGACGACGGAGGCCTGCTGCGGCTGGCTTTGTTGGCTCGCTGGCAATTGACCGTAGTCGCCTCCAAGCATGGCGCGCGCCGGCTCGGGCAGCCTGATCGCACCTTGCCAGAGAAGGCCGAGAATGATCGCGGTCGGAACCAGCGAAACGATCATGGAGGCCGCAAGCAGCGCGCGATTTCCGGACGAAGCGCGCCCAGGCTCGGGGACGAAACCCTGGACCCGCGGCGGCTCGATGATGGTCCGCCCGATGGCCGCGCCTTTCGGCGCGTCCGGAGCAAAGCGCTCGGCCATCGCCTCGGGCGGCGCCGGCGTCTCCGCGGCAGCTTCCGCGGCCAATCGCTCGCTCAAGCTCTTCGGGCGGATGACGGTGTCAGACGAACTTAGCGCTGACTGTCCCATGAAACCCTCCTACGCATCACACAAAATCGAGAGAGTCGAAGACGGTTGAGTCCGTCAGTTTTGGTTGTGGCCCTTGCTCCATTCGAGGAACGCGCGGAACAAATCGGCGCGCTCCGCATCGGAGATCGGCGCTCCGCTCGTCTTCGTCGCCTGGGCCATGAACGCCTCGAAGTGGTCGCGGGACGCGGTATCGCTGCCTTGCTGGGCGCGGTCGATCCAGCGTTGGGCAAGCGGCGAGCGGTGCCAGCCTTCCAAGGTCGCCGCGAAATTGACCTCGCGCCATTTCGGGTGGCGGGGCGCCTTCTGGAACGCATCGAAATTGGAGAAGAAGCGATCCACGAATTTCGCGATCTTCGCGTAGCGAACCGAATCGCTGTTCCAGTTGAACGAGACCAGCACGGCACACACGGAGACGGTATCGACTCGTTGCCCTTGCGGAACGAGCTCGGGATAGTCGTCATGGCCGAGCGTGGCGGGATAATAGCTGTCCTCGAGCTCCTTGGCGTAGGGCACCGACAGGAACTTGAGCCCACGCGCATCTTTGATGTTGAGCAGAGCCGGCGCGGGCTTGCCCGTGACGGTGATCGAGGCCGCGATCTCTCCCGACTTGAGCTTTTCAATCGCGTCGGCATCGCTGAGATGCATCTCCTTGGCGTCGATGCCGAGCGCCTCGAACACGAGGCGGCCGGTGATCTCGGTGCCGCTGCCTTCCGCGCCGAAATTCACGGCCTTGCCTTTGAGCTCGTGAATATCGTTCACCTCGGAACGCACGAGGATGTGCATTTCCTCGTTGAACAGCTTGGCGACGTAGGCGACCTGGTCGATGAAGTTCGAGCCGAGCTCGCCGGTCTTGGCATAGTGCTTGAGGATGTTGGCCTGGGTGATCCCCATGTCCACGCCGCGCAGGAACATCACGTCCTTGATGTTCTGCTCGGGCCCTTTGCCGACCATGGGCAGCACGCGGAGCTGATCGCCGTCATCGAGCACGTCGGCGATGTCCTGCACGATGGCAAGATCGGTGCCGCTCGCGCTTCCCGCCATGATGGTGACGACGTTCTCGTTCAGCCGGGCGCGGTAGGTCTCGCGCGCGACGACTGGAGATGGCTGATTCTTAGCTTCCAGTATGGGCTCGTCCTTGGCGCGGGGCGCAGCGGCAGCCGCGGTCAAGGCGAGCAGGCAAAGCCCGCAGGCGAGGGCAATACGCATCACCAGCTCCCTCTTCGGCGCGCTTGACGCGACCAAAGGCCAGTAAAACCCGCTCGAGCGCGCGCAGGCGGGCGGCCTCAGATGCAGCAGTGATGATCGATGCTTGCGGGAGAGGAGGCATGAGCGACTAGAGCCCAGCCCGACAGGTCCCCCGCCGTGCTGCTATCCCTGTTGCCACCATGCAACGTGATTTTTAGGTCGCAGTCAAGTAGTTAACAGGCTTCGGCACAACAATATCACAGTGCTGCCGCAATGATGTCTTAATATGTCGGAAGTTGGCAAGAATAGGGCGGCCATAAATCTTGGATCTAACAAATAAAAACTTCATCATTACAGCAAGAAAGCCGTAACGATTGAAGTTTTCCTTGCACTCAGTTCCGCCCTAAGGCCTCACAACCGCGTTAACGTCACTGACCCGGCGAGAGTTCCAGCTACCCTCTCGCCAAAGTCAGCCGGGCCGAACCCCGCTTGCTCGTCACTGTCACCGAGAGGCGGTTGCCGTGCTGCACGAGCACCACCCTGCCGCTCTGGCGCCCGCTCTTGACCCAACCGCTATAGCGATTGCCGCCAACGGCCGTGACGCTTCCCGAGAGATCATAGCGTCCCGTTTCCGTGGCGCAATGGGATGAAACCGCATAGGTCCTCGGGGTGCTTCGCGTGTATATCACGCGGCACTGCACATTGTCCGCTCCGTTTCGATAGGTGACGATGCCTGAACCCTTCCACGATCCTTCAATCGTGGCCGGAGCGGCGTGTGCGACGGTGATTGCGGCGCCGAGGGCGATGGCGAAAAGAATCAGAATGTGGCGCATGGGAAGGCCTCCCCTACACATTGGATGCGACGGCGAAAGAGCGAGAACGCCCGAATTGCCGACGGGTTCAGCAAGGCGCGTTGTCGCGGGCTTGGCCTTGGCCAGCCTCAACCCTAATCGGCGTCCATCTTGAGCGCGGCGATGAACGCCTCTTGCGGGATTTCGACTTTGCCGAAGCTCCGCATCTTCTTCTTTCCCGCCTTCTGCTTGTCGAGCAGCTTGCGTTTGCGCGTGATGTCGCCGCCATAGCACTTCGCCGTCACGTCCTTGCGCAGTGCGCTGATCGTCTCGCGCGCGATCACCTTGCCGCCGATCGCGGCCTGGATCGGGATCTTGAACAGATGGCGCGGGATCAGGTCCTTCAGCTTCTCCACCATGGCGCGGCCGCGCGCTTCCGCACGGGCGCGATTCACGATCACCGAGAGCGCGTCGACCGGCTCGTTGTTGACCACGAGCGCCATCTTCACGAGGTCACCCTCCTCGTAGCCGATGATGTGATAATCGAACGAGGCATAGCCTCTGGAGACCGACTTGAGGCGGTCGTAGAAGTCGAACACCACCTCGTTCAGCGGCAGCTCGTAGACCAGCATGGCGCGGGAGCCCGCATAGGTGAGGTTTTTCTGCCGCCCGCGCCGGTCCTCGCAGAGTTTCAACACCGAGCCGAGATGCTCGTCGGGGACGAGGATGGTGGCCTCGATCCACGGCTCCTCGATCTTTGCGATCTTCTGCGGCTCGGGCATGTCAGCCGGGTTGTGCAACTCCTTCATCGTGCCGTCGGTGAGATGCACGCGGTAGATGACGCTTGGCGCCGTGGCGATGAGGTCGATATTGAACTCCCGCTCCAGCCGCTCGCGGATGATCTCGAGATGCAGCAATCCGAGAAACCCGCAGCGGAAACCGAAGCCGAGCGCAGCCGAAGTCTCCATCTCATAGGTGAAGCTCGCGTCGTTCAGCCGGAGCTTGGCGACCGCCTCGCGCAGACTCTCGAACTCGCTCGCGTCCACCGGAAACAGGCCGCAAAACACCACCGGCTGCGCCGGCTTGAAGCCTGCGAGCGGGGCGATTGCCGGCCTTTTCTCCTCGGTGACGGTATCGCCCACGCGCGTGTCGGCGACCTGCCTGATCGAGGCGGTGAAGAAGCCGATCTCGCCGGGACCAAGCCGGTCGCGCATCTCCTGTTTCGGGCGGAAGATGCCGACCCGGTCGACCTGATAGGCGGCGCCGGTCGACATTAACCTGATGCGCTGGCCCTTGGCCAAGCTGCCATCGAAGATGCGCACCAGGACCACCACGCCGAGATAGGCGTCGTACCAGCTGTCGATGAGGAGCGCCTTGAGCGGGGCATTGGCGTCGCCCTTCGGCGCGGGAAGGCGATGCACGATCGCCTCCAACACCTCCTCAACGCCTTTACCGGTCTTGGCCGAGATCTCCAGCGCATCGTGGGCATCGAGCCCGATCACGTCCTCGATCTGCTGGCGCACCCGGTCAGGCTCCGCCGCCGGCAGGTCGATCTTGTTGAGGACCGGGACGACCTCGTGGTTGTTGTCGAGCGCTTGATAGACATTGGCGAGCGTCTGCGCCTCGACCCCTTGGGTGGCATCCACCACGAGGAGCGAGCCCTCGCACGCTGCGAGGCTGCGGTTCACCTCATAGGCGAAATCCACATGCCCCGGCGTGTCGATCAGGTTGAGCTCATAGAGCGCGCCGTCGCGCGCGCGATAGTCGAGCCGCACGGTCTGCGCCTTGATGGTGATGCCGCGCTCCCGCTCGATATCCATGGAATCGAGCACCTGCTCCTTCATCTCCCGCGCCGAAAGCCCGCCGCAGAGCTGGATCAGCCGGTCCGCGAGCGTCGATTTGCCGTGGTCGATATGCGCGATGATGGAGAAATTGCGGATGCGGGAAAGGGGCTGCGCCTCGGATGAACTCATGGCGCGCTTGGTACGGGGGGAAAGCCTTGAGGGTCAAGCCGAGGGGCGGCCAATTGCGGCGAAAAACGGCGGGAACCGCCCTAATGTCGCAGTGGTTAGGCCGTAAGGGCTGCTACCATTGCGAATCTCAAACCGAAACGGAGTGATCTAATGCTCAAGAACGTTATCGTTGCTGCAGCTATCGGCGGTTTCTTGGCTGGTTCAGTGGTTTCGCTCCAGGTCACGCCCGCCGAAGCGGCTAGCGGCTGCGCCAAGGCCGCGAAAGCCAAATATCCCGCCGATCATGCGGCACGCATGGCCTACAAGAAGGAGTGCAAGGCGGCCTGGAAGGCCCATAAGAGCGCTAGCAAGAGCGCCTAATCTTCCCTACCCAAAAAGGAGAATTCCGATGCTGAAGAAAGTGCTGGTTGCCGCCGCAGTAGGCGGCCTCATCGCCAGTATGGCGCTTCCTGCTCAGGCGGCAAGAGCGGCAAGACATGCAGCAGAGCCTGGCGCAGGACCCATGACCTGCAAGCAGGCCGCGAAGCTCAAGTATCCAAGTGATTTGAGGGCGCGTCACGCCTACAAGCACGAGTGCAAGACCGCCTGGAAGGCATCGCACAAGAAGGCCGCCTAGGCGAAATCTGTGCGGTTACAAAGGAAGGGGGCCCGCTCGGGTCCCTTTCTTATTTCGCCGGGGCGAAATGGCCTGAATAGCTTGGATAAGCAGCTTGCACGCTGCCAAGAAGAGCCAGTCCCGGAACCTCGCGAATCTCAACCGAATGGCAACACCGTTTGGTCGAATTCGCCGCAGGCGGAAGATCGCTGTTGACGGTAACGCCCAGTCTAGGGCCTTATCGCGCCGCGTAACGTTGCGTAGTCACCCACGGGAGTAACCTTATGCTTAAGAAAGTGTTTTTGGCCGCAGCAGCGTCCCTCATCCTGGCCGGCGCCACGATGACCATGGCGCCCGCGCCGGCACAGGCCGGGAGCGGATGCCACAAGGCCGCGAAGGCCGCCTATCCGCATGATCGGAAAGCGCGCAAGGCCTTCAAGAAACAATGCAAGGAACAGCACAAGGCTTACAAGAAGGCCCATAAGAAGCACCACTTGTTCCGCAAGTAGGCGCTGCACGGCCTTAGACGGCTGACGAATTTGGAGGGACCCGCTGAGCTCGGCGGGTCCCTTCATTTTTGCTTGAGTCAGATGCCGGCGTACCACTCGTAGCCGAGGTCTTCCCAGAAGCCGCCGCGTCCGCCGCGAATGTCCGCGATCTGCTCCACCGCCTCTATGCGCATCACATATTTCGCCATCTTGTAGCCGAGCTGCCGCTCGACGCGGAGCCTAAGCGGTGCGCCATGGGGAATCGGGAGCGTCGCATCGTTCATGTCATAAGCGAGGATGGTCTGCGGATGGTAGGCGTCCTCCAGCCCGATCGATTCGTAATATTTGTCCTTGTCCTCGCCGGTATCGAACAGGTTGTCGGCGCAGTAGAACACGATATAGCGCGCATTCGGCTTGAGCCGCGCGCGATCGAGCAAGGCAGCGAGCGGCACGCCCTTCCACTTGCCGATGCAGCTCCAGCCCTCGACGCAATCGTGCCGCGTGATCTGCGTGCGCGACGGCATGGCGCGGAGCTCGGCGAGCGAAAGCTGGAGCGGTTGCTCGACGAGACCTGAGATGCCGAGCTTCCAATCGGCGAAGCCGTTCGCCGCGTGCGCCTTGTAGTCGGTGTCGCTGGGATCGGTCGAGCCATTCGCCTTGAAGGTCTTGGAGAGCTCGGCCTCGCTATATTCGCGCGCGAGCGAACTGGGCGAGAGCAGCGCCCTTTGCGTGACGCGGGTCAACGTCTCGGCCGAATCGAGCACGCGTTGTACCCAGGGCTGGTCCGACAGCTCGTCGCAGCCGCCAAGCAGCGCGGTGCTCGCAACCGCCAGCCCGCGCGCAAGGAAGCTCCGCCGATGCAGCCCGCGCGCGCCGCTCATGGCCTTTCCCCCGCGGGCTCGATCACGTAACGGCCGGTGATCATCGAGCGCAGGTTGTTCCAGACACCCGAGATCAGCACCATCACGACATGCACCACCACGAACAGCACGATGCCGCTCGCCGCGATGAAATGGATGGTGCGCGCCGTCTGCCGGCCGCCGAGCACGTCGAGCAGGACGGGGAAGGCCGCGTCCATGCCTGGCGACATGGCCAGCCCGGTGATCAGCATCAGCGGCAAGAGAACAAGCGCGACGATGAGATAAGTGAGCTTTTGCAATACGTTGTAGCGCTTGGCCTCCTCGCCTTTGGGGAATTTGAGCCGGGCATGCTCGAGGATCGAGGCACCGATATGCTTGAGCTCTTGGCCTGAGGGCGCGAGGTCGCGCCGCAGATGCCCGCTGCCAAGGCTCCACAGCAGGTAAGCGAGGCCGTTGAAAAGGAAAAACCAGGCGAAGAAGAAATGCCAGCGCCGCCCCATGGCGAGGTCGCGATGGCCCGGCAGCGTCACGCTCCAGGGAAAGCCTCGCTCGTCATAGCCGCTGTCTGCATCGCCGCTGAGCCCGAAGACGCCGTTCGTGTCGAAGCTGTGGCCGAACAGTGTGGTGACGCCCTTGGCGCCGTCCTCGGTCTGGACCGCCCCCATCGCCAAGATCGGGTCGTCGAAGTCCGACTTCGGTCCGATGTAGAGCGCGGGATGGGCGTTGAAGATCTGCAAGCCGCTCATCAGCAGCACGAGCAGCACGAGTACATTGATCCAGTGCGTGATGCGCACCGCCCGCGAATGCCGATAAATGACCTCACGCTCGCTCACGGTTCGCTCCTACCGGCGTCATTGCCGGGCTCCTTGACCCCGGCGATCCAGGGCCGCGTTGCGATCCGCTGCCCTGGATGCCCGGGCCTCCGCCCGGGCATGACGCGAAGTACGAGGTAAGCGCCGAGCGGGCCGGACCTTCATCGCCAGCTACGGTCGGCGCACCGAAACGGATGCACTCATGACGGCTTGCCCCAGATCTCGGCGAGACGCTGTGCGCGGCCGCAGCCCCATTTGTAGTACTTGTAAGCGACCGGATTCTGGTTGTGATAGTCCTGATGGTAATCCTCGGCTGCCGTGAAGGTGGTCGTCGGCTTGATCTCGGTCGCGACCTTCTCCTTGAACCGCTCGGCGATCTCCTGCTTCGTCGTCTCGGCCAGCTTCTTCTCCGCGTCGTCGCCGACGAAGATGACGCTCTGATAGGCGCTCCCCTTGTCGCAGAACTGGCCGTTCGGATCGAACGGGTCGATATTGTGCCAGTAATGGTCGAGCAGCGTGGCATAGGTGACCTTGGCGGGGTCGTAGGTCACCTTGACCGCTTCCTTGTAGCCTTCATGCGCGCCGTAGTTGGGATTGGGCGTGGTGCCGCCGGCATAGCCGGAGATCGTCTCGGTCACGCCATTGACCTCGTCGAAGGCCGCCTCCATGCACCAGAAGCATCCGCCGGCGAAGATCGCGGTCTTCGACTCCGCAGCGCGCGTGTCGGCCGAGCCGAACGCGATGAGGGTCGCGGCAAGGAAGGCGGCCGTCAGCGCCGCCAGGATCCATCTCGCCATCATGGGAGCACTCCAGGATCGTTGTCCGGACGAGTCATAAGAAGATGAGCGACGCGGGCATAGTGGCTCTCTCGCGACCGTGAACTGAATTGATGGTCGCCGATGCCGCATTGACCATTGGGAAGGGGCGACCGTTTGGGCTATTCAGGGGCCATGCAGCAACGCTTGTCTTCGCCCGCGAGCGAAATCAAACCTGCCTATGACGTGGTGGTGGTCGGCTCCGGCTATGGCGGCGGCGTCGCCGCCTCGCGGCTTGCGCGCGCGGGCCAGCGGGTCTGCGTCATCGAGAAGGGCAAGGAGTTCCTGACCGGGGAGTTTCCGAGCCGCCTGCCCGAGCTTCGCCGCGAGCTTCAGCTGAATGGCGGCAAGATGCGCTCTGGCTCACGCACCGGCCTGTTCGATTTCAGGCTCGGCGCCGACATCCACGTGCTGGTCGGCTGCGGGCTTGGCGGCGGCTCGCTCATCAACGCCGGTGTTGCGCTCAGGCCCGACCCGCGCGTGTTCGTCGACCCCGTTTGGCCCGATCAAGTCACCGGCGACGGATTGCTCGAGCTTGGTTTCGGCAGGGCGTCCGCGATGGTGCGGCCCGCCCGGCACGCCAAGGCTGCCGAGCTCACCAAGTATCGCGCCCTCGATGCCGCGAGCGCGGCCTTCGGCGTGCCGCCGGTCGCGGCCCCGGTGGTGGTGAGCTTCGAGGACACGGTCAACCCTGCCGGCGTCGCGCAGCCCGCCTGCACGTTGTGCGGCGATTGCTGCTCCGGCTGCAATGTCGGCGCCAAGAATACCGTGGCAATGACCTACCTTCCCGACGCACGCGCGCATGGCGCCGAGATCTTCACCGAGCTTGCCGTGAGCCACGTGTCCAAGGGGGAGGGCGGGTGGCGCATTCATTTCGCGCCGTCGGACGGGAAGGATGAAAGCCCGCGCTTCGTCGACGCCAAGACCGTGCTGCTTGCCGCAGGCACGCTCGGCTCGACCGAGATTCTGCTCAGATCGCGCGAGCACGGGCTCAAGCTCTCCGACCGGCTCGGCGAGGGGTTCTCGGCAAACGGCGACATCATCGCCTTCGCCCTCGGCGGCACCGAGAGGGTGAACGGAATCGGCGTGGGTTATCCCCCAAAATATGTGGGCGAGGCGATCGGCGCCTGCGTCGCCGGCCAGATCGAGCTTTCCGACGCCAGGCATCTCGACCGCAGCATGATCTTGCAGGAAGGCGTGCTGCCGTCGGCGCTCGCGCCGCTTCTCCCCGTCTTCTTCATTTCAGGCGGCAGGCTCATCGGCGCAGCGCACAGCCTGATCAAAGGCGTCTATCAGGGTCCGCTCTCGCATCTTCACACCTTCTTCGTCGTGTCCCATGACGAAGCCAAGGGCAAGATCAGGCTCGACAACGGCAGCGCTACGGTCGATTGGCCTGGCGTCGCCGACGAGCCGGTTTATGCGCGCGTGGATGCGGCCCTGACCAAGGCGGCGGAAGCCGTGGGCGCGCGCTACATCAAGAGCCCGCTCGCGGTGACCAGCATGGGCACCAAGCCCGCCACCGCGCATCCCCTCGGTGGCTGCGGCATCGGCGAGGATGCCGCAAGCGGCGTGGTCAACCATAAGAGCCAGGTGTTCGACGGCAGCGGCGAGAGCGTGCATCCCGGGCTCTATGTTTGCGATGGATCGGTGATACCGCGCTCGATTGGCGTCAATCCGCTGTTGACCATCACCGCGCTTGCCGAGCGGGCCATGATCCACCTTGCCCGCGACCACAATCTCGGCTTCGATACCCGCCCGCGCGTCCGCGCAGAAGCGGATAGCGCCATGATTTGAGGGTGGGCTAACCATGGCACGCCGCTGGCTCAAGCCTGTTGGGATCGCAGCGGCCATTGTTGTGCTCCTAACCGGCCCTCATGCGCTTCACGGCGCGACCCGCCCGGGCCCTTGCCCCGGCAGCGAGCTCACGGCCTCGATCGGCGAAGGCGTGGCCTCCAAGGGGCCGGCCCTCGACCGCCTCACCATCGTCCTGGTCGGCGACACGGGCTTCAACTCGTCCGATGCGCCGGTCGAGGCGAAAGGCATGCACAAGGGGCGGCAGGTGACAGCTTTCCCCGAGACGCTCGCGGGCATCTCGCGCGAGGTCGATGGCGATCTCGCCTTCGCCAATATCGAGACGGTTATTACCGACCGCAACAACCTTGCGCCCGAAAGCAAGGGCAAGAACGCGCCGTTCCACTTCAGGAGCCATCCCGCGGCGCTGAAGGCCATGATGGACGCCGGATTCAATATGTTCGCGCTCGCCAACAACCATTCCATGGATTACGGCGCCCAGGGCATCGAGGAGACGCTCTATCATTTCGCCGTAGCCAATGCCGAGCGGCCGATCGCGTTTGCCGGGATCGGCGCCAATTTCGATGAGGCGGCGAAACCCGCCTGCCTCGACCTCGATGGAACGCGCATCGGATTCGCCGCGACCGGCATCGTCACCGGCGACAATCCGCAATATCGCGCCGGCCCCAACCGGTCGGGCCAGACCTCCTACCGCGACCGCCCCGATTTCGAGGCGGTGGTGAAAGAGCTTACCGGGATGCAGGCCGACTACCGCATCCTCTCCATCCATTACGGGCTCGAGGGCCGCGTCATGCCCGACGAGCGCCAGTTCCAGGACTGGCGCGGCTTCGCCGCCGAGGAGAAGGGCATCGATCTCATCCTCGGCCACCATCCCCATGTGGTGCAGGGCGTCGAGCTCAACGGCAAGTCGTTGATCTTCTACGGGCTCGGCAATTTCCTGCATCCCGGTACGGCGGACATGACCCGCTTCGGCATCTGCCGCGACTATGGGCTGATGGCCAAGGTCTATCTCGCGCGCGTCGACGATGCCTGGCGGGTCGAGGCAATCGAGGCGATCCCATTGACCAATACGCAGCTCAAGCCGGAGCGGTTGGCGGCGTCCGAGTCCACGAAGCGCATCTATGCGCTCAATCATCTCGCGGCGGGGCTCGACGGCAAGAGTGCCAAGGGCGTGCGCTTCACCCCGCAAGCGGACGGCTCTGGGCTTTATTGCGCCGATGGCGCTGCGTCGCTCGGCGGCAAGCTCGCCACGCTTTGCCAAGGCTGGCAGCAGGCTGCAGAGCCGGAGAAGGCGCTCGCCGACAAGATTGCGCAAGCCTGCGAGGACAAGCCCTTCTATGGCCGCCCCACCCTGGCCAAGCGCAGGGCGCCATCGCCCTCCCGCCGCGAACCGCCGCCCTTTCCCTTTTCGCCCCTCCAAGGGTTCAGACCCTTCCAGCAGTGACGCTTAGCCCCGCGCAGCCGAGGCTGCATGAAACTGGAAGAGGGCGGCGCGAATTGGAAGGAGGCGTGCCATGGGCAACATCCTTGCCAGAAAATCCATCGCCGTCTTGAAGCAGGAGGCCGAAGAGACCGAGGTCCAGGCCCTCGTCACCCACGGCGGCGTTCCATTGAAGCGCACGCTTTCTGCCTGGAGCCTCGTTTCGCTCGGCATCGGCTGCATCATCGGCGCCGGCATCTTCGTGCTCACCGGCCATGCCGCCGCCGCCAATGCCGGGCCGGCCATCGCGCTCTCTTTCGTGCTCGGCGGCATCGCCTGCGCCTTTGCCGGCTTCTGCTATGCCGAGATGGCCTCCACCGTGCCGATCGCCGGCAGCGCCTATACTTATGCCTACGCCACCATGGGCGAGTTCATCGCCTGGATCATCGGCTGGGATCTGATCCTCGAATATGCGCTCGGCGCCACCACCGTCGCCATCGGCTGGTCCGGCTATATGGTGAGCTTCCTGCGCGACCTTGGCATCGACATTCCCGAGGCCTACGCGAGCTCGCCGCTCGCCTATGATGCCGCGAGCGGCGCCTGGACTCACACCGGCGCCTTTCTCAACATCCCGGCCATGCTCGTCATCGTCGCGATCTCTGCCCTCCTCGTCATCGGCATTCACGAATCGAGCCGCGTCAACAATGTCATCGTCGTGATCAAGGTCGCCATCGTGGTTGCTTTCATTGCGGCCGGCATCGGCTTTGTGAGCACGCAGAATTGGGTGACCGCGAGCAACCCCGACGGCAACTTCATTCCGCCCAACGCTGGCACAGGCGTCTATGGCTGGAGCGGGGTGCTGCGCGGCGCGGCCGTCGTGTTCTTCGCCTATATCGGCTTCGACGCGGTCTCCACCGCGGCACAAGAAGCCAAGAACCCGCAGCGCGACATGCCGATCGGCATTCTGGGGTCGCTCGGCATCTGCACCATTCTCTATGTGCTGGTGAGCTTCGTCGTCACCGGCATCATGCCTTACGATCAGCTCAACGTGCCGGATCCCATCGCCGTCGGCGTCGATGCCATCGGCCTCACCTGGCTCTCGCCCATCATCAAGCTCGGCGCGATCTTGGGCCTCACCTCGGTGATCCTGGTGCTCCTGCTCGGCCAGCCGCGCATCTTCTACTCGATGGCGCGCGACGGGCTCTTGCCGCCTTGGGGGTCCAAGGTGCACCAGCGCTTCAAGACGCCCTATGTCAGCACCATCCTGGTCGGCGTCATCGTCATGATTCTTGCCGGCCTCCTGCCCATCGGTCTCGTCGGCGAGCTCGTCTCGATCGGCACTCTGTTCGCCTTCGCCATCGTATGCCTCGGCGTGCTTGCGCTGCGCAGGACGCAGCCCGGCATCGACCGGCTGTTCAGGGCGCCCGCCATCTATGTGGTGGCGCCGGCCGGCGCGCTGTCCGCGGCTCTGCTCATGCTTGGCCTGCCGAGCGATACCTGGCTTCGCTTGGGGATTTGGCTGATGCTCGGGCTCATCGTCTATTTCGGCTACGGCATGCGCCACAGCCGCGCCGGCAACGCCGAAGCCGCAGCCTGAGGGCGCGCTAGCCCCTGAGCTCGCCGCCGGTTGCCTTGGTGACGGCGGCGACGATCTTGGCCGCCACCGTCTCGATTTCTGCGTCGGTCAGCGTCTTCTCGCGCGGCTGAAGGGTCACTTCGATGGCGAGCGATTTCTTCCCTTCGGGGACGCCGGGACCCGCGAATACATCAAACACGCCGACATTGCTGATCAGCGCCCGGTCCGCGTTCGAGGCGGCGCGCACCACGTCGCCAGCGGCAACATCGCGGTCGAGTAGGAAGGCAAAGTCGCGCCTGACTGGCTGGAGGTCGGACGCCTCGAGCGCGAGTTTGCCAGCGCCCTTGCGCTTCGCGGCGGGCAGCGCATCGAGATAAAGCTCGAAGCCGGCGATGGGCGGGTCGATGCCAAGCGCGGCGAGCAGGTCTGGATGGAACTCGCCGAAGGTGCCGAGCACTGTCTTAGGCCCGAGCTTGAGCGCGCCCGAGCGGCCGGGATGGAACCATGACGGGGCCTCCCGGGTAACAGTCAGGCTCGCCTGATCGAGGCCGAGCTCCGTGAGCGCCGCCACGGCATCCCCCTTGGCTGCGAACACGTCTGTGGCAGGGGCTTCGCCCGACCAATATCGGCCCGAGCCTTGAAGCGCCGAGCGGCCGAAGCGAACGCCGGCCGCTGCGGTGAACTGATCCTCGGGCCGCGCGCCCCGATAGGCTTGCCCAAGCTCGAACAGGGCGCCGTCGGCGAAGCCCCTGTCGCGATTCCGCTGCGCCGCGGCGATGAGGCCGGGCAGGAGCGAGGGCCGCATCTGGGCGAGCTCGGTTGAAATTGGATTGCTGAGCGTGAGCGCGGGCTGGCCGCCGCCGAACAGCCTCGCGTGCTCCGGCGCGATGAACGACCAGGTCACCGCCTCGACGAAGCCGCGCGCGGCGAGCACGCGGCGCGCGACCCTTTGCCGCCTCTGCGCCTCGGTCAGCACCGGCTTGGCGACTCCCGCCTCGCGCCTCATCGGCGTGGCCGGGACTCGGTCGACGCCGGTAAGCCGCACCACCTCCTCGACGAGGTCGGCGGGGCCGGTGATGTCGGGGCGCCAGGAGGGCGGTGCCGCCTTGAGGTGCTTGCCCTTGCCGTCAAGGGCGATCCCGAGTCCGCCAAGCAGCTGCTTGATCTCGCGGGCTTCAAGCTCAAGCCCGCTCAGGCGCTCCACCTGGCCAAGATCGAACTTGAACGGGCGGTTTGCCTTGGGCGGCTTGCCCGCGACGTCGCTTCTGCTGGCCTCGCCACCGCAAAGCTGAAGCACAAGCTCGGTGGCAAGCTCGAGCCCCGGCACGACGAAAGCGGGATCGACGCCCCGCTCGAAACGGTAGCGTGCATCCGACTGGATATTGAGCGTACGCCCCGTGCGCGCCGTTCGCTTCGGATCGAAATAGGCGGACTCGATGAAGACATTGGCGGTGGCATCTGTCACGCCCGTCTCCTCGCCGCCCATCACCCCGCCAAGCCCGAGCACGGCGCGATCGTCGGCGATCACGCACATGTCGGCATCGACCTCGTAGGTCTTGCCGTCGAGCGCGAGGAATTTTTCTCCCTCACACCCGAGCCGCGCGCGGATCGCGCCGGTGAGCTTGTCGGCGTCATAGACGTGGAGCGGGCGGCCGCGGTCGTAGGAGATCAAGTTGGTGATGTCGACCAGCGCGTTGATGGGGCGGAGCCCAATCGCCTTCAAGCGCCGCTGCAGCCAATCCGGGCTCGGCCCGTTCTTGACATTGCGCACCACCCGCCCGGCGAAGACGGGGCAGGCATCCGCGGTCTCTTTGTCGAACTCAAGCTTGATGGGAACAGGATTTGCGAAGCCGCCTTTGACGGGCTTGACCGTGTCCTTCTTCAACGTGCCGAGGCCTGCGGCCGCGAGATCGCGCGCGATGCCGCGCACGCCGAGGCAGTCGGGACGGTTAGGCGTGATGGCGACGTTGAACACCGCGTCGTCAAGCCCGAGCGCCTTCGCGGCAGGAGTACCCACCTTGGCGCCCGGATCGAGCTCGATGATGCCGGTATGCTCGTCAGAAAGTTCGAGTTCGCGCTCCGACAGCAGCATGCCGCTCGACTCGACGCCCCTGATCTTGGCCCTGGTCAGAGTCAAGCCGCTGCCTGGAATGAAAGAGCCCACCGGCGCAAACACGCCCTTCATCCCGGCGCGCGCGTTCGGCGCGCCGCACACGACCTGCAGGCGCTCGGTGCCGGTATCGACCTCGCACACGCTGAGCTTGTCGGCGTTCGGGTGCTTCTCGCATGTCAGCACCTCCGCCACGCGGAACGACGCGAGCGCAGTGGCCGGATCGAACACGTCCTCGACCTCAAGCCCGATGCGGGTGAGCGTCTCGGCGATCTCGTCTACGCTCGCCTTTGTGTCGAGATGCTCCTTGAGCCATGAGAGCGTGAACTTCATGGCTTAGGACAGACCGCCGGCGAGGGTAGGAATGGCAAGCGGCGGAAAGCCGTAATGGGTGAGCCAGCGCAAATCGCCCGAGAAGAACGCGCGCAGGTCGGGCATGCCGTATTTCAGCATGGCGATGCGGTCGATGCCGAGGCCGAAGGCAAAGCCCTGATAGCGCTCGGGATCGAGCCCGACATTCTTAAGCACGTTCGGGTGCACCATGCCGCAGCCCAAGATCTCGAGCCAGTCGTCGCCCTCGCCGATCCGGAACTCGTCGCCGACCTTGGCGTAGCCGATGTCGACCTCCATCGACGGCTCGGTGAAAGGGAAGTGGCTCGCGCGGAAGCGCATCTTCACCTGCGGCACTTCGAAGAACGCCTTGCAGAATTCCTCGAGCACCCATTTCAGGTGTCCAAGATGCGTCTCCTCGTCGATCACCAGCCCCTCGACCTGATGGAACATGGGGGTGTGGGTCTGGTCTGAATCGCAGCGATAGACGCGGCCGGGAGCGATGATGCGGAGCGGCGGCTTCTCGCGCAGCATGGTCCTGATCTGCACCGGGCTCGTATGGGTACGGAGCACAGCGCGTGTGCCGTCAGGGGCGGGCGCGAAATAGAAGGTGTCGTGATCCTGCCGCGCCGGATGCTCGGGCGGGATGTTAAGCGCGGTGAAATTATTGAAATCGGTCTCGATGTCGGGCCCTTCGGCAATCGAGAAGCCCATGTCGGCGAAGATCTCGGTGATCTCGTCGGTGACCTGGCTTACGGGGTGGATGCGGCCCTCGGCGAGCGGCCCTTCGCGCACCGGGAGCGTGACGTCGGCGTGCTCTATGGCGAGCTTCTCGGCGGTTGCCGACTTGGCAAGCTCCGCGCGCTTGGCTTCCAGCGCCTCGCCGATACTATCTTTCAGGCTGTTGACGACTTGGCCGTAGGCCTTGCGCTCCTCCGGCGGCAGGGAGCCCAGCGCCTGCATCAGCTCGGAGACGCGGCCCTTACGCCCGAGCGCTGAGATGCGCACCTCTTCGAGCTGATCGAGGTTGGACGCTTCAGCAATGGCGTGAAGCAGCTCGGTCTTGAGACTGTAGAGCTCTAGCGTGCTCATGGCTCAGGCTACCACGGCCTGCGGCCTTAGGGCCTACGCCCGCACGGCGGCTGAGGCAGCCTCGACCAGACCCTTGAAGGTCTGCGGCTCATGCACGGCGATGTCGGCAAGCACTTTGCGGTCGAGCTCGATGCCGGCCTTTTTCAGCCCGTCGATCAGCCGCCCATAGGTGAGGCCGTTGGCGCGCGCCGCCGCGTTGATGCGCTGGATCCACAGTGCGCGGAAGGTGCGCTTTTTCACCTTGCGGTCGCGATAGGCGTACTGCCCGGCCTTCTCGACGGCCTGGCGGGCGGTGCGGATGGTGTTCTTGCGGCGGCCGTAATAGCCCTTGGCCTGCTTGATCACCTTGCGGTGGCGGGCATGGCTGGTAACGCCGCGTTTCACACGGGACATGACGGTGCTCCTTCGAAGTCTAAGCCCGCAAGCCTAGCGGCTATAGGGCAGGAAATTTCTCTTCACGATCTTGGCGTCCTCGGCGGACAGCACCATGGTTCCGCGCGCGTTCCGGATGAATTTGGTGGGGCGCTGAATCATGCCGTGTCGCTTGCGCGAGGCTTGGCATTTCACCTTGCCGGTGGCCGTGACCTTGAAGCGCTTCTTGGCACCGCTCTTGGTCTTCATCTTGGGCATTTGGCTTCCTTTTCTTCACCCCGGCATCGAGGCTGGCCAAACGGCAGCGGGCAGGGGAGAGTGTATGACGGTTGGAAAGCATGCGAGCCGCCACGGCATGCCCCGCCGGGCGGCTCCTCGGATGCGCCTTATAGGGTGCATCAGGCCCGATATGCAAGGGCTAGGCAGGCCTTAACCATAGGGCTTAAGCCCGATTTAGCACCGCCCCGCTAACCAGAGCCGATGGCCGGCCTTCAACAGCAGCGTCGATGATCGATCTCCTCAGACCCTTGCGCCGACTCGGTTCGTGGTTCGCGAGCCAGAGCCGCATGACGCGGGACCTGATCGTCATCGGGGTTCTCGGTCTGCCTCTATACCTGCTCGCCGTTTGGTACGATGCGCTCGACAAGTTCATCGTCTACGCTAACGAGCCGCAGAACGACAGCATCGACTGGCTCGTGCTGCTCGTCGTGTTTCTCGGCATCGCCGCCAAGTTCTATTCCGTTCGCCGCACCATCGACCTGCACCGCGAGGTCGCGCGACGGCGGAAGGCCGAACGCGCGGCGCATCAGCTTGCCCGCCAGGACGTCCTGACCGGCTTGCCCAATCGCCGCTGGTTCACCGAGGAATTCGACAAATGGGATTGCCGGCACGCCGGCGGCGAAGAAGCATGCGCGCTGTTCGTCATCGACCTCGACAATTTCAAGCCGATCAATGACGTCTATGGCCACCGGCTGGGTGACGAGGTGCTGCGCGTGGTGGCCAAGCGGCTGACCCGGATCGCCGAAGGGGGCGCGGTGGCGCGGCTCGGCGGCGACGAGTTCGGCATCATCATGCATTATCCGCGCTACAGCGACGCCCCCGAGCGCCTGGCGCGGCGGATTGTGCATGAAATCTCCAAGCCGATCCCGCTCGCTTCGCTTGCGCTTCAGGTCGGCGTGAGCGTGGGCGTGGCCACGTCGATCCCCGGCATTACCGGAAACCAAACCATGGCCCATCGCGATGGAGCTCCGGTCCACACCGCGCTCCGGCAGGCCGACATGGCCATGTACTGGGCCAAGGCAGCGGGACGCGGCCGCTACTGCTTCTTCGACCGCACCATGGACGAGAAATTGCAGCAGCGCGTCGAGCTCGAGGCCGAGATCAAGGGTGCCATCGAGGCGGGGCAGATCGTCCCCTATTACCAGCCGCTTGTTGACCTGTATTCGTCGAAGACCGTGGGCTTCGAGGTATTGGCGCGATGGGAGCATCCGGCGCGGGGCGTGCTGTCGCCCGAGACCTTCGTCTCCATCGCCGAGGATACCGGCAACCTCTCCGAGATGACCGAGCGATTGATCGAGCAGGCGATGCGCGACGCCAAGACCTGGCCCGACCATCTTTTTGTCTCGATCAATTTCTCGCCCCGGCAGATCTCCGATCCCGGGCTCGCGACGAGGATCCTCGGGCTTCTCACCAAGGCCTCGTTCCCTCCCCATCGCCTGGTGATCGAGATCACCGAGAGCGCCGTCGTGCAGCGAATAAACGACGCCAAGGCCGTGCTCCAGTCGTTGCGGAATGTGGGGGTGCGTGTCGCGCTCGACGATTTCGGCACCGGCTATTCAGGTCTCTATCATTTGCGCGAGCTCGAGCTCGACATCATCAAGATCGACCGCTCCTTCGTGACGAAAATGCTGGAGAAGCCGGAAGAGGCGAGGATCGTGAAGGCGATCGTCAGCCTCAGTCACGCCCTTGGATTGCACACCACGGCGGAGGGCATCGAGACGAGGCAAGTGCTGAATCGGCTGGTGAAGCTTGGCTGCGACACTGGCCAGGGCGACCTGTTCGGGGTGCCGGCACCTGCCACCACGACAGCCACGGCCATTCACGAGCATGCCGGCAAGACGAACCCGCGTCCGCGCCAGATCGCTTAGCGCGGCGCAAGCACCATCACCATTTGCCGACCTTCGAGCCTCGGCTCGGATTCGACCTTGGCAATGGTCGAGGTGTCCGCCTTGACGCGGTCGAGCAGCTGGGCGCCGAGCTCCTGGTGCGCCATTTCTCGGCCCCGGAAGCGCAAGGTCACCTTGACCTTGTCGCCCTCCTCGAAGAAGCGGCGGATCGAACGCATCTTCACGTCATAGTCGTGGGTGTCGATGTTCGGCCGCATCTTGATCTCCTTGATCTCGACGGTGCGCTGCTTCTTGCGCGCCTCCGCGGCCTTTTTTTGCGCCTGATATTTGTATTTGCCGTAGTCGAGGATTTTGCACACCGGCGGCTCCGAGTTTGGCGCGATCTCGACGAGGTCGAGGCCGGCTTCAACCGCACGCGCGAGGCCTTCCGACGTGGGAACCACGCCGACATTGTGACCGGTGGCGTCGATGAGCTGGATTTTTGGAATGTCGATGCCCTCGTTGATTCGGGGGCCTTCCCTCGTGGGGGTAAGCTTGGTCGGCCGTCTTACGATGTCTCGTTCTCCTCTGTTCGAACAGCAGCATCCTCCCTTGAAGGCGAGGCGCTGGCGTTCTTCGGTGACGTTGAACCCTGCAAGGGCTACAGGATGGGAACTGGGCCCGAAAAGTCAAGCCGCGCCGTGCAGGTCCCGTAAACGGAGCCTTCACGCTCCGTCGCCTATCAATGCGGCAGCGAAGGACGGCGGGTGCTTGTAGAGCTCGGCAAGATGGGTGCCGAGCAACTCGTCGTAAACGGCAAGCGTTTTTGCCTGCATTTGCGCCAGCGTGAAATTGACGGAAGCTCTCGCGCTGGCGCGCCCGCCGATCTCTGCCCGCTCGGCGGGCGTGAGCGCCAGGGCAACGCGGAGCGCCCGGGCGAGGGCGTCGGCGTTTTGGGCCGGAATCACCCACCCGGTAAAGCGAGCCGGATCTTGCTCGGGCGAGATGACAGTCTCTGGCAGTGCCCCAAGATTTGAAATGATTACAGGACAGCCCATGGCCTGCGCCTCGATGCTTGTTCGGCCGAAGGTCTCGGGTACGAACGAAGGGATGAGAGCGACATGAGCGGCGAGGAAGGCCGCGGGTATGTCGCCGCAATGGCCAACCAGACGCACCTTCTGCTCAAGCCCATGGCGCGCGATGAGCTCTATCAACTCCTGTTGATAGGCCTCCTTCGCATGACCATCTCCGGCGAAGATGACCACCGCGTCATCAAGCAGCCCTTGACGATTGAGATGTGCCGCAGCCTCGATGCTCTGGCGGTGGCCCTTGAGTTTTGTGAGGCGCGCCGCCTGGAGCGCGATCTTTTTCCCTGGCGCAACGCCCCAGCTCTCCCTGAGCTTCGCCACCGGTCCCGGCGGCACGACCAGAGGATCGAAGGTCGCACCGTCGACCCCGCGATAAATCACCCTGATGCGATTCTCTGCCACATTGTGGCGCGAAGCGATCAGCCGCGCAGTGTAGAGCGAGTTGGCGATGACGCGGTCGCCGCGGCCCATGACGCTGTTATAGACGCCTTTCAGCGGCAATACGCTGCTATAGGCGCCGTGATAGGTGGTGACGAAGGGGCGCCCTGTCGCCCGCGCGGCGAAGAATGCGCTCCACGCCGGCGCCCGGCTTCGCGCATGCACGAGATCGACCTTGCGATCCTCGATCAGGCGCTTGAGGCGTCGAACATTGGCGAGAATGGTAAGCGGGTTCTTGCTCGCCACGGGAAGCTCGATGACCTCGCCGCCGGCCTGGATGATGGCGGTCGCCATGCGGCCCCCTTCGGTGGCAACGAGGGCTCTCGCACCGGCGCGGGTCAAAGCTTCGGCGATCTCGACGGTCGCCTGCTCGCTGCCCCCCGTGTCGAGGCGCGGCACGACCTGCAATATGGTCACCTCTGCCATGAATCAGACATGGCTTCCCCGGTATTTTGCGGGCCTCCGGAGATCCTCGCCGCAACCCCCAAGTAAAGCAGCATGAGCGCAACGGCGCACACCAACCAAGTCTGCCACATGCCCCACGCAAATGCCGCTACACCGACAAAAGCTGCAAATGTCGCGGTGGCGAAGGGTTGGGATTCAAATGGCAAAACGGACATGCGGAGCGCCACGGCGGCTCCGGCGAGAGCCATCAGGATTGCGCCCACCAACCCCAGCTCGTACCAGGTTTGAAGAAACACATCATGTGCGTGCCAAGCGGTAGTTCGCTTAAAGATGAAGCCCTCCGGTCGCTCCGCAGCTTCACGCTGACCTCTGAGCGCACGGGTCGAGTCGGCGCCGATTCCGAGCCAAGGTTGTTCAAGCACGCGCTCGGCAGTGTACTCCCAAATGATAACTCGAGCCCGGGCAGACTCTGGCAGCGATGGCGCCATGTGTAACTCAGCCTTGTAGGCGAAGAAACTTAGAGGCAGCACGACTGCAAAAGCCACGCACCAGAGGAGCGCTAGTGAGCGTATGACTTGTCGCCGCCACATCCAAGCAAGCGCAAAGGCGAGGATTGAGCCGATTAGCGCCAGTTGCGAGGAGTCATGCTCCGAAATGAGGATGGGAACAGCCATCGCTAGAAAAAACAGACCTACGAAAATCGCGCGGCGGGTGCCGCTCTCAACTGTTCCTAAAGCCAGGAGTCCAGGCCATAGATTGAACATCAGTATCGCAACATTCTGGTTCAACTCCGACAAAGAAATCCTCGTCACCTCACCCCGGGAAACCGTCATGTGCTTCGCGTTCTCTGGGTAAAGCAGAGCAATTGAATTCAGAGCCAGCCTAGTCAAGGCACCATCGGTGAGCAGTTCAAACAACACCAAAAGCGCGCCGAGAAACGCGCCGGCAGCAAAAAAGAGTGCAACAGGGCGGAGTTGCGCCTTGTCCAATTCCACCGTCGCTCTGCTCGCTGCAAACGTTATGAGGGCCACCCACAAAAGAAGAGCTGCCTTCCCAAAGGCCACTCCGCGGTCCACCGCCCATGTTGCGTTGAGAAAAACATAAAGGACGACGAGGAGAACAGCGATCAACGTCGTATTCGGTTGGATCAGCAGCCGCCAGTCGCTTCCTCGGCGCAAAACGGGCACTATCAATGCTGTGGCAATTAGAGGGAGAAAGAGCCAAGTCAGCCGTGGAACTACCGACGACACCAGCGGACCAAGAAAAAAGATGGCTGGGATGATGGCTTGAACGCGATCAGAGCGGCTAATGTTTAGATCAGCACTAACCATCTGCTCTCCACGTCCGGGCGCTCGAGCCTATCGCTAGGGCGGCAGGAGCGGTCCGGCTCGAACTCAAAGCGCGGTGCCACGGTATAACGTTCGTGCGAATTCCTGTTAATGCCTCTCAATGCCTCACGCGTGCCCTGTGTCCGGGAAGCGTAAGAACACCTAACCGGCAATGACGCGAGTCCGGTAAAGGCGATCGCGAACAATGGTAGCAATTTTCTCCGTCTCTTTAGGCGGATCATATGACCATTTTTCCACTCTGCCGAAGAAAGGTCGTGTGACACCGTCATCCATCAGCGTCTTGTGAAACTGACGCAACTTTCGGTGCTTCTCTCCCATGTTGAAAACATGGACGGGCTTACCGGTGGCGCACGCCTCTGAAACCATCGACACGGAATCACTCGTCACGACAATCGCATCGGCAAGCGCGAGAAGACCAAGATAGGGGTTCTCCTCTATCCCATCCCAGAAGAATAGCGGTACGACCCGCAGTCGCTCGCGCAGGATCCTCTCATTCTCCTCCCCGGTTCGGCGCGAAGTTGTGACAGCGAGGCTGCCGCAGCGCTCGCGCGCGGCGGCAATGAGCTGATCAGCCATCCGATGCATGGTTTCCGGCGGGCAATCTTGGTGCTTGTTGGAGCCGCCGACGAGTACCGCAATCAAGGGTCGGGGCAAGTATGACAAGCGGGCGTTGAACCGTTGCGCCGCTTCAGCAAGCCTTTCTTTGGTCACACCGTGCAGGGCTGTCCGCGTGACCAAAACGTTATCCCCACGTAGTGAATCGTGCTGCGGTATGACGACCACATCAAAACGCGAGGAATCTACGTAGGGAGTCTGAATGTGCACGTTGAAAGTTTTTCCGGCACTGGCACGGCGGACAGCGAGGGCTGCAGCAACACTGCCGCGACCGCTTGAGATCAATACGTCTGGCCAGGGAGGAGCAAGGACACCCTCCAGGGCGCGGGAAAGAGGATTCGGCCACAGGCTGGGGGGCAAGTATTTCAGCGGCATTCGCGGACGGCGCACCCGCTTTAGTGCACAGCGGAGGCCGAGCGCTTCCGCAAGTCCGACGCACTGGCTTTCCATACCAGCGAAGCCCTCGGTCAGGGCCCAACATGTGAGATTCGGCATCCCATGACGTGAGGGATCAGGAAAAGCGAAGGCCCTTCATCAAGGCTGACCATCTGTGGCGCTTGGCTTCCCGATCCACAAACCTTTGCTCGGTTACCCAGTTCATCTGGATGACTTTACGCTCCCCTTCAAAGGGCAGATGCCCGTGGAAGGAATGATCGCACCGCCTGAAGATCAGCAGCGTGCCGACCGCGGGCTGAACCTCTGCGGCCACATCGTTGATGTCCGTCCCACTGTTGAGCAGCCGCAATCGCCCGCCCTGATTTGTCCATCTGGGATTCATATAAAGCAGCACGGTAATGATCTTGCTTTCCGTATCTGTGTGTATTTTTCCATCTGCGCGCCGGCAGCGCCCTCGCACCGTGAACATGGTGGGGCGACCGTCCAAGCTAAGCGAGAATTTCTCCTCCACTGCCCGTCGGAACTCGGGGCCATTCATGGCATCGATAAGCCTCGAAAAGTCGGCCCCAAATTTTGCGATCGATAGGGGAAAACTGCCGCCCTTTTTGATATGGGGAAAAGCGGCGATCAGTCTGTCTTCCCATTCGGACCGAATGAAATTGGAGACAATCACGTATTCGAAAGGCTGAGTTTTGAGACTCGCAGAGCGGAATTTTTCGAGATCCAATATCGGTCCGGAAACTCCAGAATTCACGGCTTCTTCCGGCTGCAGCATCGTCGCGACCCCCTTCGCGTGGATTGAATTTGGATGAACTCTGTGCCTCAAGACCTTATTCGCGTATATGGCATTTTTGCGGGCGGATCACCCCTTAAAGGCCGGCCGTTCGACCGGCGCTTGCTGCGCAAACCATGGCGCTCCCCTTCTTAGCAGATGCTCGATTGCTCTGCTCAAGTGGCAAGGGACTAACGTGCGCCCACGATGTTCACAATCTCTGTGGCTCTCCACAATAACGAAGGTGAAGATAACGAACACCCAAAACAGTAGAATGAGACCCACCCTCATGACAAAATATGATCGGTTTTGCTCCCGACGGAACCGTGTCACGTCAAATTCCCCCGTCGCCAGGCCGACGGCCAATCAGCGAAAGGATTCGGTCCAGGCACGCAAACCAATCTTGTTTCAGGTTACCTCCATGATCTGCTCGGAATAGTGCCACCCCTTTGACACAGGACCGCACATGGATCTTGAACGGGTCTGTCCGTCTGCAGGCGCCCGCAATTGCGGTTGCTCGGGCAGTCGGCCTTCCATTCGATTTGAAACGGTTGGAGGTTACGGGTGTGTTCCGCTGCCTGCCGACCTGGCTTCAGATGCAGCTTTCTCCGGCGCGGCTGCTGGCTTCGGTGCCATCCAACGAGCCGTTCGGCGCGTCCTGGCCAACCCTCATCATCGCGATCGGCCGGCGAAGTGTACCGATCGCACTCTCGATAAAAAGCCTGTCGGAGCGACCTTGTTTCGCATTGCAGATTCGAAACCGCAGGAGTTCGGAGCACCAATTCGATTTGGTCGCAGCCCCTACGAACAAAGCTTTCAACAGCGCCAAAGCGATGGCCACTTTCGATGCCGTGTATAACGTTACACCGACGAGTCACGCGAACGATCGCAGGGAAAGTGGCTCATGCGGGTCGATGAGTGACCTTGATGTGGTGGCCGAAGTGATCAAGGGCGCGCTTCGCCTTCCGCGCTCAGAGCCTGAGATCTTTTCAACTCAGGCTTAGTCTTGCGGTTTCCCCCGTGTCGAGGCGCGGCACGACCTGCAATATGGTCACCTCTGCCATATCCTGGACTTCGCTGGCTTTCGTCGGGGCGTGTACCGCTTCTTAGGATGGACCACCAAGAACCGCAATTCCTGGAGGTGGGCGAGGGCCGCAAGCGCCGCCGGATCGCCTACCGTCTGGCCGATGCGGGGCGTGGGGGCGGAGCGGCGTTGCTGTGGGTCCCGGGCTTTCTCTCCGACATGGCGAGCACCAAGGCGCTGGCCCTCGCCGATTGGGCGAAGGCGCGAGGCATACCCATGCTTCGCTTCGACTATTCGGGCCACGGGCTGTCGCCGGGGAGCCTGCTCGAAGCCTCCATCGGCGACTGGTTGGAAGAAACGGCCACGGCGTTTCGCCTGCTCGGAGAGCGCCGCACGATCATCGTGGGCTCGTCCATGGGCGGATGGATCGCGCTCCTCCTCGCCCGCCAGCTTGCGGAAGCCGGCATGCTCAAGCGGCTCGCAGGGATCGTTCTTATCGCGCCGGCATGGGACATGACCGAGCGGCTGATGTGGCACCGGATGAGCGCCGAGGTGAAGGCGAAGGTCGAAACCGAAGGCGTCTATTACGAGCCTTCGCTTTATGGGCAGCCTTATCCCATCACCAAACATCTGATCGAGGAGGGCCGCGCCCATCTCATCGGCGAAGATCTGCTTCACCTCGACCTTCCCATCCGCATCCTGCAAGGCATGTGCGACCCCGACGTGCCGTGGGGCCACGCGCTCGATCTCGTCGATCTTCTCGGTTGCAGCGACGTGGAGGTCACGCTGATCAAGGACGGGGACCACCGCCAATCGCGGCCGCAAGACTTGCGCCGCCTCGAAGCAACCGTCGCCGCGCTGGTCGAGCGCACTACCAGCCTCTAGGGCCTCGGCGCTTCCGTCACCATCGGGCAACCCAGCGTCTTGTCGATGGCCTCCTTGAGCTCGTCTTGCGTCTCGGCGGTGAGATAGAGGCCGCCATTCTGCTCGGCGAGACATTTGGCATCGAGAACGCTTTGCTCCCCCACCCAGCTCAGTCCCTTGACGCGCAAGGAGATGACGTGAACCGTCAGCCGCACGGCCTCGGCATGCAGTTTCTTGCCAAGGTCGCAAAGCAAACCTCCGCACGTCTCTTCGCCGTCGGTCACGACGACGATGAGACCCGGCTTGTTGGAGACGTCGAGCACGTCGGCAGCCCTTGCGACAGCCGCGGTCAGCGGGGTCTTTCCTGCCGGCGTCAGTCCCTTCACTACGGCCAATATGCGGTCGGCAGCATGATCAGTCGGGCGGAGATCAAGCTGCACGTTGCACTGATTGTAGGGCCCCGGACCGAAGGTGATGAGCCCCACGCGACGGATCCGAGTGACCCCCGGCAGCACCTCGGCGAGGACGGCTCGCACCTTGTCGATGCGGCTCACCGTGCCTGCGGTCTCGCTGCCGTAGCCCCAGCCATCCCCGGACATCGAACCCGATGCGTCGAACACGATCATGGCGTCCTCGACACAGGGCGCCTGCGCATCGCCCTCGCCCTCTGCTGCGTGGACGGCGCAGGCCGCGAAACCGGCAAAGGCGATCGCGGCAAACCGAATTGCAAGGGCGATGGAACGCACGATCGCGAATGGTATCGCGGTTCAAGCGCCGCTGGCGAGAGTCGGGAGCAGAGAGGCGAGGCCTTCGCGGTAGGTGGGATAGCGGAGCTTAACGCCAAGCTCTGACTTGATGCGGACGTTGGAGATGCGCCGGCTGCCCTCGTAGAAGCTTCGTGCCATGGGCGTAAGATCGGCCTCCTCGAAAGCAACCTCGGGAGGCGGCAGCACGCCGAGAAGCCCAGCCGCATATGCCACGACCTCGCCGGGCGCTGCCGGCTCGTCGTCGGCGACATTGTAGATGGAGCCGGCCTTTGGCTGCGCGATCGAGGCTTCGAGCACGCTTGCGATATCCTCGACGTGGATGCGGCTGAACACCTGGCCGTCCTTGCTGATGCGCCGCGCCGTCCCGGCCTTGAGCTTGTCGAACACGCTCCGGCCAGGGCCATAGATGCCGGCAAGCCGGAAGATCTGCACGGGCACCCTAGTCTCATCACCGAAGCTGAACCACGCCTGCTCCGCTTCGACCCGTGCCTCTGTGCGCTCGCTGTTCGGCTTGGGCGCGATCGTCTCATCGACCCAGCGTCCGCCCTGGTCGCCATAGACGCCAACGGTCGAGAGATAGCCAACCCATTGCAGCGACTTCAGCCCGGCGATTTCGTCGCGATAAAGCGCGAGCACGGGATCGCCGTCTGCGCCCGGCGGGATCGAGTGGAGGAGATGGGTCGTCCCTTGAAGGAGCCTTTGTATATCGCGATTGCCGGGTGCACCCGTGAAACGTGTCACCTCGTAGCCTTTGGCGGTGAGCCGCTCGATATTGGCCGCGTCGCGCGCGGTGCCGGCGATCTCGGCCTCGATCAGCTCGCGCCGCCTGCGACCCGCCT
>Ga0081455_10001415_pt1 | contig 29710 bp, 30 predicted proteins | sample TabmetS3T2R1_FD_70207 | JGI IMG/M metagenome (GOLD analysis project Ga0081455, IMG submission 70207) | Tabebuia heterophylla rhizosphere microbial communities from the University of Puerto Rico - S3T2R1 | ecosystem: Host-associated > Plants > Roots > Rhizosphere ... | reverse complement strand
GGTGGTGGGGTGGGTGCCGGGGTTGCGGCGGGACGGGTGGGCGTTGCGGTGGGGGGTTGGGGGTGTGGGGCTTGCCGAGGCGGTGGGGGCGGTGCCGGCGGGGGCTGAGGTGCTGCTGGATCTGAAGGAGGACCGCGGCGGGCGCGGGGAGGCGCTGGTGGCGGCGGTGCTGCGGTCGGGGGTCGATCCGGCGCGGTGCTACGCGAGTTCGAAGCAGTGGGAGGTGCTGGGCCGGTTGCGGGAGGCCGGGTTCCGGACCTGGCGTACGGCGGGCAGCCGGCGCGCGGTGCGGCGGCTGCTGGCGTCGCCGCCCACGCCGGACCACGGGGTGACCGTGCGGCACACCCTGCTGGACCGGGAGAACACGCGGCGGCTGCGGCGGCACTGCGGGCTGGTGGTGGCGTGGACGGTGAACAGCCCGGCGCGCGCGGTCGAGTTGGCGGCGTACGGGGTCGGCGGGATCACCTCGGACAGCGCGGCGGTGTTCCGGGCGGTCAGCGGGTGAGGTGGGTACGGGCGGCGGCGGCCAGGTCGAGCAGGCCGGCCGGGTCGGGGTCGTCGCCGGTGGGTTGCAGGACGACGGTGGTGGCCCCGGCGGCGGCGTAGCTGGCGATGGTGCCGGCGACCTCGGCGGGCGTACCGGCGGCGACCGTGGGCGGCGGCGGCTCGTTCCAGGCGGCCATCTCGGCGTCGATGCGGGCCCGGGCCTCGGGTCCGGCGCCGGCCATCAGGTAGACCACCACCTCGTGCGGGCCGCTGGCGGCGGCCTGCTCGACCGACCGGCGTACCCGCTCGGGGGTGATGCCGGCGTCGAGGACGACGCCGTCGGCGAGTTCGCCGGCCAGGGCGAGGGTGCGCGGGCCGCGGGCGCCGACCAGCAGCGGCGGTACGACCGCGGGCGGCCACTCCAGGGCGACGCGGTCCAGCGTGACGTACCGGCCGGCGGTGGTGACCTGCTCGCCGTGCAGCAGCGCCCGCACCGCGCCGGCCCACTCCCGCAGCAGGGTGATCGGGGAGGCGGGCCGGGCGCCGACCTGACCCATCCAGTCCTGCACGCCGTGCCCGACCGCGGGCAGGAACCGGCCAGGGAACATCCGGGCCAGCGCGGCCACCTCCATCGCGGCCAGCGCCGGGTTGCGCAGCGGCACCGGCATCAGGCCGAGGCCGACCCGCAGCGTGCCGGACCACGCCAGCGCTGCGGCGGCCGAGGTGAGCCCACCCTGCGCGAAGCAGTCCTCCCACAACCACAGGTCGTCCACCCCGGCGTCCTCGGCGTGCCGGACGAAGCCGCGCAACTGCTCCGGCGCCACCTGCGGGCGGAAGATGACACCGATCCGGGGCGCTGCGGCGAGGTTGGTCACCGGACCATGATCCCCCGGCGGCGGGAAACGGCCGCACCGGGCACCGTGCCGGCCGTACGATGGCGCCGTGCTGCCGACCGAGAACCCGGTGCGTACGCCGGTGTGGCGGGCGGTGCTGTTCCACCTGGTCCGGCTCGGCCTGCTCGGGTTCTGCTTCGCCGCCTACAGCCTGCTGGCCGACTACCTGCCGGACAGCTGGTTCGGGCCGGCCTGGGTGCGGTACGTGTTCGCCGGGATGTGCGCCGCGCTGCTCGGGATCGGCCTGTTCTACCTGCTGCGCTCGCCGCCGGTGCGCGACCTGCTCGGGCCGGAGGCGGCGCCGGTCCAGCCGGCACAGCCGGTCCAGCCGGCCCAACCTGCCGTGGACGCCGCACCGCGGCCGGGTGCGCCCTCGGTCCAGCAGATCATCGACGCCGGCCGGGCCCGGCTGCTGGCCGACCTGCGCGACGGCGTCCGCGGCGACCTGCGGCTGCGCGGCTGGTCGCAGGTGATCGGCGACAGCAGCCCGCCCGGCGCGGTCGGCACCGCGTACGGGCTGCGGCTGGTCCAGGCGCTGGACGTACGCGATCCCGCCGTCGACCTGGCCCAGATCGTCGGTTCGGTGCTGGACATGCAACTGCCCGGCGGCGGGTGGGCGGCGCGGTCGCAGCGCGGCAACATCGCCCGGCCGGAGATGACCGCGTTCGTGCTGCCCGCCCTGGTCCGCGCCGGGCTGGACACCGCGACCCGTACCTCGCTGGTGGCCCGGCTGGAGGAACTTGCCGACCTGGACGCCGATCCGGGGATGTCGATCACCACGGTGCTGGCGGTGACGCTGGCCGCGCTGGCCGAACTGGCCCCGTCCTCGCCGCGGGTGGCCGAGCTGAGCGGGGCGCTGGCGCGCGGGGCGCGGACGGTCGGCGGGAGCGCGCCGATGGTCGGCTGGGGGCGCTGGTTACAGGGCCGGTCCGCGCTGGGCGACGAGCCGGTCGTGACGCAGACCGCGCGCGTGGTGGTGGCGCTGGACCGGGTCGAGCGGCTGAACCCGGACCGGTCCGGGCGGCGCGCCGAGCTGATCGAGGCCGCGCTGCGGTGGCTGCGGTCCACAGTGGACTTCGAGGTGTGGGACGAGAAGATCTCCCGGCGGTACGGCGAGGAGACCGACCTGGTGGTGACCGGGCACTTCACCGCGGCGTGGGTGGCGCGGGCGCTGCTGGCGGCCGGCGGCGAGGACGACGTCCCGGCGCTGCGCAGGGCCGTACGCGCCGTGCTCGACAGCCAGCGCGGGGGAGTGTGGCGCCGCGCCCGTACCGGATCCGAGCCGATCTGGATGATGTACCAGGGCATCGTGGCGCTGCGCGGGTACGCCCTGCGCAACCACCCGTGGCCGCCATGACCGGGGTCGCGCCATGATCCGGGTCGCGTCGTGGAACGTCCGGGAGGGCCTGCCCGACCACAGCGCCGACCCCGCCGACCGGCCGGCCGCGCTGGCCGCGCTCACCGCGCAGGTACGCGCGCAGGCGCTGGATGTGCTGGCGTTGCAGGAGATCGACGTCGACCCGGCCGGGTGGTCCGCGGTGCTGGCGGCGCTGCGGGAGGACACGCCGCTGCGGTACGCCCACAGCGGCGTGCTGTCGCCCTCGACGTACCTGCCCGGTCACCACGCCGCGATCGGCCTGGCCAGCCGGGTCCCGATCGCCGGCCACGGGCTGGACCTGCTGCCCAACCCGGGGTTGACCGCCGAGCGCGACGGCCGGCCGATGACCAGCTACGACAAGGGCCTGATCGCCGGCACCGTCGAGCTTTCCGGGCTGCGGGTCACGCTGGTCTCGGTCCATGCCCTCCCGTTCCGGCGGTTCGGACGTACGCCCGAGGAGCCGGCGTTCGCGCCGGTCTGGCGCGCGATGGCCGACCGGATCGGCAAACTCGGCGACGGCCCGCTGGTGGTGTGCGGTGATTTCAACACCCCGCGGCGCGACCTGCTGCTCGGCGTGGCCGACCGGCCGCTGGCCCGCGCGGTCGGCGACCGGCCCACGCACCGCGGCCGGGCCACCGACGACATCCTGTACTCCGCCGAGCTCGCGCTGGCCGGCGAACCCCTGGTACTGCCCGGTTTCTCCGACCACGACCTGTGCGTGGCCGGCCTGGTGCGGGCATGAACGATCTGGTCCGGTCGGCGCTGGTCGAGGGTCGCGGCCCCGAACTGCTCGCGTCCCTCGCAGCCCGGCCGGCCGAGCTGATCTCGGCGGCGCTGGCCGACCCGGAGCCGGTCGCGGCCCGCTCGTACCGGCACGCGCTCGGCTTCGACAAGATCATCCTGGTCTCGGCGTGGCCGCTGGGGGCGCTGCGGCTGCACGTGTGGTGGCCGGGTCAGCAGCGGGCGCGCGAGCACGTGCACGACCACCGGTTCACCTTCAGCTCGGTCGTGCTGACCGGCCGCCTGCGTACGTCCCTCTACCAGCTGGCCGAGGACGGCGAGCCCACCGAGCTGTACCGGGAGACCAGCGACATGGCCGACCGCCGCTGGCGTTTCGAGCACGCCGGCCCGCGCCGCCTGGCCCGCGTCCTGGTCGCCGACCAACCCGCCGGCACCGCCTACACCATGTCCCCGCCCCTGCTGCACCGCATCGAGGCGTCGCCCCTCCTCACCGCAACCCTCTTCCTCGAAACCGAGTCCACCCGCAACTGGTCCTCAGTCTGCGTCGACCCCGGCGCCGAACCCCCCGCCCCCGCCGACCAGACCGCCTTCACCCCGGCCGATCTGACAGACCGCCTACACCGCCTGCGATCTACGTTTGAACCGGCATGAAGTACGGGAAGTACCAGCCCGCGGGCGAGGCCGGCGCCCCGAACTGACCGGCGGGCCGGCACGCGGCAACCGCGAACCCGGCGTCCTCAACCTCCAGCATCTTCTGCGTACATGTGGCCTGATCCGGCAACGGACCCCACCACGAGAAGCGACTGGCCTGCGCGCTCGCCGGCATGAGCGCCACCGCCCCGAACGCCGCCACGGACACCACCGCGAACCTGGTTCCCCTCACAACCGCCCCCTTCGCAATTGCCCCGAATTCTCCCGCACCTCCCTAACCCCAACCAGCCCCCCGAACGGGCGCCGTCAAGGGGGCACCCACTGGGTCTCGCGGCCTCGTACGGCGGGGGCGGCGGGGGCGGGGGGGGCGGTGGGGGGGGGGGAGTTGGCCGGCGGTGAGGGCGGTGAGGGCGAGGGTGAGGCCGGTGAGTTGGAGGGGGGTGAGGGACTGGTGGGCGATGGCCCAGCCGGCGAGGGTGGCGACCACCGGGGAGAGCAGGCCGAGGAAGGAGACGGCGGGGGCGGCCAGGCGTTCGATCCCGCGGAACCAGAGGGCGTACGCCAGGGCGCAGCCGATCACCGAGAGCCAGGCGTAGCCGAGGAGCGCGCGGGTGGGCAGGGCCGGGGGTGGGCCCTCGACCAGGAGGGTGAGGGGCAGGAGGGTGAGCCCGCCGGCGAGCAGTTGCCAGCCGGTGAAGGCGAGGAGGGGTACGGGCCGGCCCCAGCGTTTGGTGAGGACGGTGCCCGCGGCCATGCTGGCGGTGCCGAGCAGGCCCGCGACGAGGCCGACGGGATCGAGGCGGGCCTGGGCGGTGAGGACCATGAGGGCGACGCCGAGGACGCCGACGGCGCCGGCGGACAGCCGCCAGGCCGTGGGGCGCTGGCGGAGGACCGCGGCGGACAGGGCGATGACGATCAGGGGTTGGGCCGCGCCCAGGGTGGCCGCGACGCCGCCGGGCAGGCGGTAGGCGGTGACGAACAGGAGCGCGAAGAACGCGCCGATGTTGAGGATGCCGAGGACCGGCGCCCGCCACCACCAGGCGCCTGAGGGCAGCCGGCGGCCGATCGCGACCAGGGCGATGCCGGCCGGCAGGGCCCGTACGGTCGCGGCGAGCAGCGGCCGCCCTGGTGGCAGCAGCTCGGTGGTGACCAGGTAGGTGGTACCCCAGACCGCGGGCGCGAAGGCCGTGCTCAGGATGGTCGCCGGTCGCATGGCAGGCTCAACCGTCGGTGCCGAAGAAACGATCCCCGAAGTCGCCGATGCCCGGGATCATGTACGCGTTCCCGTTCAGCCGCTCGTCGATGGCCGAGGTGACGATCCGTACGCCCGGATGCCGCGCGTGCACCGCCGCGATCCCCTCCGGCACCGCGATCAGGCTGACGAAGACGGTGTGCGACTCCGGCACGCCCGCCTCCGCCAGCACCCGCAGCGCGGCGAGCGCGGTACCGCCGGTGGCCAGCATCGGGTCGAGCAGCAGCACGTGCCGGGTCGCGACGTCGCCGGGCAGCGCCGAGTAGTACAGGTGCGGCAGCTTGGTCACCTTGTCCCGCTGGATGAGGATCTTGCCGATGCGCGCCTCCGGGCACGCCGCGCGCAGCTCGCCCTCCATGCTGTCCCCGGCGCGCATGACCGACACCCCGCACACCGGGACCGCCAGCCGCAGGCCGTCGTAGCGCTCGCCGACCGGTGTCAGCGGCGTACACGGCTGGTACGGCAGCTCCGCCAGCGCCGCCTCGATCAGCAGCCGGATGATCCGCCCCGCGTGCAGCCGGAACCGGTCCCGCGGCACGTCCCGGTCCCGGATGGTGGTGTGCAGCGCGCGCAGCCGCTCGGTCTGCGGCAGCAGCCGGACCAGCGGGTCGAGGGTGGTGGTCACGTCAGCTCCTGTCGGAGTAGGGACGTCGCGGCGTCGAAGGAGCCCGCCAGGTACGTCGGGTTGGCCGACCGCAGCTGCGCCACGGTGTGTACGCCGTAGCTGACCGCGACCGATCGCATGCCGGCCGCGCTGGCCATCAGCACGTCGTGGGTGGTGTCGCCGACCATCGCCGCGCGCCCGGCCCGCACGCCGAGCAGGTCCAGGGCGAGCCGGCCGGTTTCCGGGTCGGGTTTGGGGTTGCGCACCTGGTCGGCGCCGACCAGCGCGGCGAACTGCGCCCGGATGCCGGCCGCGGTCAGCAGCGCGTCGGCGCTCGCGTGGTACTTGCTGGTCGCCACCGCCAGCGCGAAGCCGTCCTCGCGCAGCGCGGCCAGCCCGGCCACGACACCGGGGAACAGCAGGTCCGCCGCCTGCGGCAGCACGATCTCCCGGAAGGCGGTCTGGTACGCCCGCACGTACGCGGCCATCCCGCCCGGCTCCCCGGTGAGGTCGGCGAACGCGCGCTCCAGCGGCAGCCCGATGGTGGCCCGGATCGCGGCCGGCTCCGGTGCCGGCCTGCCCAGCGACCCGAACGCGGCGGTGAAGGCGGCCACGATGGCCCGGGGCGAGTCGACCAGCGTCCCGTCCAGGTCGAACAGCACGCCCCTACGCACCGGCAGTCCGGGTGGCCGGAACGGTCGGGGCGCTGTCGGCGTACGCCGCGGCCAGCCGGCCGCCCAGCTCCGCGGTACTGATCAGCACCGACATGTTCGCCGCGGCCGACCGCCCGGCGGTGGCCCGGTCCACGGCGTGCATCAGGTATTTGGTCAGCGCGTTCCCGCCGACACCGTCCCGCTCGGCCGCCGCCACCGCCGCCGCGACCGCCGCCTCCACCTCGGCGCCGTCGACCGCGTCGGCGGCGTGGATCGGGTGGGTGACCAGGAACCCGCCGCGGACGCCGAGCGCCCAGTGGGTCCGGATCGCGCGGGCCAGCTCGACCGGATCGTCGATCCGGTGCGGGCTGCGATGCCCGCTGGACACGCAGGTGAACGCGGGGAAATCGTCCGACCGGTAGGCGATCACCGGCACGCACTGCGTTTCCAGGTACTCCAGGGTGAGCCCGAGGTCGAGGATCATCTTCGCCCCCGCGCACACCACCGCGACCGGCGAGCGGGTGAGCTGGACCAGGTCGGGCGAGATGTCCATGCTCCGCGCCGCGCCCCGGTGCACCCCGCCCATCCCGGCCGAGGCGAGGAAGCGGATGCCGGCCAGCTCCGCCGCCACCAGGGTGGAGGCGATCGAGGTGGCGCCCAGCCCACCGCCGGCCAGCACCACCGGCAGGTCCCGGCTGCTCACCTTCGGGATGCCCGGGGTCGAGGCGAACCGCTCGATGTCGGCATCGCCCATCCCGACCAGCAGCCGCCCGCCGGACACGCCGACGGTCGCCGGCACCGCACCGCCCGCGCGTACCGCCGCCTCGACCTTCCGCGCGGTCGCGGCATTGTGCGGGTACGGCAGGCCGTGCGTGATGACGTTGGACTCCAGCGCCACCACCGGTTCGCCGGCCGCGAGGGCGGCCGACACCTCGGCGGCGACGACCAGCGGCACCATCAGTAGTCCGGCGTCTTGCGCAGCAGGTCGCGGCGGCCGGCGATCTCCGGCGCGTACACGGTGTCGTACCACGCGTCCGGCGGCACCGGCTCGGTCGCGATCGACACCGTCCCCGCCGGCACGCCGAACGCCTCGACGACCGCCCGGGTCACCGCCGCCACCAGCGCCGCCTCCCGGGCGGGGTCAAGCGGCGTCGGGAAGTGCTTGATGTGTACGTGCGGCACGGGAATCCCCTTCCTGTACGAGTCGCAGCCGGATCGCCGCGGCCAGCTCGGCCGGCCGCTTCAGCACGCCGTAGTGGTCGCCGGCCAGCCGGACCACCTCGGGCCGGCGGGCCGCGTACCCCCGGCTGTTCTCGATGAACGAGTAGTCGTCGCCGGCCGCGGTGAAGATCGTGATCGGCGCCCCCACCGTGCGCTGCGCCAGCTCGGCGAAGGTGTACCGGAAGCTGTAGGTCTGTCGGACGATCCGGATGATCCGGCCGACCTGCTCCGGCTCCAGGTCGCGGTAGCGCGCGCCGATGAAGGCGGCGAAACTCGCCTCGTCGACGGTCGCGGCCAGGCAGCCGGCCAGCCCCGGACCGGTGGTCGCACCGGCGAAGACCGAGTAGAGGATCGTCACGAACGCCGGGTCGCCGAACGGGTCGCCGCCGCGGGGCCGGGCCCGGATCGCCGGCATCCCGGGCGCGATCAGGAACAGGTGGTCGACCCGCTCGCCGGCCCGCTCCAACTGGTAGGCGGTCTCGAAGGCGACCCGGGCACCGAAGGAATAGCCGCACAGCGTGTACGGCCCGCGCGGCTGGTGTCGCCGGATCGTGGCCGCGTCCGAGGCGGCCATTTCCCGGATCGTGCCGTACGGGACCTCGCCGGCGCCGATGCCGTACGCCTGGATGCCGTAGCAGGGGCGGTCCAGGTCGAGTTCGGCGGCCAGCGGGCGCAGGTTCATCGGGTAACCGCCGAGGCCGGGCCAGCAGTAGACCGGCCGGCCGGTGCCGTTGCGCCGCAGCGGGATCAGCCGGGACACCGGTGCCGCGGCGCCGCTGTCGATGGCCTGCGCCAACTGCTCGATGGTCGGGAGTTCCAGCAGCGCCTGGAGCGGCAGGTCGGTGCCGAACTCGCGGTTCAGCCTGTTCACCAGCCCGACCGCGATCATCGAATTGCCGTCGCAGTCGAAGAAGTCGTCCAGCACTGAGGTGCTGTCCCGTTTCAGCGCGGCGGCCCAGATCGCGGCGACCCGCGCCTCGGTGCCGGTGCGCGGCGCGACGAACGGCCGGTCCGCCCGCACCTGGACGAGCCCGGCCAACGCCTGCCGGTCCACCTTCCCGTTCGGGGTGAGCGGCAGCGCGTCCACGATGGCGATCCGGCTGGGAATCATGAAGGCGGGCAGCAGCCGGGCCAGGTCGTCCCGGATCAGTTCGGTCGGGCCCTTCATGTGGACGGCGTCCTCGTACATTCCTTCGCTGCGTTGCTGCGCCCGGCTCACCCGGCCGCCGACGAAGAAGTACGAGGGACCGGTCGCGGCCGGCAGGATCTCGCGGATACGGCGGGCCGAGGGCAGGTCGTGCCCGGTTTCGGAGCTGTACCCGGCCGACATGAAGCCGAGACCGGTGCCATTCAGTTGCAGCCGCTGGAGCGTACGGCCGAGGTCCACATATCCGGCCCAGCCCGGCACCCGGGCCACCGCGGCGATCCCGAATCCGGCCCGCTCGTACACCTGCTGGTTGATCGCGATGACATCCCGGCGCCGCACGATCTCGTCGCCGACCTTCACCAGTGCGCCGCCGGTGAATTCGTACATGCCCGGTGCCAGGTCGGTCACCGTGCCGCCGGGGTGGATCTGGACGTAGATATCCACCGGCTCCGGTGCGGCCGCGGCCGCCGCCGGGACGATGTCGACGCTGCGCAGGTAGTCGTCGGTGGTCTCCAGCGCCGCCGCCACGGCCGGTAGGTCCCGGCAGCCGCCGATATCCAGCCCGTACCCGGGCAGTATTTCCTCGAACAGGCCGACCATGTGGCCGGTCTCGATTTCCAGGACCTCCCGGATGTTGTCCTGGTAGACCGGTTCGATCGCGCTGCGGCGACCGATGAAATGCAGCCGGACGCCGGGCGGCCCGGCCGGCCGTTCCCGGATCAGGACGAGTTGGTGGCGTACCGGTTGGTAGTAGTAATAGCCGGGGCGCAGCCCGTCGACGCCGCCGATCTCCAGGTGCAGTTGCGTGGCGTACAGCGCGCCGGGCGAGGCGTACCCGTATTTCGGCAGCAGCCGCTCGCCGCTGCCGAACTGGCCGAACCAGCGCAGGATCCCGCCCAGCGCGGGCAGGTCCAGCGGGCGCGGCGCGGCCCGCTCCGGCCGGCGGCGCAGCACCCGCACGATGTCGGCGCCGGTCAGTTCGCCGCCCTCGTAGAAGCGGTACGTCTTGCGCGCGAACACCCTGGCCCGCTGCTCGCGGGTGGGCTCCGCGCCGGGCAGGTCGACCACCGGCCGGCCGGGCAGGTCGCGTACGCCGGGATCAGACAGTTGTGCGCGCAACTGATGTCGGCCCGCCTTGGACCGGTGGTGCGCGCCGGGGCTGCCCTGGTCCATCAGGGCCGCCTCCTTCGGATCCAGCTCCACGAAGGCGGCCAGCTGCTGCCCGGCCGGCAGCACGGCCGCGGCCCGTACCCAGTGGTGTTCCTGGATGGCGTGCGCGACCTCGTCCAGCTCCACCCGGAACCCGCGCAGCTTCACCTGGTTGTCGGCGCGCCCGGCGAACTGGACGGTCCCGTCGGGGTTCCACCGGCCCAGGTCGCCGGTCCGGTACAGCCGGTCGTGCGGCGGCGTGCGGTCGAACGGGTTCGGCACGAAGCGCTCGGCGGTCAGGTCCGGCCGGTGCAGGTAGCCGCGGGCCAGCTGGACGCCGCTGATGTACAGCTCGCCCGTGTCACCGGCCGGCACCGGCGTACGGTCCTCGGTCAGCAGGTGGTAGCGCGTGCCGCGGACCGGCGCGCCGATGCTGAGGATGCCGGACAGGTCGGCGTCCCGCGGCACGGTGTACGCGGAGGAGTTGATCGTGCACTCGGTCGGCCCGTACAGGTTGACCAGCTCGCAGCCCGGCAGCGCGGCGAAGAAGTCCCGGGCCAGCTCCGCGGGCAGCGCCTCGCCGCCGCTGAACACCTGCGCCAGCGACGTACAGGCCGCGAATCCGTCCTCCTCCACCAGCGCGCGCAGCAGCGTCGGCACGCACTGGAGCGTGGTGACGCCGTGCTCGCGGACCGCCGCGACGATGCCGGCCGGGTCGCGGTGCACGCCCGGCTCGCCCATGACCAGCCTGCTCCCGCACGCCGGCGCCAGGATCTCCCACTGCGCCGCGTCGAAACTCATCGGCGTCTTCTGCAGGACCGTACGCGCCCGGTCCAGCCCGTACGCCCCGCGCAGCCAGCGCAGTTGGCTGACGATGGCGCGGTGCTCGATCATCACCCCCTTCGGCCGCCCGGTGCTGCCGGAGGTGAACACCACGTACGCCAGGTTGCCGGGCGAGAGCCGGGCCGGCTCGGCAGTGGTCGCCGGCACATCCGCGGGCGTGACCAGCACGGTGCCCGGCGGCGCCAGCCTGGTCAGCTGCGGCACCAGCGCCGGCTGGGTGAGGATGACCCGGGTGCGCGCGGTGGAGATCATGTAGGCCAGCCGCTCGGCCGGGTACTCCGGGGACAGCGGCAGGTACGCCCCGCCGCCGAGCAGGCAGCCCCAGGTGCCGACCAGCAGGTCCAGCGAGGGCTCGGCGTACAGGCCGACGCAGTCGTCCGGCTGTATCCCCAGCCCGCGCAGGTGACCACCCAGCCGCGCCGCGCCGTCCCACAACTCCCCGAACGTCAGCGACCGCCCACCCTGAACCGCCGCGACCCGGTCCGGCCCCGCCAGCATGGCCTCCCGCAGCAGATCGGGCAGGCAGGCGTACGCCGTCTCCGACACCCCGACCTCCACCGCCGCTCCACGTCCGCACTCCACCCACCCAGAGCCCCACCACCCGACAATCCGGACATCCCCCCAAACCGGCGGCGGCCCGTACGGCGCGAGTAGGCGCGTGATAGGTGCGCGGTAGCGGCCGGTCATAGCGTCGGGGCCCATGAGTGCTGAGGCGATCCAGGACAGCGGCATCCTCGCCACGCGGACCGGTCTGCGGATCCCGGCGGACCTGCCGTTCGACGGCTGGCGCCGGGCCGGCACGCGGCTGGCCCGGTTCGTCGACTCCGCGTGCTGGTATCTCGGCGACTGGCTGGTGTACGGCCAGGACCACTTTCCCGACCGGTACCAGCAGGCGACCGCCGCGGTCGGGTTGGACTACCAGACGCTGCGGAACTACGCCTGGATCGCGCGCCGGTTCACCCTCAGCCGGCGCAGGCCCGGGCTGAGTTTCCAGCACCACGCCGAGGTCGCCGCGATGATGGACGCCGAGCAGGACATGTGGCTGGACCGGGCCGAGCGGTCGAAATGGTCCCGGAATGAGTTGCGCCGGCAGATCAGAGGCGGCGCCGGTGTGGCGGTGGGCGGCGACGCGACGGTCAGTCTCCCCAAGGTCAGGGTGGCCAACGCGGAACGGTGGCGGGCCGCCGCGGAACGGTCCAGTACGAGCCTCACCCAGTGGATGGTCCGCACGCTGGACAATGCCGCAAACCATGTACTCGGTCCCGGATAGCATTCCGTATTTCACCAGGATCCCTGGTGTCCCGCCGGCGGGACACCAGGGATTCGCTTTTTCGGATACGGTCCTTGTCGCCGCCGGGCGCACCAGGAAAGACTCATTCCTGGCACCACCGCCTCGCCCTGCGAAATCCCGCTGGTCGCCAATTCACGAAAACACCGCAGGAGGTAGCCATGACTCGTCAGGAAATGCTCGAACGCACGCTGGGCGGAATGGTCAACACCGAGTCCGCGTCGGACAACCTCAACGTGGTCACCGCCGATTTCCTGTCCTCCTCGCCGGAGGACCTCGACGCCGCCCTCAACGCCTGGGTGGTCTGGGGCAACCGTTAGTCCGGTTGACCCGCTGAACCCAGCCAGGAACCGGTAGGCGGGAGGGGCCGCAGGGCGAGGCGTTTCCCGTCCGACGGAAATCACAAAGGAGGTGGCCACGATGACATCTGTGGTATCCGAACAGGTGTGGCGCGGCGTACACAACCTGCTGGACAGCTATCTCGAACTGCGTGCGGCCGACCGCGTGGTCATCGCGTACACGCCTGATTCCCGGGACGCCGCTGCGTGGGTCGCGGTCGCGCTCCAGGAGCGCGGCATGCCGTCCGCCGCGCTGGTCGGCATGCAACCGATCGTGGACGACTCGTTCGAGGCCCGGCTGCTCCAGGCCCTGCCGGCACCGGCGGACCTGCCACCGGGCGGGCGCGCGGTCCTGCTGTGCCTGGAGCGGGACACGATGTCGCAGACCGACGTCGTACGCCGGGCCATGGAGCGGTACGACGCCTGCGCCACGACCGCGCTGCGGATCATCAACGCCTCGCCGGAGTTGTTCACCCACGCGCTCAACCACACCCAGGCCGACGTGTCCCGGCTCAACGCGGCCGTACTCAACCGGCTGATGGGTCGGCACCGCCTGCACATCGTCAGTGCGCAGGGCACCGACCTGTACGCCGAGATCGACTCCGGCCGCTTCAGCTGGATCAGCAACCGCGGCCGGGCCAATCCGGGCGGCGCGGCCATCCTCCCCGCCGGGGAGGTCGCGACCTACCCGGCGGCGATCTGGGGGACCCTGGTCGCCGACGGAGCGTTCAACGCGAACGTACTGACCAGCCTGGACGCCCGGCTGACCGACCACCCCGTCACCGTCCAGATCGACGACGGGATGCTCGCCGACTTCGAGTGCGCCGACCCGGCCGTACACCGTTTCATCGAGCTGTGCCTGACGTTCCCGAACTCCCGGCGGGTCGGCGAACTCGGCTTCGGTACCAACGACCGGCTGCCGGGCATGGTCGCGATGAACTCGCACATCAACGAGCGTGCCGCCGGGGTCCACATCGGATTCGGCCAGCACAACCAGTCACTGGAGCGGGTGCCGTACGACTGCATGCTGCACCTGGACCTGATCGCTCCCGGCGTGACCGTGTGGATCGACAAGGACCCCACGCCGATCGAGTTCTCGAACCTGGTCCCCAGCGACGAGCCGCACCCGACCGACGGAGTCTGGGACGAGGACATCGTCTCCGACTGCTGCGGGCTGAACCGGTCGGACCTGTCCCGGCACGGCGGCGCGGTCCGCTTCGAGCCTCGCTGAGCGCGCGGGCGGCACCGGATCATGGACACCGACCGGCTGCTGGCCCGGTTGCTGGCCCCGACGATGGCGGAGGCCGTTCACCCGATCCTGCACGCGATCCGCGCGCGCAGCACCGCCTTCCGGGCCGAGAACGGCGTGTGGTTCGTGACCGGGTACGGCGCGGCGCAGTCCCTCCTCCGCTCGCCCGCGCTCGCGCGCCGGATCCCCGGGCACGGCGCGCCGCCGCGGCCGGAGGACGACCTGCGCGTCCTCGAGCCACCGGAGCACACGCGCGTACGTGCCGGGCTGGCCGACGCCGTTCCCGCACGCCGCATGTACGCGCACCGCGCGGCGGTCGCGGAGATCGCGGCACGCCGGTTCCGGTGGGCGCCGGGCGCCGCGATCGAGGTTGTGGCCGGCGCGATCGGCCCGTACGTCGGCGAATCGGTCCGGTCGCTGCTGTCCCTGGCGCCGCCGGTGCCGCCGGGATCCCGGCACGGCAGGCTCAGCGAGCGGGAGTATGCCATCAACCTCGCCCTCCTCGACGTGGCCGGCCTGGAGACGACCACCGTGTCGCTGGCCAACGCCGTGCAGAACCTGCTGCGCGATCCCGCACACCTGACCCGGCTGGCGGCCGACCCCGGTCTGATCGCCAACGCGGCCGAAGAGGCGCTCCGGCACGAGTCCGGCGCGGTGTTCAGTTCGCCGCGGGTCGCGCTGGCCCCGTTGCGGGTCGGCCCGGGACGCATCGAGCGCGGCGACCGGGTGGTGGTGGTGATGGCGGCCGCCAACCGTGACCCGGCGGCGTTCCCGGACCCGGACGCCTTCCTGCCGGACCGGGCCGGACCGCGGCACGTCTCCTTCGGCGGCGGGCCGCACCGCTGCTTCGGCGCGGCGTTCGCACGCGTGCTGATAGAGGAGGCGATCCGGCGGCTAGCCAGCGTGCACGCGCGCTCGCCGTTGCTGATCGAGTCGGCCCGCCGCAGCGGCGGCATCGCCGGACGGGTCGAGGAACTGGTCGTCCGGACCCGCCCGGACCGCCTTCCCGAAAGGACTCCGGACAGATGAGCTCCGCCCTGGTCTACCTGCCGCTGTGCGACCCGACCGCGCCGTACCACAGCCTGTCCTACCTGAACGGTGCCGCGACAGCGCGCGGCCTGCCGCCGTCGGCCATCGTGGACGCGAACATCGAGGCCTTCCACCACACGATCTCGGCCGCGTCCGCGCCGCTGATCCGGGCCGACGCGGCGCGCCGCAGGGCCGAGTTGCTGGCGAACCCGGACGGGCTGAATCCCCGGCAACGGCGGGCTGTTCTGGGTGCGACCGACGTGCTGGAGGAGGACGTACGGGCCGCCGTCGCCGTGCTGCGCGACAGCGAGCGCTTCTACGACTACGCCGACTACTCCGACGCCGTCGACACCGTGTGCGCGTGGATGAACCTGGTCAGCCTGCTCGGCGTACCAGGGGCGTTCGTCAACGGGTTCCGGCTCCTGCTCGACGACATCGTCAATCCCAACAACATCGAGCAGTCGCTGTCGGGGGAGTTCACCGCGCGGCTGTGCCGCGGTTTCGACCGCTACCTGGACGGCGACCTGATCCCCAGACTGGCCGGGTACGGCACGGTCGGGTTCAACCTGACCTACCGCGAACAGTTGCCGTTCGGGCTGGAGTTCATGCGCCGCCTGCGCGCCGTCGCCGGACCGGACATCCGCATCGTGGTGGGCGGCACCGAGGTCGCCGACGTCTGGAAGTGCCTGCTGCGGCGCGAGCGGTTCTTCGAGGTCTTCGCCGACGCCGACCTCGCCGTGGTGGGGGAGGGGGAGAGCGCATGGTGCGAGATCGTCGGGGCCGCCCAGCCGCGACATCCCAACATCGTGGCCAGAACTGCGGCCCCGGCGGCGACCCGGCGGAGCAGGACGGTGTTCGAGGTGATCAGGAAACAGGCCGCCCCGGACTACTCCGACCTGCCCTGGCACCTCTACCTGTCGCCGGCGCGGTACGTGTACTACTCGCCCTCGCGCGGCTGCTACTGGAATGAGTGCACCTTCTGCGACTACGGCCTGAACGAGGACTCGCCCACCAGCCCGTGGCGCCAGGTGTCCCGCGACAACGTCGTGGCGGACATGCGCCGGCTGGCCGCGGCGTACGACGTGGTCTACCTGTCGGTGGACGTCCTCGCGCCGGCCATGATGCTGGCGCTGGCCGACGCACTCATCGCGGCGGGTACGCCGGTGTGCTGGGGCGCCGAGATCCGGCTGGAGAAGTCGTGGACGCTGGAGAAGTGCCAGCGGCTGCGTGCCAGCGGGTGCGTGCTGGTCTCGGTCGGGTACGAGTCCGGCAGCCAGCGCGTCCTCGACCTGATGCGCAAGGGCACCACGCTGGGCGCGACGCTGACCACCATGCAGAACCTGGCGGCCGCGGGGATCCAGGTTCAGATGATGGGATTCACCGGGTTCCCGTCCGAAACCACGGCGGAGGCGCTGGAATCGGCGCGGTTCCTGGAGGAGACACGAGACCTGTGGCTGCTCGGCGGCCTCGGGAAGTTCGCGCTCACACCGGGGGCGATCGTCGCGCGGGAGCCGGACCTGTTCGGCGTCTCGCGGATCCGGCCCAGGCCCGGCGATGACATCGCCCGCGAGTTGGACTACCACGACCCGGCCGGCGACGGCTACGACCACGACGCGGTGAACGCAGCCGCGAAAGCCTTGTACGACTGCGATTTCGACCGGCCGTGGCTGGGCGGCATGGACACACCGCACACCTACCTCTACGCCAACCGGTACGGCGCGGGGCTTCGCCGGCTGTGGCAACGCCCGCCCGTGCCGGTGGACCTGCCCGTCCGGGTACGCGGTGCCGCGGTGACCGCGGGGTGGCGGCGGCCCGATGGCGCCGTACTGCCGTTGCCGGCAGGCCTGCGCGAGATCCTGGCGCGGACCGCGGAGACCGGCCGGTTCGCCGAGGCGTGCGTGGCCCGGGGACTGACCGACCCCGCCACCCAGCAGCGGTTGCTGGAGAGGTTCGCGGTGCTCCGGCTGGTACGCCCCGACAACCTGACGGGAGCAGCGGTATGACGACGGCCCGGCTGGTGTACGGAAGCTCGGAGTCGGAGGGTCCGGGCGGGTTCACCCCGGACGGGTGCCCTGTCGAGCTGTACCGGCGCGCCGTAAGGGACAACCTTCCCGGCCCGGTCCGCGCACTGATCCGGCAGCACAGCTCGCTGCTCGACCTGTGCTCCGGTCCGGGCGGCGCCACGCTGCCGCTGTACGGGGAGGGCATGGACGTGGAGTGGGTCGACTGGTCCGCGGCCATGCTGACCGGATTACCGGCCGGCCGTACGCACCCCGCCGACGCGACCACCGTACGGCTGCCGCGTTCGTTCGACGTCGTCCTGCTGGCATCCGGATTGGTGAACACCCGCTCCGACACGCTGCGAATGCAATTCCTGCGAACCTGCGTGGCGCACGTCGGTGCGGCCGGGACGATACTCGTCGAGCGCTGGCCGCCCGCATGGTTCGCTGACCCGCAATCGTTCACCGCGGATGTGGGCAACCTGCGGATGGCGGCCGATGTGCTCGGTGTGACGTCGTATGCCGACGTCCGTTTCACCTACCGTATCGGCGCCGATCGGTGGACACAACGCGTCCACATCCGCGATTGGAGCGACGCTCAGGTGGACGCCGACTGCGCGCGGCTCGGGCTGCGGTGGGCGTACGCCGGTGGCGATGCGGCATGGCTGGCCCTCACGCCGGTGGCGTAGGGTCTGATTCGTGGATCCAGCCGAGTCGAGCCCGTCGCCACCACGGAAGGACACCCGCTCGGTCGCCCGGTTCCTGGTATTCCAGGTGATCTCGCTGTTCGGCGACAACGCACTGTGGGTCGTGCTCGCGGTGTGGGTCAACGAGCTGACCGGAAGTGCCGGGCTGGCCGGACTCATCGGATTCGCCATTGGTGTGCCCATGCTTTTCGCGCCGTGGATGGGGTTGCTCGTCGACCGATTCCACCGCAAGTCGATACTCGCCGGTGCGCAGATTGCCGGTGCGGCCGCGATCCTGCTGCTCCTGGTGGTGGATCGGGGCACCGTATGGCTCATCTTTGTCGTGGCGGCCCTGCTGGGCGCGGTGTCGGGAATCGTGTCCAGCGCCCAGTCGGCAATTCTCCGCGACCTGATCGGGCTGAACCAGAACGCGCTCTCCTGGGCGAACGGCGCCCTGCGTACCGCCCAGCAGTCGCTGCGCATCATCGCCCCGCCCATTGGCGTCACGCTCTACAGCCAGTACGGATCCGCGGTGACCGTGTGGCTGGACGCGGCCACCTTTGCCGTCGCCACCGCCGGCCTGGCGTGGACCCGCGTCCCGGACCACCGGCACGAGGCCACCGGCACCGAAGATGTGTTGACCGGCTGGACCGCCGGCGCCCGGTTCATCCGCCGTACGCCGGTGTTGTTCCGGCTGGTTGTCGCCTCAGCCTGGGCACTGATCGGCCTCGGCCTGAGCAGCACGCTGGTATTCACCCTCACCAGCCAGAACCTGCACCGCGACCCGTCCTTCGTCGGCTACCTGGAAGGGGCGGTGGGCGTGGGCGCGCTGCTCGGTGCCCCGTTCGCCAGTTGGCACGTGAACCATGCCGGCTCGGTGGCGGCCATGCGCGGCGCGATCGCCACGGTGGCCGCCGGGTTCGCCGTCCTGTTCATCCCCACGGTCCCCGCGGCGCTGGTGGGCATGGGCATCATCGGCTTCGGCGTGCCGTGGTCGCTCATCGCGCTGTTCCTGACCGTACAGACCGAATCGCCGCCCTACCTGCAGGGCAGGGTCTATTCCACCGCGCAGATGGCGACCAGCGTCCCCCAGACCGCGGCCGTGGCCCTGGGCGCCGCGATCGTGCCGGCGCTGGGTTTCCGCGCCGCGACCGCCTGCATCGTCATCTCGCAACTGGTCGCCGTCGGCTACCTGTACCTCAGCGGCGCGCCAGCGCGGCTTCGACCGTTCCGGCGTCCTGTTCGAACTCGATCGCGCCCCGGAACACGGTGAACCCGATCTCCTCGTTGAGCCGCAGCATGTGCACGTTCGTGGCCGCCGATGAGGTGTAGATGTGTTCGAGACCAGGCCGTTCCGTACGCAGCCAGTCGAGCATCGCGGATTTGATGCGGTGGCCCAGCCGGTGACCCCGGTACGCCTCGAGCACGACGGTGTCGCCCTGGTATCCGAACTCGGGCCGGTGCGGGTAGATATCCACCTCCGTCATGGCGACGACCGCACCACTCGATCCGTGTACGGCCACCACCACCCGATGCTCCACGCCGCTTGCCAGCAGATCGCCCTCGGCGGCACGTACCCGCTCCGCGCTCCATTCGGCACCTTGATCGGTGGCCTCGCCGCGGGGCGCGTCGCCGATACCGGACCGGGTACGCGCGTACGAATCGATCAGCCCTTCCGAAGTGCGCCCCTGCCACCGGCGCAATTGGTAGCCCGGCGGCGGTTCGGTGTTCACCGCCGCCCGGTCGAGGTCGGCGAGCACCAGCCGCTGCAGGACGGTTTCGTGTACGGCGCGAAAGCCCACCGCGGTAGCCCAGGCCGCGCCGGCCGACCCTGTCACCGCCCAGCCCTCGACGACCGAACGCGAATCCGAGCGGATCGCCGGCACCACGGTCCGCAGCAGCTCGGTCCCGATACCGCGGCGGCGCAGATCGGGATGGACAATGATCTCGGTCCGTCCCTGGTGGGCGTTCACCGGAGCCGGAAATCCCACCGTTGCGAATCCCACGACGCGCCCGCCCGCCCGGGCCACCCAGTGCCGGCACGATCCCCACCCGCTCAGCGGAGTCCGGAGCCGCCCCACCACACTGTCATAACTCGGCGGCGGGTCCTCCGGCTGATCGGCCGCGATAACGGCACGACGAAGTTCGTAATAGTCGTGGAGGTCATCCGCTGTCGTCGCGTCCAGATCGAATTCCGCGATATCAGGCCGCACGGCCGATGCCCTCCTCGTCGCCGGAGCACACAACCAACACCAATCCAATCATGATCAGACCGAAGCTCACCAGGCCCATGGTCAGAATGATGGCGCCATGCAGCAGCACCACCAGGACCAGGCCGAGTCGCCGGGCGCGGCCGGTGCCGAGCACGGCAATAGCGATGGCTGTTTCCACCAGCGGCACGGTCCAGGTGAGCACCGCGATGAACGGCACCGACCCGGCGACCGCGCCGGCGTGGCGCAGGACTCCCGCCGGCAGCCCGTAGGCGGGATCGTGCAGCACCGCGTACATCGCCGTGCCGCGGCGCCACGCGGGCTCCCGCAGCTTCGACACCGCGGCGACCGTGTAGATGATCGCGGCCTGAGCGCGCACGGTGAGCACGGCCGCGTACGCCGCGCCGCGCCAGGTCGCCGGCAACGGGGTGGACGGGCGGTGCCACTGCCACCGGCCGCGGTCGGCGAGGCAGACCGGGATGAGCAGCAGCGTCGCGATCTGGGCGACGATCTCGCCACCGTTCGGTAGCGTCATCGACTCGGCCAGGCTGAAGCTGACGTACCAGTGCGGTACGCAGGTCCAGCGGGGCCGCCAACCCGAGGCGGTGACCGCCAGTACCGCCAGCGCCAGCGTCCGGTCGAGGTGCAACGCCCAGCCGTGCGCGCCCATCACGCACCACAGCGACAGGCCCGCCACGCCCGCGCACCGCACGCCGTCCGGGTATGCCGGCGTGTACGCGAACAGGCCGTCATCGGGGCAGAACAGGATCACGGTCAGCGTCGCGAGCGCCAGGGCCGACCGCCCGAGCGCCAGCGGGAGCCCGCGCGGTTCGAAGCCGCACGCACGCCGGCTCGCCCCCAGCCGTCCGGTCAGCGCGTGCACGCCAGCTCCGCCAGCGCCATCATCGCGACCGTTCGACCGCTGGCGTACCCGCCCGGGGGTCGGTTCACCGGTTGTTCCAGCGTGAACAGGACCAGCCCGCAGAGCGTCGGCCGCCGGGACCGGTTCGTCACCGGGTAGCCGCCGGCGGCCCGCAGGCACTGCCGCGGATCCCCGGCCCCGCAGCTCCACCACTCGCGTGCCGGGATCAGTTGGGCGAGTTGCCGCGACTCGACGGTCTCCGACTCACCGACCCTGCTCAGGCCCCACAGGTGGGTTCGGTCCAATCCGGGCAGCGTGGCCGGGGTCAGTCGGCCGCCCGGTCCCGCCCGGTACGCCACCAGCAGGGGCGCCCGACCGGCGTTGGCGAAGAAGGCCCACGCCTGCGGCCAGACCGCGCGAGCGGTGGCGCGCTGGCCGCGCAGCCAGCCGGTACCCGGAACGGCCGGCAGTTGCGCCGCGAGCGTTACCGCCAGCATGGTCCCCAGCATCGTGCCGGCGGCGCGGAAACCGCGCTGGCATCGGGCCTCGTCGTTGCCCATCGGCTACGGAGTGGGCAAGGTGCCGTGCGGCGTGTCCGGCCTGACGGTGCCGATGACCGGGTTGCGTACGGAGTCCTGGCGGGCGGTTGCGGGATGCGTGCCGCCGGCCACCACCGCCCCAGCGAGAACAAGGGCGGCAGCCAGAACGCCCAGGATCACAGCCTTCACAATTGCGTCCCTCCAGATCGACTGCGGTTCACCACGGCAGTCTTTGTGCGCTCGCTACCCGATCACTACTTCCGGCCTACTCGCGGCGGCGTCCCGTCGCGAAACATGGTCGCTCAGCGGGAAATTCGCGCTATAGGGTCGCTAATGTCCGGACCCTGGTCGGGCTGATCGAATGGTCTACAGCATGGCGGAGGGGGAAGCCGAGCCGTGCAGTTCAGGATCCTTGGGCCGCTCGAAGTCGACCTCGGTGGCAGGGCGGTGCGCATCTCGGGCCGCCGCCAGCAGAAGCTCCTCGCGCTTCTGTTGCTCAAGGGCGACACAACCGCCGGCACCGACTGGCTCATCGACGCGATGTGGGAGGAGCCGCCGCGCTCGGCGATGCAGCAGATCCACAACGCCGTTGCCAGCCTCCGCCGCACCCTCGATGCCGGCGCGTCCGGCGCGGCCATCCTCACCACCCCGACGGGCTACCGGTTGAGTGTGCCACCGGATTCGGTGGATGCCCGCGTGTTCCAGCGGCAGGTGAGCCAGGCCCGGCAGGCGAGGGCCGAGGGCGACCTGGGGACTGCCATCGACCTGCTCGGCGCGGCCCTCGACCTGTGGCGCGGACCGGCGTTGACCGGGCTGGACGGCCAGCACATCAGCGGATTCGCCGCCCGGCTGAACGAGGAACGGCTGGTCGCGATCGAGATGGCGGTGTCGCTGCGCCTGGAGCGCGGCGAGACGGCCTCGCTCACCAGCGATCTGCTGCAACTGGTCAACGACCACCCGCTTCGCGACGCCCTGCGTGCCTGCCTGATGCTCGCGCTGCACCGGGGTGGGCGGCAGGCCGACGCGCTGGCCGTCTACGAGGAAGGTCGCCGGCTGCTGGCAGACGATCTCGGCCTCGACCCGAGCCCGCGGTTGCGCCAGGTGCACCAGGAGATTCTGGCCGCCGGGCCGCCGCTCCCGGTCGGGGGCCAGGATGAGGTGGCCGGTGAGCGTCCGGCCGTGCCGCGGCGTTCCGGTGCGGCAGTGCGCTCGACACTGCCGCACCGGACCGGGGACTTCGCCGGCCGCACCGAGGAGATCGCGGCGGTGCTCGCCGAGGCGGAGGGCGCGCCGACGCTGCCGATCTGCGTGATCGACGGGATGGGCGGCATCGGGAAGACCGCGTTGGGCGTGCACCTCGCGCACTGCCTGACCCCCCGGTACCCGGACGGGCAGTACTACATCGACCTGCTCGGGTTCAGCACGGGGATGGATCCGCTCGCCGCGGGGGAGGCGCTGGACATCCTGCTGGAGGCGACCGGGGTTCCTGCCGAGGGGATTCCGGGCACGCTGGCCGGCAAGAGCGCGCTGTGGCGCGCGCAGTTGGCCGGCAAGCGGGCCGTGCTGGTCCTGGACAACGCGGTGGACGCCGCCCAGATCCGGCCGCTGATCCCCGCCACCGAAGGCGTTTTCGTCCTGATCACCAGCCGGCGCCGGCTCACCGGCCTGGAGGGTTCCTTCCCGATGCCCCTGGACGTGCTGCCTCGCCCGCATGCCGTGGCCCTGTTCGCCAGCGTCGCGGGACTCGGCCAGGCCGGGACCCGTACCGGCTCGGTCGCCGCGGCCGTCGAGTTGTGCGGCCGGTTGCCGCTGGCCATCAGGATCGCGGCGGCCCGGCTCCGGCAGCGTCCGGGCTGGACCGTTGACGACCTGGTCGACAGGCTGCGTACGTACGACACGCGCACCCGCTTCCTGACCACGCAGGACCACAGTGTGGTGGCGGTGCTCGCGCTGTCCTACCGGTACCTCGATCCGGCCCACCAGCGGCTGTTCCGGTTACTCAGCCTGCACCCCGGTACGGACTTCGACACCGCCGCCGTGGCGGCGCTTGCCGGGCTGGAGGTCGGCGAGGCCGAGCGCGCCCTCGACCTGCTGTTCGACGACAACCTGCTGCTGCACGGTACCGACAACCGATTCCGCCTGCATGACCTGGTCCGCGACTGCGCCTACAGCCTGCTCGAGGAACACGATGAGGACCCGACGCGGCGCCTGGCGCAACACCGGTTGTTCGACTACTACCTGCACGCCGCGAAGGTGTGGTCCCGTGACCTGGCCGTCGGCGCGTTCCGCTTCACGCCGCGGATCGACCACCCGCCGGAGTACGTGGCTCCAGCGGAGTCTGACCGGGACGGGATCGCCCTGCTCGGTCGGGAGTACCGGAACCTGGTGGCGGTGGCCCAGTACGCCGCCGGCAACGGCTGGCATGCGCACGCCTGGCAACTGCCGTGTGTCCTGCAGCCGTACCTGAAGCTCCAGAACTACGGCGGTGCGTCCCGGCAGCTGTTCGAGGGGGCGCTGCGGGCGGCCCGGACCCTGGGCGACCGGTTCGGTGAGTCGGCGGCGCTGACCGGGCTTGGCCTGATCTACCGGGAACGCGGTCCGAACAGCGAGGCGCTCGCCCCGTTCGCCGAGGCGATCGCGATCAGCCGGGAACGGGGCGACCGCTACGTCGAGACCTACCAACTCGGCGATCTCGCCGTGGTCCAGGCCACCGACGACCAGGTGCGGAACGCCTACGAAACGCTGCGGGAGGCTCGCCGGCTGGCCCTGGAACCGGAGGGTCGGGCGGCGTACCCGGCGATCGTGAACAACCTGGGTACGGTGTGCCGCGATCTCGGCCGGTACGAGGAGGCGCGGGAGTGCTTCACCGAGGCGCTGGTCCGGCACCAGAACGACAACGCGGTGCTGCCCGGAGCCCTGGCGCTGTGGAACATCGGCACACTGCACCAGTTGCAGGGTGACCACGGGACGGCGATCGAGCTGTTCGAGACGGTGCTGAACACCAGCCGTCCGGTCCATTTCGCGCTGGGCGACGGCTTCGCGGCCGCGGCCCTGGCGGTCAGCTACCGGGCGACCGCACGGTTCGAGTCCGCCCTGGAACACGGCCGGTACGCCGTGACGCTCGCCCGCCGCCACGCCCTGCGGGAACTGGAGTGCGACGCGCTCGACGCGCTCGGCGAGGCGTTGCTGTCGGCCGGCGATCCCGACTCGGCGGCCCGCGCGTTCGCCGCGGCCCAGGATTCCGCGCAGCGCTACGGCTACCGCCGCTACGCCGCCCGGGCACTGGAAGGCTTCGCCCACGTCGCGCTGGTCCGGGGCAGCGCGGATCGGGCCGTACGCCGGTGGGAGGAGGCGCTCGCGCTGTACTCGCCCGATCTGGCCGACACCGCCAACTGCCACGCCCACCTGAGCGCTCCGCACCCGGCTTCGGTCACCTGTGCCCGGTGTGTCCTGGTCGGTGCCGCCCCGCAGCCGCGGGACGGTGGCCCGTAGGCGGGCTGGCGCTACCCGCGGTTGTCCACTGTGGACAGGATGGGGGTGAGGGGGAGTTCGGCGGGTGGGCGTAGGGCGGCGGTGAGGTCGGTGAGGGCGTCGTAGACGGCGAGTGCGCCGGCCTCGCGCAGTTCGTGGTCGGCGAAGCCGCCGCTGCGTACGGTGAGGCAGCGCAGGCCGGCGCGGTGGGCGGACTGGCAGTCCCAGGGCGTGTCGCCGATCATGACGGCGCGCTCGGCATCCACTGTGGACAGTGCGACGCGGACGAGGTCGGGTGCTGGTTTGCTGGCGGCCACGTCCTCGCTGGTGATGGTGGCCGCGGCGTACCGGCGGCCGTCGATCAGGTCGAGGTAGTGCCGGACGTGCTCGGGTTTGCCGGAGCTGGCCAGGACCAGCGCGCAGCCCCGGTCGCGCAGGGTGCCGAGCAGGTCGCCGACCCCCGGCAGGGGCTGGACCTCGGCGAGCATGGGGGTGAACTCCTCCTCCCACGCCGCCCGGACGGCGTCGCCGTGCTCGGCCTCCACCCGGTCGCCGGCCACCGCGCCGACCAGCTTGTCGCCGCCCATCCCGATCGCCCGGTGCAGCCGCCAGACCGGCACGCTCACCTCGAACCGGCGCAAAGCGCGCCACCACGCCAGCGCGTGGTGGTAGTTGGTGTCCACCAGGGTGCCGTCGACGTCCAGCACGACCACATCCGCCATGCCTGGCCCCTACCCGCTGGACCGGCCGGGAACCGCGTCGAGGTCGGCGTGCGGCAGGTTCAGCCGGATCGGTTCGCCGGGGGCTGGGGTGGCGGCGACGGCAGACCAGGGTACGACCCGCAGGTGCCGGTGCAGGCGGCGTACCAGCAGGCGGATCAGCCACGGGCCCTGCTGCTCGCGCCGGTCGTAGCCGAGCAGCGAGCCGGTGTGCCGGCGGCTGACGATCAGCGCGTCGACGCGCAGGGTGGCCAGGGCGCCTCGGACGGGCCCGTCGCGGACGCAGCGCAGGTCGGTGACCACCCCGATGCCGGCGCCCTCGGCGTCCAGGACGTCGGCGCCGATGAGGTCACCGGCTCGCATGGCCGTTGCCCGGGATGCGCCCGATGAGGTGTTCGTCGGTCCACTCCTCCAGCGCGGCGCCCGGCCCGCTGGTGACGGTGATGGCGCTGCCGATGTCGACGACGTGGGCGAAATCCAGCCGCGGCGGCTCCGGGTCGCCGGCCAGCCGGGTGGCCGCGGCCGCCAGCCAGCGCCCGAGCCGGCCACCCAGCCGCGGCCCGAGCGCCCGCGGGCCCACCAGGATCGCGGTCACGTGCGGCCGGCCCTGCTCGTCCAGGGTCAGCTCCAGGTCGTCCACCTTGCCGACCAGAGCGCCGTCGGTGTCGACCAGTTGCCGGTCGAGCAGGTTCAGTTGCACATCGAGCACGCTCATTGGCCCGCCTTGGTGAGGATCATCAACGGGATCGCGGCCAGCGAGGCGACCACGATGAGGATCAGGAAGATGGTGGCGAGGGCGTTGGTGACGCGGGAGTTGACCGCCTCGCCCATGTAGTCGGGGTCGTTGGCGATGACCAGGATCGGGAAGTACGTCAGCGGCAGCGCGATCGCGGAGAAGACCACCGAGTATTCGGTGACCGCGATCGGGTCGACGGTGGTGAGGACGAGTGCCACCGCGGCGATCAGCGTCAGCAGGACCACGGTGTGGAAGCGCGCCGCCTGGCGCGGGCGTACGTACTTGCCCCACTGCCAGCCGAAGTACTGGGCCACGCTGTAGCCGGCGGACAGCCCGGTCTCCAGCGCCGCGCCGAACGTGGCGGCGACGAAGCCGAGGATCGCCACCGCCAGCGCCAGTTTGCCGGCGGCCACGGCGACCGGAAGGCCCACCTGGCCGAGGGTGTCGACGCTGATGTGAGCCGGCATCAGCACCAGCGCGGTGACCGCGGCGATGGCCAGCGACAGGGTCGCGCCGAGCGGGAAGCCGAGGAACACGTTGACCCGCGAGGTGAGGATGTCCTTGCGGGACCAGTGTTCCTCCACCGCGCCGGAGGAGAAGAAGAACACCTCGTACGGCGTCATCGCGGCGCCGAACAGCGCGATGGCGTAGTAGAAGTAGGTCGGCAGGCCCTCGCCGGCGGGCTTGTGCGGCGCGACCACCTGGTGCGCGAGCGAACCCCAGTCCGGGTGCAGTTGCCACAGCGCGACGCCGAACACCAGCAGCGCCAGGCCGAGCAGCCCGGCGACGTTCTCCAGCACCGAGAACCGGACCCGCCACATCACCAGCCACAGCGCCAGGCCCACCCACGGAACGAACAGCAGGTAGTTGACCGAGGTGACCAGCTCCAGCGACAGCGCCACCCCGCCGATCTCCGCGGCGAAGGTCAGGCCGGTCACCAGGAAGGACGCGGCCAGGTTCGCCAGCCCCGCCCGCGGGCCGAGCCGTTCGCGGACCAGGTCGAAGGTGCCGCGCCCGGTCACCGCGGCGACCCGGCCGGACATCTCGGCGTACAGGCAGATGCCGACCAGCCCGACCAGCGTGGCCCACGCCAGCGACAACCCGAACCGGGCGCCCACCAGGGCGTTGGTCACCAGGTCGCCGATGTCGACGAACCCCCCGATCGCGGTCAGCACCCCCAGCGCGACCGCGAGCAGCCGCTTCACCCGACCTCCGTAGGGTCGAATGTGGACAGTCCATTCGCGACGGTCGCGAGGTCGGCGGCGGCTTTGTCCATAGCGGAGTGATCCGCGCGGCGGGTGGCGATGCGCAGCGCGCCCAGGCCGTCGGCGCCGTCGGCGAGCAGCTTGTCCAGCGCGTCGCGGACGGCGTCGGCGGCCGGGTCGTCGGGCGGCTGCACCGAGTCGAAGGTCTGCTGCACCGAGCCGAACGCCTCCTCGGCGCCGGAGACCAGCACCTCCAGGTAGGCCCGCGGCATCCGCCCGGCCCGGTTCGCGGCCACGGCCAGCCGCGCGGTCTCCACCTCCGACAGCGCGGCGCTGGCCGTACGCGCCGCTTTGCTCCGGTACGCGCCGGCCGTGGGCGCCGGGGCGACGCATCCCGCCACCGCCAGCGCCGCCACCAGCAGCACCCCCGCCCGCGCGATCACCGGTCCGCACCCCCGCGCAGGACGAACGCGGCGAGTACGCCCAGCAGCACGGCGAATTCGCCCCACGCCGCGAGGATCACCAATCCGTCGGTCACGGTGGAGGATTCTTCCCCGCCAGCGGCACGGTTACGCAGCACCGGCCGGCAAGATCGGCACGGTTCAGGCGGTGGCGCTGCGGAGCTTGAGCGGGTCGCGGGGCGCCTCGGGCCTGGCCTTCTCCATGCGCTCGCCCAACTCCTGCAGGATCTTGCGACCCATGGCGGCGCGGACCTGCGGGAACCAGTCCTGCTCCTCCTCCTTGACGTGGTGCCGGACGTTCTCGATCAGGACGGTCACCTTGGCGTCGTACCGCTCGTCGGCCGGGTCGAGGCTGGCCAGCTCGGACAGCATCCACACCACGACGTGGTGCTCCTCGACGCTCTCCAGGACGTGGTCGGTGGTGTCGGGGACCGCGGCGCGGGCGGCCGGGTAGAAGATCTCCTCCTCGATGTAGGCGTGGATCGTCAGCTCCTCGATCACCGCGTCCACGATCCCGCGCTTGGCCTGGTGCGCCTGCTTGCCGGCCTTCTCGAACTTCTTGAACAGCTGCTCGACGGTCTTGTGGTCGTTCTTCAACAGCACGATCGCGTCCATGATGGCTCCTTGACCTCCCGGCTACGGCTGCGCGGCGGCTTGGTGGTCCCCACGATCACGGCCCACCAAACGCCGGTGTGGGGTAGGTATTTCGCGCAGCTGATGAGGGGACCGGGTAGGTAGAACATCCGATTCGCCGCGGCCGCGGCGCGGTTAGCGTCGTGCCGTGTTGAGTACCGAGATCGTGATCGATCCGCTTTTCGAGGGTCCGCCGGCCATTGCGCACGGCGGCTACACCTGCGGGTTGCTGGCACTGCGGATGGGCGGCAACGGCGAGGTGACGCTGCGCCGGCCGGTACGGCTGGGCGTACCGCTGCGGTTGGCGCGGGCCGGGGACGGCGGCCTGGACCTGTTCGACGGGCCGGCGCTGGTGGCGCGGGCGGGGCCGCCCGGCGGTGAGCTGCCGCTGGCCGGACCGCCGCCGCCCACCTTCGCGCAGGCGCTGGCGGCCAGCTCCGCGTTCCCGGGCCTGGTCGAGCACCCGTACCCGCGGTGCGTCGTGTGCGGCCCGCGGCGGACCGACCCGGACGCCTTCCGCATCTTCCCCGGGCCGGTCCTGGACGGCGACATGGTGGCTGCGGTCTGGCACCCGGCCGGCACCGCCGCGGCCGGCGGGCAGCTGCGGCGCGAGGTCGGCTGGGCCGCGCTGGACTGTCCGGGCGGCTGGGCGGCCGGCATCCTCGGCGAGGTGTCTGGCGCCCTCGTGCTCGGCCGGATGGCCGTGTGGCTCGCAGACGATCTGCCAGCAGACGATACGTACATGCTTACCGGTTGGTGGGGTGGCCGGGCGGGCCGCAAGCTGGGGGCCGGTTCGGCGCTCTACCGCCGCGACGGCACGCTGCTGGGCCTGTCCCGGCAGACCTGGATCGCGCTCGACGGCGACGGGGTGACGGCGTGACCGCGGGGCGGCGGGGCGTGGCGACCACGCCCATGGAGGTACGGGCCGAGGTGCTGGTCCGCGCGGCGCGGCTGGCCGACGAGCTGGGGTACGAGGTGTTCTCGGTGGCCGAGGGGTGGACCCTGGACGCCACCGTGCTGCTGGCCGAACTCGCCGCCGCGACCCGGCGGATCAGGATCTCGGCGGGGGTGCTGTCGGTGTGGGGGCGCACCGCGGCGACGATCGCGATGAGCGCGGCGAGCCTGCAACGCCTCAGCGGCGGCCGGTTCGTCCTCGGGCTCGGCGCGAGCTCGGCCCAGCTGGTCGAGGGCTTCCACGGCATCCGGTACGCCCGACCGGCCCGCCGGCTGCGGGAGGGGACCGGCGCCGTGCGGACCCTGCTGGCC
>Ga0081455_10001414_pt1 | contig 29714 bp, 28 predicted proteins | sample TabmetS3T2R1_FD_70207 | JGI IMG/M metagenome (GOLD analysis project Ga0081455, IMG submission 70207) | Tabebuia heterophylla rhizosphere microbial communities from the University of Puerto Rico - S3T2R1 | ecosystem: Host-associated > Plants > Roots > Rhizosphere ... | reverse complement strand
GGCGCTTCATGAGCGGCCAACCCCGAGCAGCCCGGATGGCCGGAACAGGAGGACCAGCAGGAACAGCACAAAGCCGATGGTGTCTTTGTAGGCAACCGAAACGTAGACGGCGCCAAGCGATTCCACCAAGCCGAGCAGGATGCCGCCGGCGATAGCGCCGGGCACCGAGCCAAGCCCACCCAGCACAACGATGACGAAACATTTGACGATGAGGATTTCGCCGACTGTCGGATAAAGGTAAAGCGAGGGCACCAGGAGCACGCCAGCCGCAGCAGCGAGCGCGGTGCCGAGCCCGAAGGTGATCATGTCAATTCGGAGGACATTCACCCCCATCAGCGCCGCGGAATGGGGGTTCTGCGCGGTGGCGCGGATCGCGCGTCCGACGTCGGTGCGCGAAAGCAGCAGATACAGCCCGATCGTGATCGCGATCGCCATGGCCAAGGCGATCGCGAGCGGGATGGGAACCGCGATGCCGAAGGGCCGCGCCGGCATCAGCGCATAAGGAAGGTTGAGCGTCCGATAGTCGCCGGTAAAGAAAAATAGCGCGAGATTGGCGACCAAGAGCGAGAGGCCGGCGGTGTAAAGCAACGTGTTGAGCTCGCCTCTTGGAATCACATCCTTGAGCAGAAAGCGGTGGATCAACATGCCGCCGGCAAACATCGCCGGTGCCCAGATCACGATCGAAAGAAAAGGATCGATGCCCAGCAGTGTGTAGGACCAATAGGCGCCGAACATTCCGAGCATCACCATCTCGCCATGCGCCAGATTGATGATGCGCATGACGCCGAACACAATGGTCAGCCCGACGGCGATCATTGCGTAAAGCGAGCCGGTTAGGACGCCGCTGACGACGCTCTGGGCAAAGATTTCCATCTTGGATTCAAGAAAAATCCCCGCCCGGTTCACGGGCGGGGATTAGACGATGCCATTCAGCGTACCAGCGCCTTGTCGGGAAAGACATAGTCCGTTTCGGCGTTTGACTTCGGCCATACATTGAGCAGTTCGCCCTTGGCATTCCACTGCGCGAGCACGGAGTGATCGCGCGAGTAGGCGTTCTGGTTCGTGTACTTGTCGCCGAGCGGGCCTTCCCAGTTGGCGAACTTGATCTTGCCAAACACGGTGGTCATGTCGGTCTGCAGCAGTGACTGGCGCACGGTCTCGCGGTCGGCATCCACGTTACCAGTGAGCTTGGCGCGCTTGAGCGCGTCCGCGATGATGTAGATGGCGGCGTAGCCCTCCACCTCATGCTCCTTGGGCAGGAAGCCGTATTTAGCCTTGAACTTGTCGTAGAACTCCTTGGTCGCGGGTTCGTTGGGATTGCCCGACCAAGCCGCGGACGAGAAGACGTTTTCCGCCAACGGACCGAGCTGTTTGGCAAAGTCGACGACGCCGAAGCCACCGCCGAAGCCTACGAAAGCGCGCGGCGTGATGCCAATTTCCTTGGCGTGACGGGTCATCAGGATCGCGTCGGTGGTCGACACCGCGACCAAGAGGACGTAATCGGGATTGTTCGCCTTGACCTTGGTCATGATTGGCTTGAAGTCGAGCGAGTTGACCGGATAGGCCTCGTCGTTGACGATCGGCACGTTCTTCGACTTGAGGAAGGTCATCGCAGAATTGGCGATGGTCTTGCCGAACACCGTGTTGTCGTAAACTACCGCTGCCGACTTTGGCAGCGCGTTCGGCACCTCGATGATGAATTTATTGAATGCTTCCGGATAGATCGAGCCGGTCGGGTTGTTGCGGAACACCCACTCGAATCCCTTCGACGTGATGATGTCGGCGGACGGGTGGTCGACCATGTAGGGGGTCTTCAACCGCTGCGCGACCGAAGCGATCTCGACTGCTTGTCCGGAGGCCCGACCGCCAGTCAGCACGAGCACCTGGTGCTGCGTGATCAGTTTCTCCGCCACAGTAGCCGCGAGCGGGTTCTTCGCCTGATGGTCCTCGATAATGACTTCGATGTTGCGTCCGTTAATGCCGCCCTTCGCATTAATTTCTTCCACGGCCATCGAATAGGCCTTCTGGAATTTGTCTCCGAACGGAGCATCGGGCCCCGTCATCGGCTGGGGGGCGCCGATCTTGAGCGTGCTTTGCGCCAGCGCGCCTGAGGAAAGCGCAAGCGAAAGCGACAATGCCGCGAGCAATTTCGCCTTGTATGACATGTATCCTCCCGGTGGGGTCATTTTGGCTTATCCGGGGGCTGCCCAACGCTCCCGAACCGCCGCGAATATTGGCACTTTTCCATGTCACCCGAAAGGCGTCTGCGCAGGCCTGAATGTCGCGTAGCGCCGGCGGCTGATGAAAACATGAGGCCGGCGTGCTACTTGGATAAGAGGCGGCGGCGTTCGCCGCTTTTTTTGCACCCTCTGTGTATGGCCCCTGCGGCAATGACAATCGCCATTAAGACATGTGTCGGGCTTGCAACCCTGACGTTTGCCTACGTGATGCCCACTAAGGCCGACGTCGTGAAGGAGGTCGCTCCCACCGGCAAACTGCGCGTTGCTATCGCGGTCGGGCCCGCGCCGTCCGCGCTTTACGCAATCAAGGACGATGCGACCGGGCAGTATCGTGGGTGACGGTGGAGCTCGGTTCGGCAATGGCGAAGAAGCTCGGCGTTCCGGTCGAATTCCTGCCGCATCTCGCCTCAGGCGAAATCCAGAACTCGGCGGCAAGCGGCAAATGGGATGTCACCTTTATGCCTGTCGATGAGGAGCGGAAAAAATTCGTCGATTTCGGCAACGCCTATCATCTGCTGCAAAGTACATATCTTGTCGCGCCCGGGGCCAAACTTGCAAACGTCGAGGACGCGAACGCATCTGGGGTTCGCATCGGCGGTGTTGCCGACACGGCGACCTTCCGGGCCGCACAGCGCACCGCTCCGAATGCGACGTTCGTCGCCCTGCCCGGCGTGGACGCCGCAGTCGCCGCTATGAAGGCGGGACAAATCGATTGCATCGCGCTGTCACGCGAATCTCTCTCCGGCCTGGCTCCGAAAGTCCCCGGCTCACGCATCCTTGACGGCGGGTTTCTGAATTCATCGACGGCGGTCGCGGTGCCGAAAGGCAAGCCGGAAGCGCTCGTTTATGTCAGCCAGTTTATCGAGGAAGCGAAGTCGAGCGGACTGGTACGAAGAGCTTTCGACGCAATGAACCTGCAGAGTGCGCAAGTGGCCCCTCCGGGGATGAAACCTTAGGCGGCACATGTTATCGGTGCGCGGGGCGGCATTCTCCGCCCTGTTTTTTTGGAGTGTCATATGGCCGATGCCGCCGCGTTAAACGAACTCGCGCCAACCGGAAAGCTTCGGCTTGCCATTGCGGTCGCCCCGTCGCCGTCGGCGCAATTCGCCGTCAAGGATGGAGACAGTTACCGCGGGGTGGCCGTCGCCCTTGGCCGTGCGCTGGCGGAACGGCTCGGCGTGCCGCTCGAGATCATTCCGCATCAGGCTTCCGGCGAAATACAGAACTCGGCATCGGCCAATCGTTGGGATGTTGCCTTTCTCCCGGTCGATGAAGAGCGCAAGAAGTTCGTCGACTTCGGCAATGCATATCATTTGCTGCAGAGTACCTTTCTTGTCCCCGCCGGCTCGAAAATACGGTCGGTGAAAGATGCCGACGCGACGGGTGTCGGCATCGGCGGCGTTGCAAATACGGCAACCTTTCGCGCAGCCAGGAAAGCCACTCCGACTGCGACTCACGTTGATTTCGCCGGTGTCGATGCTGCCGTTGCAGCCCTGCGCGAGGGCAGGATCGATGCGATTGCGCTCTCGCGCGAATCCTTGTCCGGCCTGGTGACAAAGATTCCGGGCTCGCGCATTCTCGATGATGCATTCCTCAACTCGAGTACCGCCGTTTGCGTCCCCAAGGGCAAGCCGACGGCGCTCGCGCTCGTGAGCGATTTCATCGAGCAGGCAAAAGCCTCGGGGCTGGTGCGAAAGGCCCTGGATGAAATGGGCCTTACGTCCTCGCAGGTTGCCCCGGCAGGAATGAAGCCCTAGCGCGCAGGCGCGCGCGTGGCAGGCGCGACTTCGGGTGTGCGGATGTGTTCGGGCCTGATGCCCAGCGCCAGCAGTCGGCCGGGAATCCGCCGCAACAGCGGCCATTGCAGCATCTTCATAAAAAGCGGCGCTTTCGGCCGCCTGCCCCTCAGCGCCGGACCGATGATGTTGTTTTGCACCAGGATCTGCAGACGCTGAGTCAATCGCGTCGGAAGCTCGCGGCGGCGCTGCACATCGCGGAGGTTTTCGATCGTTACCGCACGTCGGCGCAACGGCTCGGCGAGAATATTGGCTGCGGCTACCGCATCCTGTACCGCTAGATTGATGCCGACACCGCCGATCGGCGACATGGCATGCGCCGCGTCCCCGATGCAAAGCAGGCCGGGGCGATACCATCGACGAAGGCGGTCCACCGCAACGGTCAGCAGCTTCACCAAGTCCCAGTTTTCGATTTCATTGACGCGGTCGCTTATGAAGGGCGACATCTCGGCGACCGTCTTGCGAAACTTGTCCAGTCCCGCCTGCTTCACCTCGTCCGCCGTACCTTTTGGTATCACATAGGCGCATTGCCAGTAGTCTGTACGGTTCAGCATCACCATCATGCGGCCGTCCTCGATGTGGCCGAAGGTTTCTGCCGAATCATCAGGCTTCCGCGACAGGCGAAACCACATCACATCCATAGGCGCACCATAGTCATCGCTCTCGAGGTCCGCCTTCGCGCGCATCGTCGAGTGGCGGCCGTCGCAACCCACGACCAGGTCGGCATGGATTTCGACTGCACCCGGTGTCGTCCTTGCATGAACGCCGACGACGCGGCCGTTCTCCTCGATCAAATCGACTGCTTCCGTCTGCATGCGCAGATCGAAGGTCGGATAGCGTTTGCCGTGATCGGCAAGGAAATTGAGGAAATCCCATTGCGGCATCAGCGCGATGAACTTGCAATGGACCGGCAGGTGCTCGAAATGGCCGATGACCAACCGATCCTCGCCGATCTGCAAGGAAATCTGCCTGACAAGTGAATGCGGCAACTGCAGAAACTCCCCGAGCAAGCCGAGCTCGTGCATCATTTCAAGCGTCGAGGGGTGCACGGTGTCCCCGCGAAAGTCGCGCAGGAAATCAGCGTGTTTTTCCATGACGACAACTGGAATACCAGCGCGCGCGAGCAGGAACGCGAGCATCATGCCCGCGGGCCCTCCACCGACGATGCAGCAGGTGGTTTTGGTCGAGGCCACAGACGATCCTGCGTACTGAAAAGAACCTCAGGCTCTACCGGCGCAGGCTATGCCTGCTTTTCTGGAACCGTCACGGCCAGACCGTCGAGGTCTTCCGTGACCTTGATCTGGCATGACAGCCGCGAGTTGGGGCGCACGTCATAACCGAAGTCGAGCATGTCCTCTTCCATCGGAGATGGTCCGCCGACTTTTTCCCGCCAGGCCTCATCGATATAGACGTGGCAAGTCGCGCAAGCGCAGGCGCCTCCACATTCCGCTTCGATGCCCGGAATATTATTGCGAATTGCAGTCTCCATCACAGTCGAGCCAAGCTCGCCTTCGACCGTGCGAGCTGTGCCGCTGGAGTCGGTGTACGTGATCTTGGGCATTTGGCGGGGATTACTTAGTCAAGGTTGGCGCGCCGGTCTCTATATAGTCATTCGCACTGAGGCGCCATCCCCTCTCAACCGGTGCGCAGCAGTCCCGCAATCTCGATCCGCACCTCATCGACCGCTTGCGCGAGCTGATCCATCGCCTCAATGCACTCGCGGGGCGTGGAGCGTGCAGCCGCTTCCGTTGCGGCGGCGGCCCGCGCGACACGACCGGCTCCAACACGGACGGCCGACCCTTTCAGAGTGTGCGCAAGGGTGGCGATAGCGGGCGGCTCGCTTCGACCCATGCGATTCAACAGAAGCTCAGCCTGGCGCTCGAAGAGCTGCAGGATTTCCCGCTCAAGCCCGGAATCGTTGAAGGTCATGCGTGCCAGGTGCGCGCGATCGAGAACCGCGCTTTCGCGTGCCACGGCCTCCGGTGTGTTCACTGAGAGCTGGAGCATCCTGGCGTCCCGTCCCTTTTTCGTTGCCAGGAACTTGGCCTAATCACACCAAATTCAGGTAAATAAGCCGATCCCCGCGGTGCCGCCTCCGTATGCAAAGAAGAGCGGGTGGTTCCATTCAGCTCTTCGAGCGCGTCGATCATTTGGCCGCATCGCGGCCTCAATTCGGCGGCCAAATGAGCCCGCCGCAGGTATGCGTATCCGCACGTTTGTTATGGTTAGCAAACAGTTAACGATGATGAAAAAGACCTTACCAGCGTGGTTTCTTTCGTAATGACAAGGCGATAGGATGCCCCTACGGGGCGATAAGGCGGGGAGATTGCGGGCTCTTATGGGCCCGCAGCAGGCCGTGCTGACGGCATAACTCTGCCTATCGTTACACTTGGGCCGCGGCGAAAAGTCCGGCGTAATGACAGGGCGACGACCGAAATGGCGCATATTCCACAGAAATCAAAAGACGCTACGGAGGAGGCTCTCTCCGCAATTCAGGAGGCCCTCAACGTTCGCCCGCCTGAAACACGAACCGAAACGCCGTCTGCGCCAGCCCCAGCGAGCGAGCCAGACGCTTCACCGACCTCCCGGACCGCAGAACTGTTCCCCCATGAGGCATCGCAGGCCGGTTGGCCGCTTGGCGAAGCCACACCACGCCGTGCCGCCAATGATGATCGCGAGGGCATCGGTCAGATCTTGCAGGCCCTGCGGCACCGTCCGGCGCGCGGTCCATACATTGCCGCGGGTGTGAGCAGCTTCATTTGGATCGCCGGCTGGCTTGCGATTGCGTCCCTGTACCGCTCGGAAATAAGCTTCGCCGCGCCCGGTTCCGGATTTGCTGCCACCGTTGCACTCGCCGCGCTGATTGCGGTGCCGGTGATATTTTTCTTCGTTCTCGCGCATATGTTCAACCGCGCGCAGGACATGCGAGTCGTTGCCGAATCCATGGCGGAGGTGGCGATGCGCTTCGCGCAGCCCGAGAGTGTCGCGCGAGAATCGATTGTCACGGTCGGACAGGCCATTCGCCGCGAGGTCGCAGCCATGGGAGATGGCGTGGAACGCGCCCTCGCCCGTGCCGCGGAGCTGGAAGCGCTCGTGCATAACGAAGTCTCCGCGCTCGAGCGTGCCTACAATGACAATGAAGTCCGGATTCGAGATCTTCTGACCGAGTTGGGCAATCAACGCGAAAACCTGGTCAACCAGGCCGAACATGTGCGAAACGCCATTGCCAGCGTACATCTCGATCTCGCGCACGATGTCACCTCGGTTGGCGACCTGGTTGCGGACAAGGTGAACGAGGTGGCTCAAAGGGTCACACGGTCGCTCACGGAAAAAGGGGAACATATAACCTTGGCCCTGGGACACGCCGGGGATTCCATGATCGACGCCCTCAGCGAGCGTGGCTCAACGCTGCTCGATCGGCTTGAAACGACTAGTGACAAGACGACAACGGCCATTTCCTCAGCAAGCGACCGGCTTTCCGACAGTCTCAATTTCAAGACCGAGCACGTGCACAACGAGTTCGCCGAACTCGCGGCCCGCCTGCAACAGATGATGACTGCGCGTCTGGATCAGGTCGCGCAAAGCTTCGCCCACAAATCGTCGGTCACCATCGATTCAATGGCGGCCCGTTCGCAGCAGTTCACCGACGCAATTACCGAGACCAGCGACCGGCTGGCCGCTTCAATTGCCGCACGCGCTGATGAGGTCAACGCCGCCCTGCGTTCGACGGGAGACTCGCTTGTTCTTGACCTCTCCCTTCGGGGTGGCGACGTCGTCTCGAAGCTTGAGCAGACAAGCGCCCGCATCACCGAAACAATTGCCGATCGAAGCAACTCCGTCGCCGACACATTCAGCCAGAGCGCCGACGCCCTGGTCGCGGCCCTCAACAACCGTGGCGAGGTCGTCAAGGACATGTTGGCCGCACGGCTCGAGGCCTTCGAGAGCATGTTCAACCAGAGCGGCACCGAGCTGACCGAGAAAATCTCTCGTGACTCCAGCAACCTTGGAAACCTGATCAACCGGCACATCACCGAGTTCGACCACACGGTAAAGAATTATGGCGGGGAGTTGGTCGGGCGGCTTGGTCAGCGCACCCAGGACGTGGCCGAGGCCCTGCACAAATACGTCGATACCTTCGATCAGCGTGTGACTAGCCGGACGGGCGAAATTTCGAGCACGCTGGACCAGCGGCTTGTCCAATTCGAAACACTGCTGGGCTCTCGCGTTTCTGAGCTGGCAAAGGCGCTGGCCGAAGGCGGGAAGGATGTCGTCAGCGCTCTGGATCAGCGCATTGGCGAGGTAGCCGGCACAATCGATTCACGAGGAACCGAGGTGGCCGACGCGATCGGCGTCAGGATCGGGGAGCTGGACCAGAGATTGGGCGCACGCGCTCTCGAGGTCGCCAACAATCTCGACAGCCGCATCGTCCGGTTTGAGGACCTGTTGGTCGGTCGCGCGGAAACGGTCACCAGCCAAATCGAGACACGCAGCAAAGCGGCCGCCGATGCGCTCAATGCCCGGCTGGAACAGCTGAGCCAGGCCATCAAGGTCAATTCTGCCGAGGCGGAGCGCTCGCTTGGCCAGCTTGCGCTTTCAACCACCGAGGCAATTCGCGCCAGCGCCGGCGATGCAGAACGTACTTTGGTCGGGGTGAGCGAAGAGGTCGCCCGCAACTTCGTCGGCAAGGCCGACGAGATCGCCAAAGCCGTCAGCCGCCGTACCAACGAAATGACCACCCTTCTGTCGGAAAAAAGCGGCGGTGTCCTCGCTGCGCTCACCGGGAAAGGCGAACAGTTTACGCGCGAAGTGACCAGCGCAACTGATCAGGCGGTGAAGGCGATTGAAGAGAAGGGCTTCGCCTTTACGCGCAGCATGATGGATAACAGCAGCGAGATGGCCCGCATGATCAATGTCGCGGGTGAAGCTGCTACCAGCACGGTATCCCGCACGTTGAACGAGCTCAACGAAGTCACGCAGAAAGCGATCACGCATTCCAAGGAGACCGCGACATCGACGGTCAAGGAAATGCTCGAAACGCACACGATGCTGCGCGCCGATACAACCGCCATGTTCGAGCGGCTGCGCGAAGCCAACATCATGCTGCAGGAAGTGCTCAGCGGCGCGCACGAGAACATGAGTGCGTTGGAAAACACGCTGATGGTGCGGGTTTCCGAGTTTGTCGGCGCCATGAAAGAGATCACGGCATCGACCGGCGATGCCACAGGCCGCGTGGAGACGAACATCGCCAATTTCCGCGATCTCATGGCCCAGATCATTGGCGACCTCGGCAACCTTGCGCGTCAATTCGATGTTCACGGCCACGAATTGGCCAAGGCGGTCGAAATGATCGGCCACAGCAATCAGCGCACTGAAGCCAGCGTCAATGAACGTCGTGTTCAGCTTGATTCCCTCGTCGCCACTCTCGATATCCGTACTGAGGATCTCGAGCAGCGGCTAAGCCGTTTCTCCGGCCTGCTCGACGAGTCGCTCGAGGCTGCGTCCGCACGCGCACGCGAAGTTGCGCGCGTGGTGTCGGAAGCCAGCGCAGAGGGGATGCGCGCAATCAGCGAGCAATACGAACGCGTGCGTGAGAGTGCCGAAGAAGAAAGTCAGCGTTCATCCGAAGCCTTGCGGGCGATTTACGCGCAAACCGCCGGCGACACTCAGTCGCATTTCCGCGAGGCGAATGAGCGCTTTGCCGAAACCGTGCAAAGCATGAAGCAGATGGCTGCCGAAATGCATCGCGAACTTGAATCCACGCGCAGCGAACTGCGGCGCGGGGTATTCGAACTGCCGCAAGAAGCGGCTGAAAGCGCTTCGCAGATGCGTCGAGTCATCGTGGACCAGATCGAGGCATTGGCCGAACTTAACCGTATTGTCGCCCGCCATGGGCGAAATCTCGATGCGGTCGAGCCCGTGCGCCGGACACGTGAGGAGGCCACGCTCGCTATCGTCGGCAGCCGCAATGACGTTACGGCCCGCAGCGATGCGCCTCCGCGCAATGAAGCCCCTGCGCGCGACGAAGGGCCACCTCGAGGCGAAATTCCTTCGCGTAGTGAAGCGCCGTCGCGTCCCGCGCAACGCCCCGAATCAAGCGGTTTTCCGTTGCGCCGGAGCGCGGATACGCCCTCTCTCACCCCCGCTCCAGCGGCGGCCGGTCGAGGCTGGTTGACCGATCTGCTCAATCGCGCTTCACGCGATGAGGGCAGTCCACAGCGCGAACCACTGCGTGAGCCGGCGCGCGATGACGCGCGCGAGCCTGCTTCTTCCCGGGCAAGCAACGAGCGAACCCCGCGGCATACCATCGAATCGCTCGACTCGTTGTCAGTCGATATCGCGCGGATGATCGACCATGACGCTGCTGCAGACCTTTGGGATCGTTACAAGCGCGGGGAGCGCAACGTCTTTACGCGGCGGCTCTATACCTTGCAGGGCCAACAGGCGTTCGACGACATCCGCAAGAAATACCGGGCGAATCGCGAATTCAAGCAAACTGTCGATCGTTATATCGACGAGTTCGAGCGCTTGCTCGACGAAGTGTCCCGCGACGATCGCGGCCAAGTGGTGGCACGGACCTATCTCACCTCGGAAACCGGCAAGGTTTACACCATGCTTGCGCACGCGGCAGGGCGATTCGACTGACCTTACGTCCACCGAATATCGCGGATGGATGCAACTGTAGCTTCGCCACTGGATTTCCGGATTGCTCGGTGAGCCCGCCGTTGACCCTTGCGCTTGCGGTTGAGCGCTGGCCCATCGCCGGCTTTGCCATTAGCCGAGGCAGCAAAACTGAAGCACTAACCGTTGTTGCCGAACTCAGCGACGGGGTCGCACGCGGCCGCGGCGAGTGCGTCCCCTATGCGCGCTATGGCGAAAGCGTGGACAGCGTCAGGGCACAAATCGAAGCGATGCGGTCGCAGCTCGGGGCGGGCATCGATCGTAGGGGCCTGCAGAGAGCAATGCCACCGGGCGCGGCACGCAATGCGCTTGATTGCGCATTTTGGGATTTGGAGGCTAAGCGCGCCAAACGCCCGGCACATGAACTTGCCGAACTCCCTGCTCCGCGGGCGCTGCCGACCGCTTACACGATTTCCCTTGCTGCTCCGGATGCAATGGCACGAGCGGCGAAAGAAGCTGCCGGCCGCTCTCTGCTCAAGATCAAGCTTGGCGCCGAGGGCGATAGCGCGCGCATTGCCGCGGTTCGCGCCGCTGCGCCCCAGGCGACGCTTATCGTCGATGCAAACGAGGGCTGGAATGAGGCCAATGTTGCGGCCAACGCCGCAGCGTGTGCTGAGGCAGGCGTTGTTCTGATCGAGCAACCGCTGCCCGAGGGTGGGGATCAGATCTTGGCGCACATGCAGCGGCCCATTCCCGTATGCGCGGACGAGAGTGTGCACGACCGCTCTTCGCTATCCGCCCTCACCGGCCGGTACGATGCCGTCAACGTCAAGCTCGACAAGGCCGGTGGATTGACCGAGGCCCTCGCCATGGTAGCGGAGGCTCGGCGGCAAGGGTTCACGATCATGGTTGGATGTATGGTCGCCACTTCGCTTGCGATGGCTCCTGCCATTCTGATCGCGCAGCAAGCCCGGTTTGTCGACCTTGACGGGCCGCTCTTGCTCAGTCGGGATCGCCCCAATGGCCTGCGTTACGTCGACAGTATGGTATTTCCGCCCTCGCCCTCACTTTGGGGCTGAGGTCAGGCGATGGAACTCACAGGCGATCCTGTCCGCGCCGCCCGATTTCGTTCATGAAATGTGCCGGGGCTTAACTTTCTTCGACTTGTTTTCGAAATCAAAGCTTCCCGTGGGCGCCCGGGTTGGCTTAGACTTGATTCTAAGATCGCACCGCCGGCCTAGGTAGGGCGACGATAACGGGACGGGGAAATGCAAATTCGGGGTCTTGCTTTCGGCGCCGCCGCTTTGGCGCTCAGCATAACATCGGCGTCTGCGACCATGCGGATCTCAGAGGACCGCGGCGGTCAGATAGGTCGCTATCTGGAAGCGTTCGCATCGGTGCGCTCATCGGGCGAACGTGTCGTCGTCGACGGAAATTGCTTGTCCGCTTGCACGCTGGTGCTCGGCGTTGTTCCGCGCGAGCGCATCTGCGCCACGCAGCGGGCGCGCTTCGGCTTTCACGCGGCCTGGATGCCAGACCGCGATGGAAGACCGGTGACAAGTCCACTGGGCACGCAAGCTCTCTGGAGCATTTATCCGGCTTCGGTTCGGCGGTGGATCACCCGCCACGGTGGTCTCTCCCGCAAGATGATCTTCATGCAAGGCCAGGACCTCAACGGCATCGTGGCGACCTGCGATCGCGACGGTCGCGAGCAGGTGCGGTCAGCGCGCCGACTCACGCCGAATCCGGTGCGCTACGAATCCGCAAGCGCCGCCAGCGACCGCCGTTAGCGCCATCGCGATATACGCGCCGCTGCCGAAGTCGGCATACAGCAGGCCTGAAATGCCTGTTGCCGCAGCCATTGCCAGGCCCGCGGCAATCGCAAGATAACCTTGCGCGGTCGCCGCCTGACCGGCCGGCGCGTGCTGCGCAAGAAACATCAGCGCTCCCAGATGCGTCGCCCCGAATGACAATGCATGCAGTATTTGCAGCCAAGGCAGCGCGAGGGCCGGAGGATCGAGCGCCATGCCCAGCCAGCGCAGCGTGCCGGCCAAGGCGCCGATCATCAGCATCGCGGTGGGTGTAAGAAATGGCGGCAGCCGTCCTTGCACCGCGAACAATGCGATCTCGGCGGCGACCCCAAGAGCCCAGAGCGCGGCGATAAAGGTCCCATCAAGACCGGCACCGTGCCATTGAACAGCGGAGAACCCGTAGAACAGGGCATGACTCGCCTGGATGAGGCTCGCGCCAACAAGTACCGCGACGAAGGCAGGATCCCAAAGCGGCCCGTGGCGTTGAGGCGTTTCGGTTTTTTGCTGCAGCGGATCGCCTGTGACCGGCGCCAACTGCCATGCTGCGACCGCTATCAGGGCGCTTGCAGCAACCATGAGCCAAATCAGATGGCGCGCCGGAATTTCATCGGCGGCAAAGCCTCCAGCGAAATTGCCGACGATAAAAGCAAGCGAGCCCCACAGCCTCACAGGTCCGTATGCGCGACCGCGCGCGAGGAGCCCATTAAGCGCGTAGGTTTCCGCAAGCGGCATCAATGGCGTCGAGACGAGCGCCGTCAGCGTGTAGCTGATCAGGATCGCCGTGCCGCCGCCTGAAAACCCGACGAGCGCGTACCCCGCCACGCTTGCGAGACTCGCGATAACCAACGCATCGCGGACGGCATCGCGTCGGTCAGCCTCGCGTGTCACAAGCGGAATTGCGAGCACCCGGGCGACCATTGGCACGGCGAGGATGATCCCGATCAGCTTCGCGTCGACATTCTTCGCCTCGAGCCAGACCGGAAAGAACGGCATCTGGATGCCGGACAGCAGGAACAGAGCGGCATATAGAGTTGCCAGCCGCGGTATGAACCCCCAGGACATTCGAAAAACAGGCTGCATTGCCCCGCCTCAGCCCGGGTAAGATATTGCCCCATCGCGTTGATCTGCGCCCTGCCGGCGACCGCCGGACGGAAATATACTGGCCGAATCAACGTGATACTTGATAAGCGTAAACCTCGAGGATTGCACATGCCGAGCGAGATGACCGCCCGCGCCGGCCCGCTGCCTGATGCGTCCAGCGAGCGCAATTACCAGGCGTTCTACGGAGCGCTCGCAGCGAGCGCGCGTGGGCGAGACTTCCTCGCTGAATATGCCAGACGAAATCGGAAAGCTGACGGCGAAAAATTGCTCGCGGCGATCGACAGGCTGCAGTCGCTGTTGCCGGGCACTGCGGCAGGACAAGCCGAAACAGTCAAGCGCGAACTGCGCTCACTGCTCGTGGAGATCAACGCAATACAGGCCGAGCTTGACGCGAGCCTGCTTGCCATCAAGGCGGCAAAGTTCACGGAACTCGCCACGCTCGTCGAACAGCGAATTTCGAGCATCCTGACTTCGCTGGACGCGCAGCCGATTCCAAAAGCCGACATTGTGCCCATGTCGGAACCGGACCCTGATGTTGTCGAGGGCTGCGAACGGGCGCATCTGGCGGTGGTGCCGGTACCCGAGCAGCCGGAATTGCCTATCCCCACGCCAGCCGCTTCACAGCCACCGCCAATCGCTCTGGTTCGAAGCGAAGCCATCATGGCGGAGGTGGCATTTATCGAACCGCCGGCGAAACCAATTGCGTTGAGCGAGAAAAATTCGCCGGACTCAGCCGCCTCGAGCAGCGATGAGCCGCAGGCGGCCAGCCACGAAAATCCGGCCACAAAGTTGGTGGCCCAATCGGCCGATCCGCTTCAATCGATCATGGCCCTGAGCGAAGAAGAGCGCCTCGCGCTATTTACCTGAACCCTGGCGTCAGCCGGCGACCAGGCGGTCGAACAGATCAACATCCACGTTGGCGCCGGACAGGACAGCAACGACGATCTTGCCGTCGACTCTGAACTTGCCGGCGAGCAACGCGGCAAGCCCAATAGCGCCGCCGGGTTCGACGACGAGCTTAAGCTCCCTGAACGCAAACCGGACTGCGTACCCAACTTCGGCATCGTTTACGGTCGTGCCCTGCCCTATCAGCTCACGGGTAATCGGAAAGGTCAGCTCGCCCGGCGTGTTGCTCATGAGCGCATCGCAGATCGTGCCGCTCATGCGTGCATTTGCTTCGCGTTTTCCACTAGCAAACGAGCGCAGCGTGTCGTCAAAACCTTCCGGCTCGACAACGTAGAACTTCGCGGAGGGTACTTTTGCCTTCACCCCCAGCGAAATGCCGGCGGCGAGACCACCCCCTGAGGCGCCCACCACAACCACTTCCGGCTTGAGTGCAAGCAACGCCAGATCCTCGACGATTTCGGCGCCGATGGTGCCCTGACCAGCAATGATCAGCGGATCGTCATACGGCGGCACCAGAGTAGCCCCCCGGTCCTCAACAATTTTCTCGGCGATAGCCGCGCGGTCCTCATTATTGCGATCGTAGGGAACGACTTCGGCACCGAGTGCAAGCGTCCGTTCGCGTTTTGCCTTCGGCGCATCGGCCGGCATAACGATTGTCGCGCGCATCCCGAGCAGGCGAGCTGCAGCCGCCACGCCCTGCGCATGGTTGCCGCTCGAATAAGCGACCACACCTGCGGCCCGTCGATCGGCTGGAATTGAAGAAATCTTGTTGTACGCCCCCCGGAACTTGAATGAACCGGTCCGCTGCAGAGTCTCTGCCTTCAAGAAGACGCGCGCGCCGACCGCGTCATCGAGCACCGGGGAATTAACCAGCGGTGTCCTTACCGCGACCCCAGCGAGGCGTTTGCTTGCCGCCTCGATATCGGTCGCGGTTGGTAGAATGGTATTGTCGACAGCGCCCATGATCCGAAACGTACCTCGGATACAGGCGTCCTGTCATGCACGGCTTTGGCGTGCGACCCGCGCGGGATTCAAAAATCTGTCGCGGCTACTGCGTTCACGGACAGGCCGGTGCCAACAGTTGTGATCCTGCCTCCGCAACGAACCGCTTCCGTCACATGGTCGAGGAATATCCGTGCGCTCTTGGCCCAGGTCATGCCGAGGGCGAAGTCGCGGCATTCATCCCGCGAGCAATTGAGTGCGTCGAGACATGCGCGCCGCAAATCGTCGTCGAGAACGCCGACTGGTGCTTCGCCAATAACGTCCCGCGGCGCGATCGCAGGAAAAGCAGCGACCGGCACGCCGCTTGCCAGCGCTTCCAGCAACACCAGACCGAAGGTATCGGTGCGGCTGGGAAAGACGAACACGTCAGCAGCGGCATAGATTTCGGCCAGAGCCTGGCCGTGCATCGGTCCCAGGAATACGACGTCTGGAAATTTTCGCGTGAGAGCGCCCCGGGCCGGACCGTCTCCAACGACAAGCTTGGTGCCCGGCAGATCGAGCTTCAGAAACGCTTCCAGATTTTTTTCTACCGCCAGCCGCCCCACGGTCAGGAAAATCGGGCGGGGCAAGCGGAGGTCGCTTCGCTTGCGCGGGTAAAACAAGTCGGCGTCGACGCCACGCGGCCATATCTTGACGTTCTTGAAGCCGCGCGTTTGGAGTTCCGAGGACAGCGTGGGCGTCGCGGCAAGCACGGCAGCCCCCGGCGCGTGGAAACGGCGCAGCCAGGCCCATGTTATTTCCTTCGTCCAGCGTTCCGGGAGCGGCAGCCGTTCGGCAAGATAGTCTGGGAAGCGCGTGTGGAAACTGGTCGTGAACGGCAAGCCTCTCCGCAAACAAATCTTCCGCAGGGTATGTCCGAGAGGCCCTTCGGTAGCGATGTGAATCGCATTTGGCTGGGTTTGCTCAAGCCGGCGCTCGACGCTTCGCGCGCCGGCCAAAGCAAGGCGGATTTCCGGATAGCTCGGCATCGGCAAGGTGCGGAACTGATCCGGACTGAGAAACTCAAGCTTGGCGCCGAGCCCGACTGCTTCGCGCGCGACGTGGCCAAGGGTTCGCACGACGCCATTGACCTGCGGATGCCAAGCGTCGGTCGCGACGAGGATTTTCATGCGAAACCGTTCATTCCCGCGCGCGCGGGAATCCAGTTCCTTTAAATAAAGGGATGGATCCCCGCATGCGTGGCGATGATCGCAATTTGCCGATGCGCGTTCTCATGCCGCTTTTGCCGGTGACGGGAGCGCTACCGCGGGCTCGACGTCACGGCCCGTATGCGTCCAGGTGATGATTTCGAAGCGGCCGTCGTGCCCCTCGCCCACCGCCGTGCAGCTTTCCACCCAGTCGCCACAGTTAATGTACCGCAGCCCATAATCGTCATGCATTGCCGGCGTGTGAATGTGGCCGCAGATCACGCCATCGGCCTGGTGGCGCTTCGCCTCGGCCGCGAGGGCTTTCTCGAACGCACCGATATAATTGACCGCGTTCTTGACCTTGAGCTTGGCCCATTTCGAAAGCGACCAATATGGCGCGCCCAGCACGCGGCGGAACGCGTTGAAAATCCGGTTAGCCGTGAGCGCGAATTCATAGGCTTTGTCGCCAAGAAGCGCGAGCCAGCGCGCTTGCGTCACGACAAGGTCAAATATGTCGCCGTGGACGACCAGGTAGCGGCGTCCATCGAGGCTATCGTGAACGGCGCTCTCTACGACTTCGATGCCACCGAAATGCGTGCCGTAATAGCCGCGCAGAAATTCATCGTGATTCCCTGGAATGTAGATAACGCGTGCACCCTTGCGTGCCTGGCGCAATATCTTTTGCACCACGTCGTTATGCGACTGCGGCCAGTACCAGGAAGAACGTAGCGCCCAGCCATCGACAATGTCGCCGACCAGATAAATTGCTTCGGCTTCGTGATGACGCAGAAAGTTCAGAAGCTTGTCAGCCTGACAGCCGCGCGTACCCAGGTGCACGTCGGAGATGAAAAGCGCGCGAAACCGTCGCGTGGCGTTGTCCGTCACGACCCGACGATCCTCAGCGTAAAGATCATGCGGGACGTGTACCAATGACCTGTTTCAGTTATGTGACAGCGTTGTTTACCTATTTCACACCCTTTCGAGTGCCCGCGATGCACCGCGTTCATCGGCACGCCGAAAACGAACGAGCGTGTAGGCACCGAAAGGCCTGATCTTCCGCCGCTCGATCAGCTCGGCCCCGCCGTGGGTCTGCGCCCAGGCCGCCAGCCGCTGAAAGGGGAATTCCGGGCGAAGGCCCAGCTTGCGTGCCCGCTGCGCCAGCAGGCGTTCGACAGCGGCAATCAAGCCGCGTTCCGAATACAGATGATTGACCAGGATGATTTGACCGCCGGGCCGAACCACGCGCGCGCATTCCGTCAGCACGCGTTCCGGATCTTCAACCAGGGTGATCACGAATTGGCCGACCACGCAATCGAACGAGCTATCTTCGTAGGCCAGTTCGTGCGCGTCCATCACCGCCAAGTCCTTGACGAATGGATAGCGGCCGCTTTTGAGCCGCTCCCGGGCGCGCGCGATCATCGGCTCGGAAATGTCGATGCCGACAATCTCTGTCGTCGCATCGTAGTCCTCGAACGACAGCCCGGTGCCGACGCCGATTTCGAGGATTCGCCCGCCGACATTTCGTGCGGCCGTGGCAGCGGCGCGCCGACCGTTCAAGAAAACAGGACCGCACAACGCGTCATAGACCGGTGCCCACCGCGCATAGGCTTGTTGCACCACGTGGCTATCAGGATCGCGCAACATCGTTCCCCCGAATCAATGGACCGTCCCGGGCGACCGGATATCAATCGATTGCTACAGAACGGCGACACTCGCCTCTGACCGGCTTGACCTGTGCGTCCTCTTGAGGCCCTGTGTCGGGCTCGAATATTCGCCCGAACAAGGAAGAAATCATGAATCTCGGAATTGCCGGCAGGAAGGCCATTGTTTGCGCGTCGAGCCGCGGGCTTGGCAAAGCCTGCGCGCGTGCCCTGGCGGAAGCCGGGTGCGAAGTCGTCATCAACGGACGCGACGCCAAGAAACTGGAAAGTGCCGCGGCCGAACTTTTAAGCGTCGCGGGCGTAAAGGTGATCCCGGTTGCGGCCGACGTCGCGACGCCCGAAGGTCAGAAGGCGCTGCTCGCCGCTTGTCCGCAGCCTGACATCCTGGTCAACAACAATGGCGGCCCGCCCATGCGCGATTTCCGCGAGCTCACACGGCAGCAAATCATGGAGGGCGTCATTGCAAACATGGCGGTCGCGATTGAGTTGATCCAAAAGGTGATCGATCCGATGTGCGAAAAGAAATTTGGCCGGATCGTGAACATCACATCGAGCTCGGTGAAGATGCCTCTGGCCGGCCTGGATCTGTCCTCAGGCGCACGTGCGGGCTTGACTGCGTTCCTCGCCGGGGTCGCACGCACGGTGGCGGACAAGAACGTCACCATCAACAATATCTTGCCCGGCGCCTTCGATACCGACCGGCTGCGCGGCACGTTGACCAAGACTGCCGAGGTAAAGGGCAAAAGCGTGAGCGAGGTCGCCGCCGATCGCATGGCGACGATTCCGGCCAGGCGTTTCGGCAACCCGGATGAATTCGGTGCGGCCTGCGCATTCCTTTGCTCCGCCCATGCCGGTTACATCACCGGGCAGAACCTCTTGATCGACGGCGGCACATTTAGCGGCGCATTCTGATGTGTAAAGGCCGGCATTTCTGCCGGCCTTGCGCCCCGCCATCCCCGCCCCCGCAGGTTACTTGGTGACGATTGGCCTCACTGCCGGCTCCGGTGCACCCCAGCGATACACCAGCGCGAACGAAAGGATATCGACGTGCGCATCGACGTTACCGATATAAGTGATGGCTCCGTTAAACGATGGGTTGCCGGAGGCCGCGGAAATGTTGATCGACGGATCCTTCACCCAGATATGCGAATAGGCGAGGTCAAAAGAGAAACCTTTCATGACTTGCCAACTGGCGCCGATTGAAGCCCAGATCCGGTCATTGTCGGGTACGAGTGGCACACGGACCTGATCGGTGATCGGAGAAATTTCGTAGGCGACCCCGCTGCGCACCGTGAGCCGATCAGTCCACTGATACTCCGCTCCGCCGGAGAAGAACCAGCCGTCTTTATATTGGAACGCGATCTGAACCGGGCTTGCGACGACCAGAACAGGAGCGCCCGAAGCGCTCAGGACATTGGAGGTGCCGATCCGACTCCAATTGGTCCACTCAGCTGTTCCAAGCAAAGTGAGTTGCGGAGTTACACGCTGTCGTATCCCGAGCGAGACCATGTCGGGAAGATCGACCGTTGTCTCGATCGCGGGGTTGCTGAATGCCGCAAAAGGGACGCCGAGCGCCAAGTCGCCCTCAATCTTTTGATTGAGAGCGGACCGGTAACCGATTCCGATGCTGGTTGTCGGCGTTGGAGTAATGGTGGCACCCGCAGTTAATCCGAATGCCCAGCCGTCGCCTCTAAGCGTTGCCGGGGCGAAAGCTGTTGGGCCTCCTCCAAATGAAAGGGATCTGCTGAGCTGCGCTTTGGCGAACTGGATTTGCGCTCCTATGCCGACACTCAGCCAATCATTGAAACGATAAGCCAGACTTGGCGATGCATTGTAGGTTCTCAGGAAGGTGTTGCCCCCGGCGTAATCGCGGCCAGCCCAAGAGAGCGGGAAATCCGTCGAGAGACCGAATGGCGCGTTCACAGCCATTCCAAGCCACAAGTTCGGGGCGAACTGGTACGTGAGATAAGAACTAGGGACCACGGCATCCGAACCAACGTTATCGGTGCCGCCTAACGGCAAAAGCGTGCTGCCCGGAAGTGGAGTGTTGACCGCATGGGTGAAAAGCGCCGTGGCGTTGACCTCGATTCCTTTGCCCGGGAATTGGGTCATCGCCGCCGGATTCCAGAACATCGATGACAGGGCGCCGCCTGCCGCAATGCCAGCGAAAGATGTCCCCTGGCCATAAGTGCTTTGCTCGTGCACGGCGAAGCCGCCGGCATTTGCCTGAGCTGATGCGATGACCAGAACTCCGAGCGCGCTGCTTGCCCGCAAGAAGCCGGCCAACCCCCGAATTGACATGCTGTCCCCCAAGTCCGTTCGCGCTTTCCTAAAGGCGCTTGCGTCATCGTGACCGGAGGTTGCGGAGTCGACAATAGCGACAATCGCAAAATTCCCTGAGTTTGAGAGGTCTTACGCAAAAATCGGCGCCATGTTGCGTCCATGACACAGATCGCTGCCGCACCGCAGCAACTCGCGCGGCTGATTAGTCCCAGCGCTTTTCAATAGACCTAAAACGCAACTCCCTGCCTTGCATGCGCGAAAGGGTTGCCCGCCGCCGCCGGCCATGCATGATGGCGCCGACCCATCGCAACCTTTCCAAACAGAACGCTTGAGGAGAACGCTTAATATGAAGCTCGTCCGCTATGGCGCGCCCGGCCGCGAGAAACCCGGCATCATCGGTGAGGACGGCAAGGTCCGCGACCTGTCACGCATTGTGAAGGACATCGACGGCGCCCTGCTCGCTTCGGGCGGCCTTGCCAAAATCAAGAAAGCAAACCTCAAGCGGATGAAGCCCGTTTCCGGCAAACCACGGCTGGGGCCCTGCATCGGCAACGTGCGCAACTTCATTGCGATCGGGCTGAACTATTCCGACCACGCTGCCGAAGCCGGCATGCCGATCCCGAAAGAGCCGATCATCTTCAACAAGGCGCCGACGTGCATTTGCGGGCCGAACGACGACACCATCATCCCGCGCGAGTCCAGCAAGCTTGACTGGGAGGTCGAGCTTGGCATCGTGATCGGAAAGCGGGCTCGTTATCTCACGCAGGACAAGGCAAAAGACGCCATCGCAGGCTATTTCCTCAGCAACGATGTATCCGAACGCGTCTTTCAGATCGAGCGAAGCGGCGGCCAGTGGAACAAAGGCAAAGGCTGCGAGACGTTTGGGCCGATTGGGCCATGGTTCGTCACCAAGGACGAAGTCAAGGATCCGCAGAATTTGGACATGTGGCTCGACGTCAACGGCGAGAAGCGGCAGCGGGGAAACACCAAGACCATGATCTTCGGTTGCGAGCACCTCGTTTGGTATTGCTCGCAGTTCTTCGTGATGGAGCCCGGCGACATTATTATCACCGGCACGCCGCCCGGCGTCGGTCTTGGCATGAAGCCCGCGCCGGTGTTTCTCAAAGCGGGCGACGTAGTGACGCTTGGCATCGACAAACTCGGTGAGCAGCGGCAAAAGGTCGTCGGGCCGAAATAGATCAGAGAAAGAAAAACTTTCGGCAGAAACGTATACTCGCGTTCTGCCGAAAAATTTTTCCTCGACGAGATCGCCTCTCGTTGATCATGTATTTGCCGTAAATCGCCACGCATCAACCGAGGTCACAGCGTCCGCAAGCCGCGATACCAAATCTCGCGCGCTGTGGATGTATGATCGTAAGCAAACACACCTCGCTACCACCGTTTGCTGGTGGATATTCACGCTTGCCGAATTTGCAACGTATTGCGGCCCAAATCCCCGTCCAAATCACCGTCGCTTCTTTTGTTTTCTTGTCGCGTGCTTTGCACAACATCGGGGAGAGCAGGCATGCCAGAACTCAAATCAATGCTAACTTTTTTGGGAATTGTATTGGCGCCAAGCAATGCACTCGCTGTCGACGAGTGTCTCAGCAAGCCGAACGCGCCGGCACCCAAAGGGCAGCATTGGTATTACCGGATCGACCGTGCGAACAATAACCGGCAATGCTGGCGCCTGGGACCGGAAGGACTCCGTGTCCAGAGGAGCGCGCCGCAAATACAGAAAAATAAATCCCAAGCGGCAGTCCAACCGGAACCGCCTCCGCCTACGCAGCGTCCTGCAACGATGGGCATGGCGATCGCGAGCGCGGATGCGTCAGCTGTTGGTGCAGCCGGAACTGCGCCCTCTACCGGTTGGCTCGATGTGACAAAATTTGCCGATTCGCCGCCCGCTTCCCAGCCGGCGGCGGAAGCGCCTGTCGAACCGACGCAATCGACCGTTGCAAGCGATACCGAGCCGCAAGTCGCTGATGCCCGTGGTGGTGGAAGTGACGTTTCGTCGAAGGGCTCTGACGAACTGCTGACCCAACCTCGTTTGACGACTCAGGAGCCGGCAGGGCAAGCCGACGATCACACAATAGCCCTGCTCACGTTCATGTTTGTGTTCCTGGCCACTGCCGGATCAATACTTCACTATCTGGAACGGCGACGACGCAAGCGTGCTGCCAGAACTTTCGAGCGCCCCGATTGGGCACCTGTCGTGGCTATGAAACCGGCCACTGCCGGCACCGTGGTCCCGCTCCCTTCCGGTGCCGAGGTCGGAAAAAGTGTTCTTCCTCCGCCTCTGGCGCCTGCTGATCAAACCGAGAGACTCACAATCGCCTTGCAACAGCTCCTGGACCGATTGCAAACCGAACTGAACCTTGAGCGCCAAGCAATGCATTCGGCGAGAACACGCAAAGTGCAATGAAAACGCGGCAAAGTTTGCCTTTGCCAGATTCGCTGGTGGAACTTCGTTTCTTCAATAATGCGGTGAAGATGTATTGAGGAACAAAATACCATTGCTCGAATTTAAGGCACAGTGTCGGGAGTTTTCGTGCCTCCATTCTCAATTGTCGATTACCGTCGATACGCCGCGGAATGCGTTCGCCTTGCCCAGCGCGTGGAGGACCCGTTGGACAAGGCCCGGCTTCTGGACATGGCCGAAACGTTTCGCGAGCTCGCCGACAGGAACGAAGAAAAAGACCGGCGCGACGCCGAAGACTGAGAGTTGTCCCCACCCGTCGAGGCTGCCATTTTTCCGCCGCCGCGCGGCCATTGAATTTCGTCGCGATTCGGGTTGGGAAATCCGAATCGCGAGGAAAGGCTTCTGCGATTTATGCCGCCATCGATCACGGTCCCGGAAAGCCGAAGATGTCGCATGCGCGCCAAGGAGTGCCGCATCCTCGCAGAAAGACTCCGCGCCCAGCGCGCACGCGAGGTCATGCTGAAAGCGGCTTCGGATTATGAGCGCATGGCGCGCGAAGCAGAACAGCAGGAAATTGCACAAGGCCTCTCGCGCCTACGAGCGGTTGCCAGCGACCTGTACCTGACCCGCTTGAGCGCGGACATCCGGGTTGAATTTGGATCAAGTCGCCATCGCGCAATGCGGCGTGGCACTTGGCGTGGTACGCGGATCTCCGCGGCGATCTCAAGCTCTGGAGAAACTAGTTTTCATCCGAACGTGGCGACAAGCCGCCCTTTCGGGCGCATCCATAGTCCTTGCAAAGATGGGAAAGATCGCCTTCGCAGGGATAGCCGGTGATCGGACAGCGCAGTGACGGCCCGACGGCGGCTTTATCGGCTGCAAAAAACCACGGATTATCCCACAGGTTTTCACTCACGTTCGCCTCGTTCGCCATGGTCAATCCAAATATGCCGTCATGGGACTAATGACGGTGGGGAATTTCCGTAAGCTTCGTCACCGGAAAGCCGCCCACCCGTGCGTGCTCAAAAAACCAGGTCCTCGCTTTCCGCCAGATAGACGCAGAATGTCTTGTCCGCCGCTACGCTTCAGGATTGATCTGGCGGCAATAGGTCCGCGTGTCTTTCAAAGAACCGGCGAGCCTCCAGGCGTCGCGATTCCTTCAGCGCGTCCACGAAACGAGCGAAGAAGGACGCGCGGGGCTTAATTTCCACAGCAGTAGTGGTGGGGGTGCGAACACCCCCGAACGTCACTGCATCCATCGGATCTCTTCCTTCTTGAACACTGAGCTTTGAAAATGCCTTGGCACCCATCTCGGCGTTAGAGGGGGAGCCTCACCGCTTCATCAGGACAATTTCCAGGTACTCGCTGGGCACGACCATGGTGCCGTCCTCGGCTTTGTTCATGCGCGCGATGAGGTCGTACAAATCCTTCTCCAGGCGTGTCCGCTGAGGCACATCGAGAGCGGAGAACGCCTTGAGCACAGGACCGTAGTAGGTCTTGAAGACCTCGACGAAATGTTGATCCGAGCGATAGCGGAAATTGAAGATGCGCGGCTCGGTCTTGATCCAGGTCGCCGCGGAGCCGAACAGTTCAGTCAGCCGCGCGCGTGTACCCCACAGCATTGGAGACTTGGCAGTTGGAGGCGGCGGCAGATATTTGCCAAGCGTTTTGAAGAGCTGCCCGATGAATCCGTCAGGCGTCCAGTTGGCGAGACCGATTTGACCGCCTGATTTGCAGACCCGCATCATCTCGCCGGCGGCACGTTCCTGGTTTGGAGTGAACATGACCCCGAAAGTCGAGATGATGGTATCGAAAGAAGCGTCCGCGAACGGCAGGTCCTCGGCATCGGCCACCTTGAAGTCGATATTCAGGCCTTCGGCCGATGCGCGGGCGCGACCGCGCTCCAGCAAGCTCGCCACATAATCCGTTGACGTGACATCACACCATCGCCGCGCGGCAGCAAGGCTGACCATTCCATTACCGGCGGCGACATCAAGCACCTTTCTGCCCGACCGAAGGTCGAGAGCCTCGCAAAGCTCTTCGCCCACAATTTGCAGGGTTGTGCCTACGACGGCGTAGTCCCCGGAGGACCATGCAGCTTGTTGCCGGGCCTTTATGGCCACGAGATCCGGCGATCCGCTCGCCTCCTGCTTTTCGGGCTTTAACGCATTTAATGTTGCGGCCGGCATCGAAGTCTCCTCTCGAGTTTCCAATGTGATTGAAATTTGAGTACGCTTGCCGGGCCCAAAAGGCTTTGCCCAAAGCTTGATTTGTCCTTGAGGCGGGCTTGATTATTTCCTGAGACCGAGGTTCCGGCACGGGCCAGCGAAGTGCAATTTCTCTTTGGCGATCACATGCTTGACGACGAGCGCCGCGAGTTACGCTGTGGCGCAGAGACGATTGCCGTCGAGCCGCAGGTCTTCGACCTGCTCATTTACCTGATCCGAAACCGCGATCGCGTTGTCAGTAAGGACGATCTCATTGATGCAATCTGGGGCGGCCGGGCGGTGTCGGATTCGACCCTGACCAGCCGCATCAATGCCGCGCGCAAGGCGGTGGGCGACAGCGGTCACGATCAGAAATTGATTCGCACCGTCGCTCGAAAAGGACTTCGCTTTGTCGGCGACGTGCAAATACAGCCCTTCGGGCTTGGACCACATCCGGACGGGACCCGGTCCCAACCCGAACTCCACGACAGCTTCGCTGCTTTGCCTCTGCCCGATCGTCCTGCCATTGCAGTGCTCCCTTTTGTGAACATGAGCGGCGAACCGGAGCAGGATTATTTTTCCGACGGCATCAGCGAGGACATCATAACCGCGCTTTCCAAGCTGCGCTGGTTTTTCGTGATCGCCCGCAACTCATCATTCACCTACAAGGGCAAGGCCGTCCACTTGAAGCAGATCGCGGAAGAGCTTGGGGTCCGCTATGTAGTTGAAGGCAGCGTTCGCAAGGACGGAGGCCGCGTGCGCATCACGGCGCAGCTGAATGATGTGACGACGGGCAGCCACGTCTGGGCCGAGCGATATGATCGCGACATCGCCGACGTGTTCGCGGTGCAGGATGAGATCACCGAAGCGATTGTCGCCGCGATCGAACCGCAGCTTTATGCGGCGGAGAATTTCCGCGCGCAACGCAAGCCGCCCGACAGCATGGATGCGTGGGATCTCGTGATGCGGGGGCTGTCGTATTATTGGCGGGTCACGCGACAGGATAACGTGGTCGCGCAGGCCCTGCTGGAAAAAGCGATCGCCATCGACCCCAACTACGGCCAGGCGCTCGGCGTACTCGCCGCCAGTCACACTTTCGGCGCTCACATGGGCTGGGCGGATATGGCGACCGCAGTCCCGATAGCCGAGCGAGCGGCGCTTGCCGCCATAAGAGCGGACAGCGAAGACCCTTGGGCGCATCATGCGCTGGGTAACGTCTACCTGTTCAGGCGACGATTTGACGACTCGCTGGCCGAGTTCGAACTCGCATTGCGGCTTAATCCGAACTTCTCGCTGGCGCAGGCATACTATGGCCTGACATTGTCCTACTGCGGACGCTGGAAGGAGGCCGATCTCGCCGCACGCCGAGCCCTGCGCCTCAGCCCGCGCGACCCGTTTTCAGCGCTGTTCTATGGCATCGCCTCATATGCGCAGTTCAGTGGACATAACTATGATGAGGCCATGCGGCTCGCGAGGGAATCCATCCGCCAGCGCAGCGATTTCGTCGGCGGCCATCGAGTGTTGACGGCAGCAGCGGGCATGGCTGGAAGGGAGGATGTCGCTTCTGCAGCACTGAAGGAGTTGCGGCGCGCGCAGCCGAATATCTCGATGGCTTGGCTCGCAAACCAGATGCCATTCCAGCACGACGCCGACCGAAAGCATTATCTCGAAGGCTTCCGCCGCGCAGGCCTTGAATAACGGCCTCTGACGCTAGTCCCTCAAGCCCGCCTTCTGCAGCCCCAGCAGAAATCACATCATGACATGGGAAGCCACAGGCTGACATAGCCGCCATTTATGGGGACAACTTGCCATTGTCCTCCTGACGGTTTCGCCATAATCTGCCATAGACTGCTTCCCAACGCTTCCCAGACGCTTCCCAATTTCCTTGGCCCGCCGTCTTTCGGAAAGACAGAAGATGAAGCTCACACAGTCAAGCATCGCCAAGCTTACTAGCAGCAAGGCCGACGAAATATTCTTTGATGACGAACTCCCCCGCTTCGGGGTGCGGCTGCGCGAGGGCGGCAGTCGCAAGTATGTCGTGCAGTATAGGCAGGGCGGCATTGCCCGCCGCTATACAATCGGCCCCACCGCAACGATGACGCTGGACGAAGCCCGCAGACGGGCGCGCAAGGTATTGGTCGCGGTTGATGACGGGCGAAATCCTGGCGCTGAAAAGGAAACCGCCCGCGCCGCGTCGAGGCTGATCTTCGCAGCGGTGGCCACCGATTTTCTCGGGGCGTGCCGCATCAAGCCGAAATCCCTGTACGAATATGGGCACTATCTAAAGAAATTATGGAAGCCTCTGCACAAGCTGCCGCTAGCGGCCATTAGTCGTCAAGTCGTGGCCTCGCATTTGCGGACAATCGCGACAGACAATGGGGCCGTGACTGCCAACCGCGCCCGCAGCACTTTGAGTTCGATGTTTGCGTGGGCAATTGGCGAGGGTCTTTGCGAAAGCAATCCGGTTATCGGCACCAACGTTCAAGAAGAAAAGCCACGCGAGCGGGTGTTGACCGATCCAGAACTAGCGGCGATCTGGAAGGCGGTGCCCGATGACAACTACGGCCGCATTATTAAATTGCTGATGCTCACAGGACAGCGCCGCGACGAAATCGGCGCGCTGCGCTGGTCGGAAATCGACACCGACGCGAAGCTTATTGCGTTGTCCAGCACACGAACAAAGAACGGGCGCGAGCATCAATTTCCGCTATCGGGCGAAGCGCTGGCAATTCTGAGCGGCTGCGTTCGTCACCGTGATCTGTTATTCGGCGTCGGGCCTAACGGATTTGCCGCATGGTCACGGAAGAAACTAGCGCTCGATAAGGTTTGCAATATTAAAGCTTGGACCGTTCACGATCTGCGCCGAACAGCGGCAACCCGCATGGCAGACCTGGGCGTGCAGCCACACATAATCGAGGCAGTGTTAAATCATATCAGCGGCCACAAGGCAGGCGTCGCGGGTGTTTACAATCGCAGCACATACGCTGCCGAGAAACGTGACGCCCTGGAACGGTGGGCTAATCATATTGGCATCGCCGTCGCACAGGCCAGCGGGGCCAATGTCACGGCGCTGCGTAAGGCCTAGGACTTCGGTTTCCGCTGGTGCCTGTATTCGCCGCGCCACGTTGCTTGAGGTGGTCGCCAATGACCTTCGTCGCGGTCATCGCCGCCTGGGTTATGTTGGTGAAGCGGGCAAGCTCTCGGTTCAAACGTTCCCCTTCACTGAGCAGCATATCGCGCACCCCTTGTAGTTCGAGAATGACCCGGTCGATTTCCTCCACCGATGCCGCGGCAACGCGCACGACCAGCGCTTTCAGTCCTTCGGCGTCCGGGTCAACGGTCGCGTCTCCCTCGTTGTCGTTGCGGTACCGGGGCGGTGGTGCAAAGTTTTCGGTCACCGCCTCTTCGATGCTGGCGAGCATTTCCCGGACGTTGTCGCGGTTCATTGATATCTCCCCAGGTCACAATCGCGGCACAGTGATGGGACGTTTTAGTAGCTGCAAAGACCCCACCGGCAGGGGTTTGATTGCCGGTGGGACGAGTCCACCGGCAAAGATGGGGTTACCGGTGCTGTAACTGGAGGAACTGAAGGAGGTTAAGCGAGTGGCGTAGCACCCGTCACCTGTGAATTATGTGCAGAAGTCAACTTTTTGCTTAACTGTGCGCTGTCGGCAACAAATGGAACTTCTCACGGAAAGGGCCAGGCGAGTGGTACCCAACCCGGCCCTAACAACCGCGCTTCTAAGAGCTACTCAGTTGCAGCATTGAAAGACAAACTACCGGAATGTTGAAAATAAGCTGAAGGGGCCGCCGCGATGGTGAAAGGCGGCGACCCCACTGCGCTTCTATCGACTGGGAGTGGATTCGAAGCGGCAGCCATTCAGTCAACCAACACCAGCGCGGCGTTCCCAGTCCTGAACGTTGTGGAAATTGGGGAACGTCTGATTACGAGAGCAGTATTTAATACCTCAAGATATTACGCTTGATAGTTTTGGTATCGCCGAGGAGTGCCCAACGAAAGGGGGGCGCCGTGGTGCTTAGACTTTATTGGGATGTTTGCGTCGCTACCGCGATTGTGGTTGTAGCGGTGTTTGCGGTGGCGGTTTTGAAACTGTCGCCGCTGTTACTTATCATAATTGGTTTGGCCTATTTCGCCTGCGTGACAGCTCAAGCCATCTGCTTCCGAAACACTGGCGACGAGGACGATGACTGGCGACAATTTCAAGAACCCTGGCCACTGCAAGATGATGGCCCCAAGGTCTTGGAATTCAAGAGCCCGCCTGGCGGCGTACCCGTGCGCGACGACGCTGTGACATGAGCGACCGAACGCCGTAGCCGAGAACGAAGCCGACAACCACGGCTCCCAAAAGCTCCATTTTCTTTATCCCTGCGCGGCCAAAGGAAAGGGCCAGGCGTTGTGACCAACCCGGCCCTAACGACCGCACGGGAATAACCCTGGGTGGGGTCCGCGGTCACCGCAATGCTAACGGTGCTACGACCCGGTTGAGTAAAATCTTCATAGTTAAAATTAGAGCGGCTT
>Ga0081455_10001413_pt1 | contig 29717 bp, 28 predicted proteins | sample TabmetS3T2R1_FD_70207 | JGI IMG/M metagenome (GOLD analysis project Ga0081455, IMG submission 70207) | Tabebuia heterophylla rhizosphere microbial communities from the University of Puerto Rico - S3T2R1 | ecosystem: Host-associated > Plants > Roots > Rhizosphere ... | reverse complement strand
GAGATCATCGCCACCGCGATCGTGGCCGGCAGCCCGGGCTACCTGGGGTGGCTGCGGGCGGAGACCCGTACCTGACCGGTGGCGCGCTACGACGAGGTCACCGACCCGGCCGACCCGCGGCTGGACGACTTCCGCGACCTCACCGCCGCCGACCGCAGGCCCGACCGCCCCGGCGGCCGCGGCCTGGTGATCGCCGAGGGTGTGCCGGTGGTGCGGCGGCTGATCGCCTCGCCGTACCCGATCCGCGCCGTGCTCGGCGTACCGGCGCGGGTCGATGCCCTCCGCCCGGAGCTGGACCCGCTGCCGGTGCCGGTGCACGCGGTGAGCGCGGACCTGATGGCGCAGGTGGTCGGCTTCCATCTCAACCGCGGTGTGCTGGCCGCGGCCGACCGCGCCCCGCAGCCGGACCTGGACACGCTGCTCGGCGCCGCCCGCCGCGTCGTCGTGTGCGAGGGCATCAACGACCACGAGAACCTGGGCGCGCTGTTCCGCAACGCCGCGGCGCTGTCGGCGGACGCGATCCTGTTCGGCCCGCGCTGCGCCGACCCGCTCTACCGCCGCTCGGTCCGCGTCTCCATGGGGCACGTCCTGCGCGTCCCGTTCGCCGACCTCCCGGCGTACGGCTGGCCGGCCGGCCTGGATGTCCTGCGCCGCAACGGTTTCCGCACCCTCGCCCTCACCCCGCGGATCCCGTACGCGGAACTGTCCACAGTGGACAGATCGGCAAAGCTGGCGCTCCTTCTCGGCGCCGAGGGGCCGGGCCTCAGCGACGCGGCCCTGGCCGCCGCCGACGCCCGCGTCGCCATCCCGATGGCCCCCGGCGTCGACTCCCTGAACGTGGCGACCGCCGCGGCGATCGCCCTGTACGTACTGCGTACCCCCTAGACCAGCGAGTCGCGCCAGGCGTGGTGCAGGTCGGCGAAGCGGCCGGTGCCGCCGGTCAGGTCGACCGGCCGGCCGTCCTCCACGATCCGGCCGTCCTCCATCACCAGCACGCGGTCGGCGATCTCCACCGTGGACAGCCGGTGCGCGATGATCAGCGCGGTCCGGTCGGCGAGGATCGTCCGCAGCGCGCGCTGGACCAGCCGCTCGCTCGGCACGTCCAGGCTCGAGGTGGCCTCGTCCAGGATGAGGACGGCCGGGTCGGCCAGGAACGCGCGGGCGAAGGCGACCAGTTGCCGCTGGCCGGCCGACAGCCGCCCGCCGCGCTTGGCCACGTCGGTGTCGTACCCCTCCGGCAGCGCGCTGATGAACTCGTGCGCGCCGATGGCCCTGGCCGCGGCCTCCACGTCGGCGCGGCTGGCACCCGGCCGGCCGAACTCGATGTTGTCGGAGACCGTGCCGGTGAACAGGAAATTCTCCTGGGTCACCATGACCACCGCGCGCCGCAGGTCGGCCTCGCGCAGCTGGCGCAGGTCCACCCCGTCCAGCTCGACCACGCCGGACTGCGGGTCGTAGAACCGGGCCATCAGCCGGGCCACCGTGGACTTGCCCGCGCCGGTCGCGCCCACCAGGGCCAGGGTCTGCCCGGCGGGGACGCTCAGGTTCAGCTCGGGCAGCACGACGGTGCCGTCCCGGTAGGAGAAGCGCACGTCGCGGAAGTCGAGCCGCCCGCGCGCGGCCGGCAGCGGCACCGGGTCGGTGGCCGGCCGGACCGACGGCTCCTCCTCCAGCACGCCGGACAGCTTCTCCAGCGCGGCGGCGGCCGACTGGTAGGCGTTGTAGAACATCGCGATGTCCTGCATCGGGTCGAAGAACCGTCGCAGGTACAGCAGGAACGCGGTCAGCACGCCGATCTCGATGTGCCCGTCCATGACCCGGAACGAGCCGTACACCAGCACCACGGCGGTGGCCACGTTCGCGATCAGCTTCACACCCGGCACGAACACGGCGATCAGCTTCCAGGCCCGCTCGTTGGCGACCCGGTAGTCCTCGTTCACCTGCGCGAAGATCTCCTGGTTGCGCCGCTCCCGGCGGAAGGCCTGCACCGCGCGGATGCCGCCCAGCGTCTCCACGATCTGCACGATGACCACGGCCACCGTCTCCCGGGTCTTCCGGTACGCCGCGGTGGAGTGCTTGCGGAACCAGCGCGACAGCCACCACAGCAGCGGGAAGGTGGTCATCACCACCAGCGCCAGCGGGACGTCCAGGAACAGCAGGATCGCGCCGATGGTGACCACCGACAGCAGCGCGGTGATCAGCCCGTCCAGCCCGGCGTCCAGCAGGTCCTGCAGCGAGTCGATGTCGGAGGTGAGCCGCGAGATCACCCGGCCCGAGGTGTACTTCTCGTGGAAGGCCAGCGACAGCCGCTGGAAGTGCAGGAACACCCGGCGGCGCAGCTCCAGCAGCACAGCCTGGCCGATCCGGCCGACCCGCATGAGGAACTGGTACCGCAGCAGGGCGTCGGCGACCGCGGTCGTCACGATGCCCAGCACGATCATGATGACCGGCCCGTAGTCGCCGCGGCGCAGCGCCGGGATGCCCTTGTCGATCCCGATGCCGACCAGCAGCGGCGGCGCCATCGAGCACGCGTTCTGCACCAGCACCAGCAGGATCGCCAGCCACAGCTGGCGGCGGTGCGGGCTGAGCACCGAGCCGAGCAGCCGGCGGGACCGGGTGCGCAGCAGTAAACCGACCTTGTCCGGCACCTCCTCGACCTGCTCGGCGGCCACCCCGCGCCAGTCGACGTCCATCCGGTCCTCGTCGGTCACCTCGGTGACCGCGCCGGCTTCCGGCGGCGTTGAGTCGCTCATGTGGTCGGCACCCCCAACTCGGCCTCCTGCGACAGCAGGTCGCGGTACTCCGGCACGGTGGCCAGCAACTCCTGGTGGGTGCCGACCGCGGTGAGCGTGCCGCCGGACAGCAGCGCGACCCGGTCGGCCAGCAGCACCGTCGACGGCCGGTGCGCGACCACCAGCCCGGTGGTGCCGGCCAGCACCCGGCGCAGCGCCTCCTCCACCAGTGCCTCGGTGTGTACGTCCAGCGCGGACAGCGGGTCGTCCAGCACCAGCACCCGGGGCCGGCCGAGGACCGCCCGGGCCAGCGCCAGCCGCTGCCGCTGGCCGCCGGACAGGGTGAGCCCCTGCTCGCCGACCCTGCTCTCCAGGCCCCAGGGCAGGTCGTACACGAATTCGGCCTGCGCGACCGACAGCGCCTCGGTGATCTCCGCCTCGGTCGCCTCCGGCCGGCCGAGGGTCAGGTTCTCCCGCACGCTGGCGGAGAACAGCGTCGGCTCCTCGAACGCGGTGCCGATCACCCCGCGCAGGTCCGAGACGGTGAGATCGCGGATGTCGATGCCGTCCAGGGTGATCCGGCCGGCGGTCACGTCGTACAGCCGCGGCACCAGCGCGACCAGCGTGGTCTTGCCGGAACCGGTGGCCCCGACCAGCGCGACCGTCTCGCCCGGCTCGATGGTCAGGTCGATGCCGTGCAGCACCGGCCGGTCGGCGTCGGGGTAGGTGAACCCGGCGCCCTCGAAGCGCAGCCGGCCCTCGCAGCGCACCAGCGGTGTCGGGTGTGGACTGTCCACAATGGTCGGTTCGGAGTCGAGCACCTCGTACACGCGGTCGGCGGCGGTGGCCGACTCCTGCGCGGCGGCCAGCAACCAGCCCATGGCGGTGATCGGCCACACCAGCAGCAGGAACAGCGACACGAACGCCACCAGCGTGCCGATCGTGAGCACGCCGTGCACCACCGCGATGGTGCCGACCAGCACGATCCCGCCGAGCACCAGCGGCGGGTGCGCCTCGATCAGCGACCAGATCAGCGCCAGCAGCTTGATCTTGCGCATCTCCAGGTCGCGCATCCGGCGGGCATGCTCGTCGTACCGCTCGAAGACCGTCTGCCGCCGGCCGAACGCCTTGATGGTCCGGATGCCGCCGGCCGACTCCTCCACCTGCGTGGTCAGCTCGCCCTCCTGGTCCTGCACCGCGCGGGAGCGGGCCCGGTAGTCCCGCTCGAACCGGTACATCACCCAGACCAGGGGGATGGTGAGCAGCACCACCAGGACCGCCAGCGGCCAGTAGATGGCCAGCAGCAGGCCGGTGACCACGGCGAAGGTGACGGTGTTCACCACCAGGAAGACCAGGCCGAACCCGACGAACCGCCGGATCTGCGACAGGTCGCTGGTGGCCCGGGACAGCAACTGCCCCGACTGCCACTTGTCGTGGAAGGCGACCGGCAGGCGCTGCATGTGCTGGTAGAGAACGTTGCGCAGGTCGGCCTCGAGGCCGAGCGCCGAGGTGGACATCGTCCAGCGACGCAGGAACACCAGCACCGCCTCGGCCAGGCCGAACAGCAGTGCCAGGCCGCCAAGCGGCCAGATCGCGGCCCGGTCGCCGTGCCGGAGCGGCCCGTCGATGACCTGCCGGACCACCAGCGGGACCACGATGCCGGCCAGCGTCGCGAGCAGCGCCGCAACGGTCATCAGCGTCATGTGTCCCAGGTACTGCCGGGCGTACGCCCGCATACGCCACAGGGACGAGATACGGGACCCGGAGTCAGCAGCTGAGGTATCCATCGTTAGCCAGGCTAACCGGTGGGACCGACAGAACTCATCCGAGTTTCGCCCGCCGCGTAAGGCGAACGCCGCCGCCGCGCGCACCCATACGGCCTGCTCAGGACCGGTTACCGACCGGCGCCAACCCCGCTACTGGCGCCGCCGCGGACCCAGCAGGATCTCGTCCCACGAGGGCACCCGGACCCGCCGCGGCTCGGTCTCGTCGGGGTCGTCGGCGTACACCCGCGGCGTACGGCTGGGTACCAGGTCGGCCACCGACGGGATCGGCTCGGTGGCGTGGTCCCCGTTCGCGGCGGCCCGGGCGGCGGCGGCCAGCGGGGTGACCGGGGTGAGCCGCCCGGCGAACGGCCGCTCCTCCTCCCCGGTCAGGTGCTGGGCCATGTCCTCCTCGGGGACCAGCACCTTGGTGGTCAGCTCGAACATCCAGCGCGCGGTCCGGTCCCGCTCGGCCGAGTGCCAGTTGGCCACCACCAGCCAGGTGCCGTCCTCGCGTTTCCAGGAGTCCCAGCGGACCTGCTCCGGGTCGACGCCGCGCGCCTCCAGCCGCCCGTCCACCCGCTCGGCCAGCGTCGGCGAGGTCGGGTCGCCGCGGCGTACCCGCGCCCGGCGTGCCTGCTCCACCACCTGGTTGCGCTCGGCCAGCACCGGGTACGCGAAGCGCATCACCCGGTCCACGCTCATCCCGGACTCGGCGGCCACCTGCTCCGGCGAGGCGCCGGCCCGGATGCGTACCTGGATGTCCTTGGGGCGCAGGGCCGGACCGCTCACCACCGCGGGCACGGCCACCGGGACGGCCGGGGCGCCGAGCACGCTCCGCAACCGGTCGTCGAGCGGCACCAGGTAGCGTTCATCGTCGTCGGCCGCGACGACGATGTGCTCGCCGTCCTCGGCCAACTCGACGAAGCGCAGCCGGCGCATGCGCCCTCCGCTCGCGGACAGTTTCCGGGCAAGGCTATTCGAGCCAGGCTACGGTCTTCTGGATCACCCGACCGGGTACGACACGCGTCCCGGTCACGGGCACTTGCCGACCCCCAGGGGCGTTCCGTAGATGTGGGGGCGATCGGGTACGGAGCGGAGTCGGCCACTCGCGAAGATCGTCTGACCTGCTGGTCCTGGCGGCACGACCGGGTGATTCACCGCAGTCCACGTCAGTTATGCGTGGCGCGGATTCCCCGATGCGGCCAGGATTGGCCAGCCATCGCCCGGGGTAGGCGGTTTGCCGGGGTCGGTTGCGCGCGCCCGGTTGTCGCGCGCGCAGGCTGAGCCGGCCCGCGACCGGCCGCGCACCTGCTCGGCGGTGGTCAGGAGAGTGAGGAGGACTAGATGGATTGGACCGTCGCTGCGGCGTACGCGTTCGTCCGCACCGTGCACGGGGGGCAGGTCGATCCGCTCGGCCAGCCATTGCTGACGCACCTGGAGGCGGTACGCGAACGTGTGGCCCAGATGGGCGGTGAACAGGTCGACGAGGTGGCGGCGCTGCTGCACCACGTGGTGACCGATGGCGCGGTCACGCTGGCCGAACTCGCGCTGCGGGAAGTACCCGCCCGCGCGCTGGCCATCGTGGACGCGCTCACCCCACGAGCGGGGGAGAGCGAGGACGACCAGGTACGGCGGGTCATGGGCACGCCGGGCGCGGTACGGGTGCTGCGCGCGGACCTGGCACACCAACTGCACCCGGACCAGATGAGCTGCGCGTCGCCGCGGCAGCGTGAGCGCACGTTGCACCGCTGCTGCCGGGTGCTGGCCGAGCTCGACAAGGACTTGGAACTGACCTTCAGCTGATCCGGGGTACGGCGAGGAGGGGCCACCCGCGGCATCGGGCGGCCCCTCCGACATTTCTCAGAACCCGAGCTGCGCCGCCGCGCCGGTCAGCCCGGCCGAGGAGCGGAACATCACGTCGAGGTAGGTGTTCCCGGGCATCGGGATCTGCTTCAGCACATGGCCGGACATGTCCACCACCTTCAGGTACGGCGTGTCGCCGCTGTCCGCCCGCGCCCACACCACCTCGATGACGTGCTGGTCGTCGTACCAGCCGACGAACTGGCTGCCGCCGCCGCTGCTGGTGAGCACGGTGTGCCAGGCGCTGTCGACGACCCGGTCGGCGGCCCAGACGCCGGAGACGATCACCCGCTGCCGCGAGGGTGAGTACGCCTCGCCGCCGATGACGCCGCCGGTGACGGGCACCCGCTGGCCGAGCGTCCCGTCCAGGTTGACGTACTGCATGTCGCCACCGACCGTATGCTCCGGCGTGGACCGGTCCGACCACAGCGGGATGAGCAGGTGGGCACTGTCCGCGGCCCAGCCGAACTGCAGCCAGTGACCGGCGATGTCGAGCTGGAGCGTGAGGTCGGAGCGCTGCCAGCCGCCCACCTGGAAGACGGCCAGCCGGCGCGGGACCAGCGTGCCGTCGATCCGCGGAGACGGGTCGACCTGGGTCGGCGGGGTGGTGTCCACCAGGAGCTTCGTGCCGTCCGGCGACCAGACCGGCTCGTGGCCCACGCCGAGCCACCGCACCCGGTCGGTACGCCCGGCCAGCGCGTCCGCCCTGCTCACCACGCCGACCTGCTGCCGCGGGTCGTACATGCCGCTGGCGCGGGACCCGACCGCGAGAGTGTTCCCGTCCGGCGACAGCCTGATCGAGGAGAACGGCAGGGTGACGTACGCCCCGGTGGCGCGGTTCAGCAGCTTCGAGGTCGCCAGGGCCGGGTCGCCGCTGATCACGAACGCGTCCAGCACGACCGGGCCGCCGCCGGGCCGCGGCGGGCGGGCGCTGCCGGTCGGCTGCGTGGCGGTTCCGATGGGCGGCGGCACGCTCGTCCCCGTATTCGGGTACGTCCGGCGCTCGGCCGGCGAGCCGTCGTGCCTGGTCATCGTCACGGGCAGCGTGACGGCGGCGACCGCGGCGACCGAGACGGCGGCGGTGGCCAGCATCGAGCGGCGCCTGCGGTGGCGGGCGCCGGCCACCACGCGGTCGGTCAGGTCCGGCGGCGGTACGCCCTCGGTGAGGGAGTGCAACGCCTCGCGTACGTCGGTCATGGGGACGCCTCCTGGTAGCTGTCGAGGTCGGGACACAGCACACGCAGGCGGGCCAGCGAGCGGTGGGCCTGGCTGCGGACCGTGCCCACCGAGATGCCCATGATCGAGGCGATCTCCGCCTCGGGCAGGTCCTCGTAGTACCGCAGCACCAGCACGGTCCGCTGCTTCGGGGTGAGCTGCCGCAGCGCCTGGGTGAGGCTGACCCGCAGGTCCACCCGCCCGGTCTCGTCGCCGACCGCGGCCCGTTCGGGCACAGACTCCGCCGGGCGCTCGCGCTGGTTGGTCAGCCGCCGCCACCAGGTCACCTGCTCGTGGTAGAGCATGCGCCGCACGTACGCGTCCGGCTGCTCGGTCCGGCGTACCCTCGACCACTGCGCGGCGACCTTGGTCAACGCCGCCTGCAACAGGTCCTCGGCCTGCTCGCGGTTTCCTGTGAGCAGCAGCGCGGTGCGGAACAGGGCAGCCTGCCGCGCCGCGATGTACTCCCGGAGTTCGCGTTCACCCTCGGGATTCATCCGGCCCCCTCCTCGTGTGTCAGTACACAGACGAGGCGGGGGGACCGCCACTATGCCTGGTTCAGACGGGTATCGCTCCCGCGGTCCGCGGGCCGAGGGCGGCGAGGTACACCGACCCGATCCGCGGCAGCGGCGCACCGGGCAGCGTGGCCAGCGACCGGACCCGGCTGACCCGGCCGGCGAGGGTCGTGACCACGAGCCGGTCCCCGTCCAGGACCAGGTAGTGCGCGTCGTCGAGCCAGCCGACCAGGGCTCCCGGCAGCGGCGGCACCAGCGTGACCCCGCCGTTGCTCAGGTCCACCCGGGTGCGGGTGAACACGTCCAGGGCGTACCGGCCGTCGGGGGACAGGGCAGCGGACGAGGTGGCCCTGCGCAGCAGCCCGCTGACGCCGTCCTCACCGGTGAAGACCTCGAGGGTCCGGGCGGTGCCGGTCGGGTTGAGCCAGCGGAAGGTCGTCCGCCGGATGTACGGGCCGCTGTTCCAGATCAGCAGGTTGCCGTCCGGGGCGGCGGCCAGGTCCAGGTACTGCTGGCGCGGCCGCAGCCCCTCGGGCACCGGGATGTCGTGCTGGCGCTTGTTGGCCGCCTCGACCGCGGTGATCTCCAGGATCCGGTTCTCGGCGCGCTGTACGCGTACGGCGAAGACGGTGCGGCTGTCCCGCGACCAGGCGAAGGTGACGTAGGTGCGCGCCGCGTACACGTTGCCGGCGTGGCCGCTGGCCAGCGCGTCCTGGCCCGGGCTCTGCTCCAGCGGTTCCCACATCAGGCCCGTCCCGCGTACGGCCGCGGACCAGGGCGCGATGGCCCACCGGTTCGGCAGGTAGTCCAGCAGCAGGGCGTACCGGCCGTCCGGGGAGGGCACGAGCTGGTACGGGGTGCGTACGTACCGGTTCGTGGCCGGATCCCAGGCGTACCACTGGCCGTTGTGGCCGTCGCTGGTGTCGCGCTGGTAGCTCAGCAGCGCGTACCGCGGTGCCGGCGGCGCGGGATCGGCCGCCGGGGTGCGGGCCGGCCGGCCGTGCGCGACGACCGCGGCAGGTACGGCCAGCGCGGCGACCAGGACGACCGCGGCGGCGGCCAGCCTCCGGCGGCGCCGGCGGGTCGCCAGGGCCAGTGCCCGGCTGGCGAAGTCCAGCGGCGCCGGTGCCGGGGCCAGCTCGGCCAGCGCGGTGTCGAAGTCCTGCCTGCCGGTCACAGCGCCGCCTCCGTCCGGGGGGTCCTCTCGATGGCCAGGTCCGGGCACAGCCGGCGTAACCGGGCCAGCCCGCGCGAGGTGTGGCTGCGGACCGCGCCGACCGAGCAGTCCATGATCGTGGCCACCTCGTTCTCGGGGAGGTCCACGTAGTAGCGCAGGACGACCGCGGCGCGCTGCTGGGTGGGCAGCCGGCGCAGCGCCTGGGCCAGGGTCAGCCGCAGCGTCGCGCTGGCCGCCAGGTCCCGCGGGTCGGTCAGCTCCGGCGGGTACGCCGTGGCGCGTTCCGGCGTCCACGCGCCCCTCCCCATCACCTCCCCAACGCGCCAGGGCGGCCTGGCTATGACAGCTCCTAGAAAACAAGCGCGCCCGCGGTGTCCGGGCCTATCGGCGCAAGGCAGGCGTCTGTGATGCCGCGGCCGAGGCCCGTCAGGGGGAGGGAGTTCACCGGCCGGCCGCTGGTGTCGTAGACGGACATCACCGGCCTGCCCGAGCCGTCCGGGCCGGTCCGGATGAGGTGGTTGTCGTCGTACCAGCCGTTGATGGAGTCGACGGTGGGGCCGTCGGTGTCGAACCGGGTGGCACGCGCCTCGCCCAGGTCGACCAGCAGGCCGGCCTGCAGCAGCAGGAAGCGGCCGTCCGGGGAGAGCGGCGACAGGCCGCGCCCCAGCGCGGGTACCCCGGTGCCGGTCGGCGAGCGGGGGATGGCGACGGTGACGCTGCGGGCCAGCCGGCCGCGCCGGTCGAGGGTCTGGACGCGCACGCTGCCCGCGACCAGCGACGCCACCACAATCTCGCCGCGGCGGCCGGGCGTGGCGCCGAACAGGGTGTAGTTGCCGGTGGGCGTCTGCCAGGGCGCGGCCGTGAGCATGCCTGTCGCCGCGTCGAAGTACGTTGTGGCGCGGCCGCTCGGGTCGATCAGCACCACCGTCGCGCTGTCCGGTGCCCAGCTGATCAGGGCGGACGGCATCGAGTCGTACGTGCTCAGGCCGCGGCCGTGGATGGCATCCGCCCAGCGGCCCACGCTCCACCGTGCATGGTCGCTGTCCACCTGCACGGTCAGGGCCCACCTGCCGTCCGGGGACGGTACGTACGCGTCGGACCCGGTCCCGATGTAGCGGTGGGCCCGCGGATCCCAGGCGTACCAGGAGCCGCCGTCCTGGTAGCTCAGGATCGCGTACCTGGGGTGAGCGGGCGGCGGTGCCTGGGTGGACGCCGAGCCGTTGCTGTTGCCCGGCCTGGTGACGGTGAGTGGAGCGACGATGGCGGCTGCCGCGGCGGTGCTGGCGAGGGTGACCAGGATGCGGGTCCGGGTGCGGCGGTGGCGGGCGAGGCGGTGGAGGGCGCGGTCGGCCAGGTCGGCGGGCGGCGTGCGGTCCTCGGTGACGTCCTCGAGTGCGGTACGGAGACTCATGCCCGCTGCTCCTCTCCCTGCGGCTCGGGTGCGGAAACGAGGTCGGGGCAGCTTGCGCGGAGCTTGGCCAGGGCGCGGGCGGTGTGGCTGCGTACGGTGCCGACCGAACAGGACATGATCGCGGCCACGTCGCGCTCGGGCAGGTCCTCGTAGTAGCGCAGCACGACGGCGGCGCGCTGCCGGGGCGGGAGCTGGGCCAGGGCCTGGCGCAGCCGCAGGCGCAGCGCGACGCCGGCGGCCAGGTCGCCCGGCGCGGCGGTGTCCGGTGGCTGGGCGGTGCTGTGTTCGCGCCAGCGGCGGCGGCGCCACCAGGACGCCTGCTCGTGGTACATGACCTTGCGGACGTACGCGTCGATGCTGTCGGCGCGGCTGACCCGCGGCCAGTACTGGGCGAGCCGGAACAGCGCCGACTGCAACAGGTCGTCGGCGCGTTCGTGGCCGGCCAGCAGCAGCGCCAACTTGTACAGCGCATGTTGCTGACCGGCCACGTACTCCCGGAACTCCCGCTCGGCCGTACCTTCCACGGTCCCCTCCTCCGTTACCACCCAGGACCGGGGGACGGGACCGTTGCTATGTCATCGCGGGCGTGCCCGAAGGGGTGATTTCTCAGGAGCGCTCGACCACGTAGTCGATGCAGGCGGTCAGGGCGTCGATGTCGGCCGGGTCGATGGCCGGGAACATGCCGATGCGGAGCTGGTTGCGGCCGAGCTTCCGGTACGGCTCGGTGTCGAGGATGCCGTTGGCGCGCAGCGTCTTGGCGACCGCGGCGGCGTCGACGGAGTCGGCGAAGTCGATGGTGCCGACCACCTGCGAGCGGTCGGCCGGGTCGGTGACGAACGGGGTGGCGTACTCCGACTTCTCCGCCCAGGTGTAGAGCCGGGTCGAGGAGTCCAGCGTGCGGCCGGTGGCCCAGTCCAGGCCGCCGTTGCCGTTCAGCCAGTCGAGCTGGTTGCCGAACATGGCCAGCGTGACCAGGGACGGGGTGTTGTAGGTCTGGTCCTTGCGCGAGTTGTCGATCGCGGTGGGCAGGTCGTAGAAGCCGGGCACCCAGCGGCCGGACGCGGCGATCTCCTCGACCCGCGCCAGCGCCGCCGGGGACATGATCGCGACCCACAGGCCGCCGTCGCTGGCGAAGCACTTCTGCGGCGCGAAGTAGTACACATCGGCCTGGGTGATGTCGACCGGCAGGCCGCCCGCGCCGGAGGTCGCGTCGATCAGCACCAGCGCGCCCTCGTCGGTGCCGTCCGGGCGTACGACCTGGGCCATGACGCCGGTGGAGGTCTCGTTGTGCGGCCAGGCGTACGCGTCGATGCCGGCCTCGGCGCTGGCGTGCGACCGGGTGCCGGGGTCGGCCTTGATGACGCTCGGCTCGCCCAGGAACGGCGCCGACGCGGTGACCTGGGCGAACTTGGCGGAGAACTCGCCGAAGGCCAGGTGCTGGGCGCGGTCGCGGACCAGGCCGAACGCGGCGATGTCCCAGAACGCGGTGGTGCCGCCGTTGCCCAGGATCACCTCGTACCCGTCCGGCAGGCCGAACAGCGCGGCCACGCCCTCCCGGACCTGCCGGACCAGGCCCTTGACCGGTGCCTGCCGGTGGGAGGTGCCGAGGACGGTGGTCGCCAGCCCGGACAGCGCCTGGACCGCCTCCGGCCGGACCTTCGACGGGCCGCAACCGAACCGGCCGTCGGCAGGACGCAGGTCAGTGGGGATCTCGATGCTCACGGGTCCTCCTCGCATGTGTCGATTCCAGTCTGGCAAACCGCGCTGACGCCTTTCTGTCGTACCTACCCGTTAGCTTGCGCAGTCATGAGGTACGGGTTCGTTCTGCCGTTCTGCCAGCCGGTTCAGGTGGCCGCCGCCGCGGCGCTCGCGGAGGACGCCGGCTGGGATGGGGTCTATGTCTGGGAAGGGCTGTACGGGTGGGATGCGTGGGTCTCGCTCGCCGCGGCCGCCTCCCGTACGGACCGGATCCGGCTGGGCACGATGTTGACGCCGCTGTCCCGGCGCAAGGCGTGGGAGCTGGCCGGCCAGGCGCTGTCGGTCGACCACCTGTCCGGTGGCCGGCTGACGCTGTCGGTGGGGCTCGGCGCGGTGGAGACCGGGTTCGCCGCCTTCGGGGAGGAGACCGACCGGAAGGTCCGCGCCGAGTTGCTGGACGAGGGCCTGGAGGTGGTCACCGGGCTGTGGGCCGGGCAGCCGTTCGCCTACGAGGGGAAGCACTACACGCTGGCACCCAACGACTTCATGGCGCCCCCGCCGCCGGTGCAGCGGCCGCGCATCCCGATCTGGGTGGTGGGTGCCTGGCCGCGGCCGAAGTCGATGGCCCGGGTGCTGCGGTACGACGGCATCCTGCCGAACGTGTTCGGTCCCGACGGCAAGCCGACCGACGCGGGGCCGGAGCAGGTGCGGGAGATCGCGGCGTACGTGGCCGAACACCGGCCGGCCGGTGCTGGACCGTTCGACATCGTTGTCGAAGGCCAGACCCCGGCTGGTGACCAGCGTGCCGCTGCCGGCCAGGTCGCGCCCTGGCGCGAGGCCGGGGCGACCTGGTGGATCGAAGGGTTGTGGCCGGCGCAGGGCCAGCCGGACGAGGTCGAGCAGGTGAGCGCACGGTTGCGCGCCGGCCCACCCCGGGCCTGAGGCGTCCGTACTCAGGCGTTCTGGACGTTGTCGCTGACGCTCTCGATGCTTTCGTAGTGGTTGATCGCGTCCCAGCCGTCGACATCGGCGGGCTTGCGCGGCGCCGGGCCGATGTAGCGGGCGGCCGGGCGTACCAGCTTGCCGAGCGCCTTCTGTTCCATGATGTGCGCGCACCAGCCGCCGGTACGGGCGCAGGTGAACATCGCCGGCATCATGTGCGCGGGCACCTCGGCGAAGTCCAGGATCACCGCGGCCCAGAACTCGACGTTGGTCTCGATCGCGCGGTCCGGGCGCCGGCTGCGCAGCTCCTCCAGCGCGGCCTGCTCCAGCGCGGACGCCGCGTCGTACCGGGCCGCGTCCAGCTCCTTGCAGGTACGCCGGAGTACTCGCGCGCGCGGGTCCTCGGCCCGGTAGACGCGGTGCCCGAAGCCCATCAACCGGCCACCCGGCTTGTCCAGGATGTCGGTCACCACCTGCTTGGCGTTCCCGGTGCGCTCGACCTCCTCGATCATCGGCAGCACCCGGGCCGGTGCGCCACCGTGCAGCGGGCCGGACATGGCGCCGATCGCGCCGGACATCGCCGCGGCCACGTCCGCGCCGGTGGAGGCGATCACCCGGGCGGTGAAGGTGGAGGCGTTCATGCCGTGCTCGGCGGCGGAGACGAAGTAGGCGTCCACCGCGGCCACGTGCCGCGGATCCGGCTCGCCGCGCCAGCGGGTCATGAAGCGTTCGACGATCGTGCTGCACTCGTCGATGCGGGACTGCGGTACGGCCGGTACGCCGATGCCGCGGGCCGACTGGGCAACGTAGGACAGCGCCATCACCGCGGCGCGGGCGAGCTGGGCGCGCGCCTCGTCGTCGGAGATGTCCAGCAACGGCTTGTAACCCCACAGCGGCGCCACCATCGCCAGCGCCGCCTGCACGTCCACCCGTACGTCACCGCTGTGCACCGGCAGCGGGAACGGCTCGGCCGGGGGCAGCCCGGGACCGAACTTGCCGTCCACCAGCAGCGCCCAGACGTTGCCGAAGGTGACGTGCCCGACAAGGTCTTCGATGTCGACTCCTCGGTACCGAAGCGCGCCGCCATCCTTGTCCGGTTCCGCGATCTCGGTCTCGAAGGCCAGTACACCCTCGAGTCCCGGCTTGAAGTCGGACATCAGTACTCCGATCTGGATTGACCTGTGGATCTCACATCGTTCTGGCCGACCCGCAGGGTGTGCCCGGCGCGGGGCGGTGAGTCACTGCGAGTCTTACGCATATGAAACGATCACGCTACGTCGCGTTCTCGAACGGGAGAGGTGAAGAACACTGGCGGTCGACCGATCCGGTGACGCACCTGACGTCTCCGTCCTGCGCACCACCTACGACGCGGCCACGCTGACCGAACAGGACCTCGCGCCGGACTGGGTCACCCAGTTCGGTCGCTGGCTGGCCGAAACGATCGCGGCCAAGGCGTTCCGCGAGCCGAACGCAATGGTGCTCGCCACCGCCGACGGCTCCGGCCGGCCCAGCGCCCGTACCGTTCTCATGCGCAGCTACGACGAGCGCGGTGTGGTCTTCTTCACTAACTACACCTCGCGCAAGGCCCGCGAGCTGATCGCGAACCCGTACGCCTGCTGCGTCTTCTCCTGGACCCTGCTGGAGCGGCAGGTGGTGTTCACCGGCAGCGCGGAGAAGGTGAGCCGGGCCGAGTCGGCGGCATACTTCGCGACCCGGCCGCGGGGGGCGCAGCTGGGCGCCTGGGCCAGCCCGCAGTCGACGGTCATCGGCTCCCGGGACGAGCTGGATGCGGCGTGGCAGGCCACCGCCGACCGGTTCGAGGACGGCGAGGTGCCGCTGCCGGCGCACTGGGGCGGCTTCCGGGTCGTGCCGGATTCGGTGGAGTTCTGGCAGGGCCGGCCGAGCCGGCTGCACGACCGCCTGCGGTACCGGTACACCGGCGCGACCTGGGTGATCGAACGGCTCGCGCCGTGACCTCGCCGGCGCCGCGCGGCCGGTGGCGGCGGCTGGTCGTCGACACCGAGCCGCTGAAGATCGCGGCGTACCGGCGGATCCTGGTCGGGTACGGGGTGTCGTTCGTCGGGTTCCAGGTGACCGCGGTGGCGGTGCCGGTGCAGCTGTACGCCATCACCGGGTCGTCGTTCTACGTGGGGCTGCTGGGCCTGGTGCAGTTGGTGCCGCTGGTCAGCTTCGGGCTGTGGGGCGGGGCGGTCGCCGACGCGGTGGACCGGCGGCTGCTGGCGCTGGTGTCCTCGCTGGTGGTGTGGGCGACCACGCTCGGCCTGCTGGTCCAGGCGCTGGCGCACTCGCGCTCGGTGTTATTGATCATGGCGCTGATGGCGGTGCAGGCGGGCGCGTTCGCGATCGTCCAGCCGACCCGCGGCGCCATCATCCCGAGGCTGGTGCCCACCCGCCTGGTGCCCGCGGCGAACACGCTGAGTTTCACCATGGCCAACGTCGCCACCATTGCCGGCCCGCTGGTCGCCGGGTTCTTCCTCGGACGCTCGTCCGGCTACACCTGGGCGTACGGGCTGGATGCCGTGCTGTTCTCGATGGCGCTGTACGCGACGCTGCGGCTGCCGGCGCTGCCGCCGCTGGGCGAGACCTCCCGCCCCGGCCTGCGTTCGGTGATCGACGGCCTGCGGTTCGTCGCGTCCCGCCCGGTGCTGCTGATGTCGTTCGTCGTCGACATCTGCGCGATGGTGCTGGCGATGCCGCGGGCACTCTTCCCGGAGATGGCCGACCGGCACTTCGGCGGGCCCGGTGCGGTCGGCTGGCTGTATTCGGCGCTGGCCGTCGGGGCGGTCCTCGGCGGGCTGTCCTCCGGCTGGATCGGCCGGGTACGGCGGCAGGGGCTGGCACTCATCCTCGCCGTGGTCGCCTGGGGCCTGACCATCGCGCTGGCCGGCTTCGCTCGCTCGCTGTGGCTGGCGGTCCTGCTGCTCGCGCTGGCCGGGACCGCCGACCTGGTCTCCGCGGTGTACCGGCAGACGCTGCTCCAGGTGTACGCGCCGGATGAGCTGCGCGGCCGGTTGCAGGGCGTGTTCATCGTGGTGGTCACCGGCGGGCCGCGGCTGGGCGACGCCCGCGCCGGCATGGTCGCGGCCTCGGTGGGTGCCACCGCCTCGTGGGTGGCCGGCGGCGTGGCCTGCGCCGTGGTCGTCATCGCCCTCGGCCTGGCCTTCCCCGCCCTCCTCCGCTACCGCACCGGCGCCGAGGTCGCACCCGAGCCGGCCGCGGTCGCCGACGCGGTCGTCGACGCCGATCCGGCCGCGTCCGAGCCGCCGCGGCCATGAACGTGCCGGCGGCGGTGACCCGGGCGGGCGCGTTCCCGCGGCTGCGCTACATGGGCTCCAAATACCGCATCGTGCCGGAACTGGCCAAGGTCTTCGCCGAGGTCGGCGGCCATACCGCGCTGGACGCCTTCTCCGGCAGCGGCGTTGTCGCGTACACCTTGAAAGCGCTGGGCTACGCGGTGACAGCCAACGATTTCCTCGCCTTTCCCGGCGCCATTGCGCGGGCCACCGTGGTCAACCAGGACACCCGATTACCGGACACCGACATCGACAAGATCTGCGGTCCGCCGGCTGATGACCGCGACTTCATCCAGCGTACGTTCGACGGCCTCTATTTCGACCGGGCCGACCGCGCCTTCCTCGATTCAGCCTGGTCCCACATCGACCGGTTCACCGGACCCCGCCGCGACCTCGCCATTTCCGCCCTCGTCCTCGCCGCGGCGCGCCGCCAACCGCGCGGCGTCTTCACCGTCACCGACCAGCGCTACGACGACGGCCGCCCCGACCTGAGGATCCCGTTACGCGACGCCTTCGCCAGCCGGGCGGGCGACTACAACCGGACCGTCTTCGACGGCGGCCGGCCATGCGCGGCCCGTACCGGCGACGTCTTCGCCCTCGACCCGGGCGCGTACGACCTGGTCTACCTCGACCCGCCGTACGCGCCCCTGCGGGACGACAACTGCTACATCAAGCGGTACCACTTCCTGGAAGGTCTGTCGGTCTACTGGCGCGGCCTCACCATCATGGCCGACACGAAAACCAAGAAACTTCCCAAGAAGTACACGCCGTTCTCGTACAAACACTCGGTCGGGGCGGCGCTGGACGAGCTGTTCGCGCAGTTCCCGGCGGCCACCATCGTCCTGTCGTACTCCTCGAACGCGGTCCCGGACGCGGACACCATCGCGGCCCTGTTGCGCCGGCACCGGAAAAGCGTCGAGGTACGCTCGATCGGTCACCGCTATTCCTTCGGTACGCACGCGGCGGCGCGCCGGCGGACCACCACCGAATACCTGTTCATCGGCCGCGACGCCGCCTACTGATCGAGGCTGATCATCCCCTCGGGCAGGCCGGGGAACTCGACGCTGCGCCAGATCGAGCGCGCGCCGGGCAGCTCGTGGTATCGCCGCAGCCCGGCGATCCCGCCCAGCCAGCCGGCCCAACCCGGGTACGGCGGGTTGGTGGGGTCGAAGCCGCTCTGCACCAGGATGAGCCGGGTCTTGCCGCCGGATCCCTCCAGCTCCCAGCTGGAGGTCTCGCCGTCGGCGAACAGCAGCGCCGCCTTCCGGCCCGGCTCGAACTCGACGAACTTCGCCCCGCCCGGGTCCAGCTCGAAGCCGCCCATCGCGAACCGGCCGCCCACGTACGGTTCGATGTCCACCTTCGCGCCGAACCACCGCTTGAACTGCTCCGGATCGATCATCGAGTCGAACACCGCCTCCGGTGCCGCGTCGATCACCACCTCGGCGCGCAGGTCGGAGGAGGTGAAGTCGCACTTCGGGGTCGGCTCCCGACCGGCCAGGTAGTCCGCCAGGTTGGCGATCGCCAGCGACCAGAACGTCTGCAACGAGCCGCGGGGACCGGCCTGGTCGGACAGCACCTCCTCGAAGGTCGGCAGGTCGGTCTGGCTCAGCGTGACCAGCGTGCCGTCCTCGTCCTCCTCGAGCTGGAACTCGGAGGTGGTCTCGACCCCGCCCACGGTCCAGGCGAACCGGATGGTGCGCTCGTCCACGTGCAGCACGCGCTGGTGCGGCTCGGCGCCGTCCGGGGTGTAGCGGCCCCAGAACTCGTACCGGCCGGGCAGGTCCACCTCGGCGTGCTCGGCCAGCCAGACCCGCAGCGCGGCGGCGTCGGTCAGCGCCTCGTACACGAGCTTGAGCGGGGCCGGGAGGACCGCGCGCAGGCGCAGGTCAGGTTCGGTCATCGGGGTTTCCCTTCGGGTAGCAGGCGACGGCCAGCCGGAACGCGTCGCCCTCGGAACCGCCGTAGCGGGTGAACAGGTCCTGCAGCGTCCGCTGCAACTCGTCGAGGAATGCCGTGCGGTGCTCGGGGCGTACCCGGATGTCGCCGGACACGCCGATCGAGGGCAGGTCGGGCCGGGTGAGGTCGAGCGCGGCGATGTCCGCCTGCACGTCCTCCATCAGGTCCAGCAGGAAGCCCAGGCTGAGCTGGTCGCGGGTCTGGCGCAGCCCGATCCGGCCGACCAGGCGCGGGGACAGCCAGTACGACCGGCCGGCCGCCTGGTAGATCCCCTCGTTGATCCCGCGTACCCGGCGCTCGGCCACCTGGCGCACCAGGCGGGCCTCGACCAGCCGTTTCACGTGGTAGTAGACCCGCTGCGGGGTCTGGTCGAGCTCCACCGCCACCTCGGTGCAGGACCGGGGCTCGGCGAGCTGCCGCAGCACTTCGATCCGCTGCGGCTTGAGCAGGGCCTCAGCCTGCTCGATCTGGTCGAGGTAGACGACGTCTCTCATAGCGAGGAACAGTTTTTACGTAAAGTAGGTTTTTGTCAATCGCCCGGCCGGCGAGACCGGCGAGCCGCCGGGGCGGGTCAGGCGAGCGCGGTGGCGGCCACCTTGAGGTCGGCGACCAGCGCGTTGTAGGCGTCCTCGCGGGACTCCTCGGGCACCCGCAGGACCGCGCTCGGGTGCGCGGTGGCCATGATCCAGCCGGCCTTGACCGCGGCGTCCTCCTCGCCCAGCGGCGGGTCGTACGGGATGAGTTGGCCGCGCTGCCTGGTGATGCGGAAGGACGAGCCGAGCATGGCCTTGGCCGCGGTGGCGCCCAGGCAGACGATCAGCTCAGGGCCGGTGAGTTGCAGCTCGGCCAGCAGCCAGGGATGGCAGGCGGCGACGTGCTCGGGCCCCGGCGTCTGGTGGATGCGCCGCTTGCCGCGCGGTTCGAAGCGGAAGTGCTTCACCGCGTTGGTCACGTACGTGGTGCCGCGGTCGATCCCGGCCTCCTCCAGCGCGCGGTCCAGCAACCGCCCGGCGGGCCCGACGAACGGCAGGCCGCGCCGGTCCTCCACATCCCCGGGCTGCTCGCCGACGAACACGATCCGCGCGTCGGCCGGCCCGTCCCCGAACACCGTCTGGGTCGCCGGCTCCCACAGCTCGCACGCCCGGCACTTCGCCGCCGCGTCCCGCAGCCCGGCAAGGTCCGCGGTCTCCGGCACGATCGCAACGCTCATGCCCGCGATCCTTCCCCACCAGCCGCCGCCCACACGCACCGGCTAGTCGGTCACCGCCAGCAGCGGCATCAGGGTGTCGAGCAGGGCGGCGAGCTGGTCGCCGTCGGTGAGGATCGCGGTCGAGGTGGCGGCGACGACGGCCACGCCGCGGTCGGGCAGCGGCAGCCAGTACTGCACCACGTCGCTCACCACCTGCCGCCCGGCCGGATCCGCGCCGCCGTCGGCGAGCATCCGGACCCGGACCGCGGTGCCGGCCGGCAGCGGTACCGCCTCGACCGTACGCGGGCCGATGTCGCCGGGCCGGTCGGCGGCCAACTCGGTGGTGAGCTGGCCGATCGGGTCCGCACCGGCCGGCCGCCACGGGGTGACCGACACCTGGAGCACCGCGTGCGGCTGCCCCGCGCTGGCCGGATCCCAGGCCACCGCGGCGAGCTGGCAGCCGACGGCCGCGTAGTGCTCGGCCAGCGTTGTGAGCGCGGCGGCGAACCAGTCCCGCAGCTCGGCGCTGGTCAGCCCGGCGACCTGCTCGGCCAGCAACCCGGGCCGGCGGTCGGGGACCAGCGCCAGCTCGTACCAACCGGCGGTCGGGACGGGCAGGGTGAGGTTCATGCCGCCGCCCAGTCCAGGCTGCGGGCGATGGCGTCGAACAGCTCGGCGAGCGGCTCGGCGAGCGTCACGTTCGGCGTGCTGAAGGTCAGCACCAGGACCAGTTCACTGCCCGGTACGGCAATGGCGTACTGGAACTCGGCGGTCGGCACCGGCTCGTCGGGGCGTACCGGCACCGCGGTGTCCAGCCGGATCCGGACGGCCGGGCCGGCCAGGGTCTCGAAGGGCTCGGGCTGCGCGTCGCTGCCCTGTGCCAGCACGGCGCCGAGGGCGGCCGGGTCGAGCACCGCCGCGCCGGTCGGGTCCAGCGGCGCGGTGCCGACCGCGATCAGCAGCGACGCCGACAGCGGTACGCCGTCCAGCACCTGGTACATCAGGGCCGCGTACGCCGCCCGGTGGCTGGCCGCCTGCCGGGCGTGCTGGCGCAGCAGCGAGGTCAGCTCGCGGCGCAGCTGGCGCCCGGCCGGGTCGGTCGCCGGACCGATCCGCGACTCGACCAGGCGGGCGATCGAGTCGGTGCGGGTACGCGGGTCCAGGTCCAGCGCGAACCAGTTGGCCGGCACCGTCACGGTGAACTGCGGCGGCGCCGGCTCGACCATGGGGCCGGACTCTAGTGCGCCGGCAGTGCTCACGACAGCACCGGTGTCCGGACCGGGAGCGTGACGCGGGTGAGCGTGAGGCTCGCGTCCAGGTTGACCTGCGACCCGGCGGGCATCGCCGGCAGCACGATCGTCACCGGGTTCCGGACCAGGTCGCTGGCCTGCACGCTCGGGCTCCGCAGGACGCCGGTGACGGTGCTGCCGATGCGCTGGTCCGGCACCTGCACCCGGATCACCGTGACCGCGGGGGTGTTCATCAGCTGGCCGGCCTGCTGCATCCTGGCCACGCTCGGCGCGGCGGTCTGCCCGCCGGCCACGGTCACCATCGTGCCCAGCGGCCGGACGCCCGCGATGCGCTGCGTGGGGTGCGGGTCCCGCCCGCTGGCCGACAGCGCCCAGCCGACGACCAGCGCCGCGACGTTCGTCCCCACCGCGGCGCCCGCGGCCGCCACGTTCACCCCCGGCACCGCGATCAGGGCCAGCGCTGTCACGGCCAGGTAGGCGCCCGCCGTGCGGAGCGCGGGCGCCAGCTTCTCCAGCTTGTCCAGCAGCCAGGTGCCGACGCTGTTCAGCGCGCGCCGCAACGCCGACGGGTTCTGCAGGTCGTCGTCGATGGCCTGCCCGATGGTGGCCGCGCAGGTGATCGCGGCCTGGTTGCGCTGCTCGATCGCCTGCGCCATCTCCCGGATCGCGGCCTGGATGCCGTCCTGCGCCTGGGTCAGCTGCTGCTGCGGCTGCGGTCCGTTCCAGACCAGCTCGCGGTTCTGCTGGGCGGCCTGCTGCTGCAACTGCTGCTGGTGCTGCACGTTCGCCTGCGCCACCTGCTGGGCGTTCTTGGCGGCCAGGTAGTCGCGCAGCGCCCGGGCGGCCAGCGCCTGCGACTCCTGCAACCTCGGGTGGTACGTCGCCAGCGCGCTGCCCACCCTGGTGTAGCGCTCGATCACCTTGTCCAGCAGCGGCGGCAGCTTCTGCTTGTAGGTGTCGAAGGCGGTGGCCGCCTCGCCCTTCCAGAACTGGTCGCTGCGGACCGCGCGCAGCCGCTGGTTCTGAACCCGCAGCGAGTCCCCGGTCGCGGTCAGCTGGGCGGCCAACTGCTGGATGCGGCCCGGGTCGCCGACGATCGGGTTGCGGTTGCTCTCCAGCGCCTCCTGGGCGCTGATCTGCTCATACCAGAACACTGTCCAGTCCCCCCGGCCCTACTCGTAGTCCTTGAGCGGGTCCTCGTCCTGCTCGGCCTTCTCCTCGGCGTCCTTCTTCCGTTTCATCGCCCAGGCCGCGGCGCCGGCCGCGCCGAGCACGCCGATCGGCGCTGCCGCCATGGCCGCGATCGGCATCGAGCCGTGGTGGGCGCCGCCGGGTCCGGCCGTGTCGGCGGTGACGCTGCCGCCGAGGCCGACCGTGCCGGCGCCGGACACCTCGCCATGGGCCGCGGCCGGCTCGCCGGTTCCCGGCAGGCCGGCGGTGGTGGTCGGATCGCCGCCAGCGGGCGGTACGCCCAGCCCGCCACCGCCGCCGGTGCTGGCGCCGAAGTCGCCGCCGATGCCGCTGCTGGTGCCGCCGCTGGTATCGCCACTGCTCGGCAGGCTGAAGTCGTCGCCGGAACCGGGGCCGGGCAGGCTGGTGTCAAGCGGCGGCGGGGTGGTGATGGGCGGCACGTCGCTGCCCGGGCCGCCTTCCACGGTGTTCGGGATGCCGTCGCCGTCGTCGTCGAAGCCGGGGATCGGCGAGCCGCCGAGGTCGCCGATCGGGCTGCCGGTCACCGGGTTGGTCATGTCCGGGAAGGGCGGCGTCCCGCCGCCCACCGGCTGGCCGGTGATCGGGTCGATCCCACCGGTGGAGCCGCCGATGGGCTGGCCGGTGATCGGGTCGATCCCTCCGATGGAGCCGCCGATCGGCTGCCCGGTCACCGGATCGATCCCGCCGGTGCCGCCCACGGGCTGCCCGGTCAACGGGTCGATTCCGCCGGTGCCACCGATCGGCTGCCCGGTCAGAGGGTCTATCCCACCTGTACTCCCCACCGGCTGCCCGGTCAACGGGTCGATGCCGCCGATCGGCTGCCCGGAGCCCGGCGTGACCCCACCCGGCTGGGTGGTGATCGGGGTGGGCTGCTCGACGCGGTCGGGGATGCCGTCGTTGTCGGAGTCGGTGTCGCGGTAGTCGGGCATGCCGTCGCCGTCGGTGTCGATCGGCACGTTGCTCCCGCCGGGAATGGCACCGCCCGGCGTGCTGCCGCCGGGGATCGTGCCGCCCGGAGTGGTGCCACCCGGGATCGTGCTCCCCGGCGTGGTGCCGCCGGGGACCGTGCCGCCCGGAGTGGTGCCACCCGGGACAGTCCCACCCGGGGTTGTGCCACCGGGGATGGCGCCGCCAGGGGTCGTCGCACCGGGCGTACCCGTGCCTGTGCCACCGGTGCCGCCGCCCATCCCGCTCTCGACCGAGTCGGGGATGCCGTCGTTGTCGGAGTCGGTGTCGCGGTAGTCGGGCATACCGTCGCCGTCGGTGTCGATCGGCTTCTGCATGGTGGGCGGCGTACCGGAGGTGCCGTTCGACCCGCCCGACCCGGGAATGGAGTCCATCATCTTCTGCTCGGCCTTGACGATCCCGTCCTCGGTCGTCCGGTACGTGGCCGCGGCGTCAGCCGCCGCGTCGGCGACCTGCTGGATCAGCGTGGAGATCTCCTGGCGCTTGTCCGACCAGTTCTTCCCGAAGCTCTCCACGGCGTCGCTGACGCGCCCGGAACCCAGGTACTCCCCGGCGGCCTTGGTGGCACCCTCGACGTTGTCGAACCCGGTCTTGACCTTGAGCAGCTCCTGCGCCATGTTCGCCAGCGCGTCGTAGTCGACGACGAGCTGGCCGGAGTTGATGCGGGCCGCCGACTCCTCGCTCCGCTGCTCGGCCACCCGCTGGTCGCGCTCGAGCTTCCAGGCGTCGGTCTGCGCCGTGTTCACCGCGACGCCGCCCGGACCGGCCTGGTAGAACCGGCCCACGGTCTGGTTCATCGCGGTGGTCGCCTGGTCCAGCGGCCGGTGCTGGTTGTCGTGGAAGGCCATCAGCATCTGCGCGGTGGCGTGCGCCGCGGCCTGGTCGGACCCGTGGATCAGGTTGCCGTTGGCGTCCACCGGCACCTCGTCGAACCGGTGGTCGTGGGTGCCCATGACGCCGTCGAAGACGCCGATCGACCGCATGCCCGGGTTGGGCAGCGGGTCGAAGACGTTGAACGAGGTGACCGGCGCGGTCGGGTCGCCGGTGTTGGCCGCGTCCCCGCGCCAGGCGTGCGCCTGGCTGTAGCTGTCCTCCAGCGCGTGCGAGGCGTTGCCCAGGTACTGCATCCGGTCGGCGGCGTTCTGGTGGGCCTGCGCCAGCTGGTCCTGGACGTAGCTCCGGTCGGCGGCCAGGTTCCACGCGCCGTCATGGGACGGGTCGGCCATGCCGTGCTCGGTCTGCGCGTGGCCGTCCAGCCAGGCCGGCCGGATCGTCGGCCCGTACCACCGGTCCTGGTATTCCTGCGCCTTGTCCAGGGCCTGGAAATACTGGGTCTCGGTCATCCCGTCGATGCGGCCGCTCGCGTCGGCCCGGCCCGAGGCGAACAGCTCCTTCACCGCCTGCCGCGTCACCGCGTGGTGGCCGGCGCCCTCATGCTGGTCCATCGGTCCTCCGAAGCAGGCGGGTACGGCACGGCGAGCCCACTCTACCCCGATTAGGCCCGTTCTGACCAGCTCGCGGCGAATTATCCGATATCACTGGATTCATGCCCTGTTGGCGCCTCATATAGGGTGTTTCGACGGGGGGTGGAGTCTGGATGCTCGAGTTCGACAAGGTCTCGAAGAGGTACGGCGACCGGGTCGCCCTGAAAAACCTAACCTTCGCCGTCCAGCCTGGGCAGATGTTCGGGTTCGTCGGCGCGAACGGTGCCGGCAAGACCACGGCGATGCGGATCGCCATGGGCGTGCTGGCGGCCGACGCCGGGGCGGTGCGCTGGAAGGATCAGCCGATCGGGTTCGAGACCCGGCAGCGGTTCGGGTACATGCCGGAGGAGCGCGGGCTCTACCCGAAGATGAAGGTGCTGGAGCAGCTGGAGTACTTCGGCCGGCTGCACGGGCTCGGCCAGCAGGCCGCCCGGGACGCGGCCATGCACTGGACCGGGACGCTGGGTGTGGCCGAGCGCCGCAACGACCCGGTCGACAAGCTGTCGCTGGGCAACCAGCAGCGGGTCCAGTTGGCCGCCGCGCTGGTCCACGACCCCGAGGTGCTGATCCTGGACGAGCCGTTCTCCGGCCTGGACCCGGTCGGCGTCGACGCGCTGGCCGCGGTGCTGCTGGAGCGCTGCCGCGGCGGCGTACCCGTGGTGTTCTCCAGCCACCAGCTCGACCTGGTGGAGCGGCTGTGCGACTCGGTCGGCATCATCAACGCCGGCCAGATCGTCGCCACCGGTACGGTCGACGACCTGCGCGCCCGGGAGGGCCGGCGGCAGCTGCGGGTGGTCACCCAGGGCGCCGAGCCGGGCTGGTCCGCCGCGCTGCCCGGCGTACGCGTGGTGTCCGAGCGCGGCACCGAGGTGGTGCTGGAGCTGGCCGACGGCACCGACGACCAGGACGTCCTGCGCGCGGCCCTGAGCGCCGGCCGGGTCGAGCACTTCTCCTGGCGGCTGCCCACCCTCACCGAACTGTTCCGCGAAGCCGTCGCCCCCGCGGCCGGCGACGACACCCCGGCGGAGGCGGCAGCGTGAGCGGTGACAGCGGGACCTGGCTGGTGGCCCGGCGGGAGATCAGCACCCGCATCCGGGACCGCGGCTTCCAGGTCGGCATGGCGATCACGCTGGTGATCCTGCTCGGCATCATCGTGCTGCCCAAGGTGTTCGGCGGGAACAGCGACGAGTTCGACGTCGGCCTGACCAGCTCGGCCGGCAACCTGCGCCCGGCACTGGAGCAGTCGGCGAAGAACGCCGGCATCACGCTCCGTCTGTCCACAGTGGACGACCGTACGGCGGCAGAGCGGCGGGTACGCGAGGGCGAGCTGGACGCCGTGATCGACGGCTCGAAGGAGATCGTGGTCAAGGACAACCTGGACAACAAGCTCGCCGCGCTGGTCCAGGGTGCCTACCAGCAGACCGTCGGCGCGCAGCGGCTCGGCGCGGAGGGCATCGACCCGGCCAAGGTGTCGCAGGCGCTGGCCGTACCGGCGCTGCCGGTGGACAAGCTGAACGGCGGCGACACCGAGAGCGGCCGCAAGCAGCAGGTCGCCTTCTTCGCCGTGGTCTTCCTGTACGGCCAGATGTTCGGCTACGCCATGTGGGTGGCGCTCGGGGTGGTCGAGGAGAAGGCGAGCCGCGTGGTGGAGTTGCTGCTCGCCACGCTGCGCCCGTGGCAGTTGCTGGCCGGCAAGGTGGCCGGGATCGGCGTGCTGGGCCTGCTCCAGTTCGTCCTGCTCGGCGTGGTGGGGCTGGTCGCCGGCACCGCGACCGGCGCGCTGAGCGTGCCGGGCGAGGCGATCGGCACCATCGGCCACGTCCTGGTCTGGTTCGTCCTCGGGTACGCCTTCTACTCCTGCATGGCCGCGGCGGTGGCCGCCCGGGTCTCCCGCCAGGAGGACCTGCAGAGCGCGATCGGCCCGCTCCAGGTACTGCTGATGGGCAGCTTCTTCCTCGCCATCTACGCCGCGCAGAACCCGCTCGGCCGGCTGAGCGAGTGGCTGTCGTTCGTCCCGCCGTTCTCCGCGATGCTGATGCCGCTGCGGGTGGCGGCCGGCGGCGCCGGGATCATGTCGGTCCTGCTGGCGCTGCTGATCATGGTCGCCGTCACCGGCGGCCTGGTCCGGCTGGCCGGCTGGGTGTACGCGGGCGCGGTCCTGCGTACCGGCTCCAAGGTCCGGCTCGGCGACGCGCTGCGGGCCGGCCGGCAGCACCGGGTCTCCGCGGCGGCCTGAGTACGCCAACCGCCGGGCCGGGGTTCCGCGGTGCGGATCCCGGCCCGGCGGTGGAGGGCGGAACCAGGACGGGTCAGGTGCTGGCCAGCCAGCGGTTGGCGGACTGGGCGCGCAGCAGCGCGTTCAGCCGTACGCCGACCGGGTGGCGGGCAGCGGGCGTGCCGTCGCCGGAGTCGGGCGGCTCGATGCGGTCGACCGCGCTGAACTCGGCCCAGACCCACTTGCCGCGGCCCTCCGGCTGGGTGCCCCAACTGTTGGAGCTGCGCGACACGATCAACATGCCCCGACCCGTGGTCATCGTGTCATCCGGCAGCGGCTGCTCGGGCAGCCCGGGCGAGGCGTCGTACACCTCGACGCGGGCGCCATCGGGTAGCACCGACAGCCGGAGTCTCGGCGAGCCGACCCCGTGTACGACCGCGTTGGCCACGAGTTCGCTGCCGACCAGCACGACACGGTCGATCAGTTCCTCGGCACAACCAGCCTCGGCGAGGGTAGCCGACAGCAGCCGGCGAGCCGCGCTCGCGCCTCGCGGTCCAACGGGAAGCGTCACGGCGATCACGGCATTGGCACCCCCTTCAGTTGGCGTTGGTCCCATGCCTACCTGAAGAGGTGTTCCCTCAGTTGGCCGTCGCTGAACGTGGCAATCCCACCCGCATTTCCTCCAGCAGGCTGTCCACGACCGCGTTGAGGTCACCGTCGGTGTCCGCGGCCACGGCGCGCTGCCGCTGGTAGGAGGCGCCCAGCTCGATGATCCGGGGCACCGCGTTCAGCTCGTCCAGGCAGTCCAGCCGGCGCGCCACCGGCGTCAGGTCCTCCACCAGGTCCCACAGCGCCTCGCGTACGGGCCGCAGCCCGCCGGCCGCGTCCACCAGCAGGTCCGCGTCCAGCCCGTACCGTGCCGCGCGCCACTTGTTCTCCCGCACCACCCACGGCGCCGGGGTCGGCAGCGTGTAGCCCTGGTCCAGCTGCTTGTCGAACCGCTCCACCAGGCACTGCGCCATCGCGGCCACCGCGCCGATCTCCTCCAGCGTCGGCAAGCCGTCGCAAATGCGCAGCTCAACGGTGCCGAACCGGGGGTGCGGCCGGATGTCCCACCACACCTCGCGGACCGACTGGATGGCCTGGGTGGAGATCAACACCTCCATGTACGACTCGAAATGGTCCCATCCGGACAACTGGTACGGGATGCCCGCGGTCGGCAGGCCCTCGAAGACCTTCGACCGGTACGAGGCGAGCCCGGTGTCGCTGCCGATCCAGTACGGGCTGGAGGCGGACAGTGCCAGGAAGTGACCGATATAGCCCAGCAGCGCGTTGACGATCGGGATGGCCTTCTCCGGCGCGCGGATGCCCACGTGCACGTGCACGCCGAAGATCTGGAGCTGCCGCGCCACCCACTGGTTGCGCTCGACCAGCAACCGGTAGCGGTCGTCGTCGGTGATCTGCTGGGTGTGCCAGTCGGTCACCGGGTGGGTGCCCGAACACATCAGGCCGATGTTCCGGCGGGCCGCGGCGGCCTGCACCTCGGCCACGGTGAGCCCCAGGTCCGCCTTGGCCTCGGCCACCGTGGTGCACACCCCGGTGATCACCTCGACGCAGGACTGGAGCAGCTCGTGCTTGGCCTTCGGGTGCTCGCCGTCCCCGTGTTCGGAGATCTCCCGGAGGATCTCGGTGGAGGCCGCGGTGAGCTGCCGGGTGGCCAGGTCGACCAGCTCCAGCTCCCACTCGATGCCCAGGCTGGACCGCTTGGAGGGCGTGAACTCGATCCGCACGCGCGACAGCGTACGGGCAGATCAGCGCGCCGGCTGGGTCTGCCGCCCACTGGCGCGGCGGAACTGCGAGATCCAGCGCCAGATCACGTCCGTGGCGTCCACCGCGCAGGCGTTGTCCAGCCGCGGCCACAGGTGCGCGCAGTCCAGCGTGGTCAGCGACACCGCGGGCGGTACGGCCGTCTCCTCGCTGACCTGTACGGGCAGGTGCGCGGCCGGCGCGAACCGGACCAGCCCCAGCGCCGCCAGGTCCGACCGGCCGCCGCCGTACGGGACGGCCCGGTCGTAGCGGCCGTGCAGGTGCTTGATCCGGACCTGGTACCGGCCGGCGGGGCAGTGGCTGACCAGCGCGCCCGCGGTGCCGCCGGCCGCGGCGAAGATGTCCGGGCGCTCACACTCGGCCCGTACCGCCATCATGTCGCCGGCCGAGAAGCCGACCAGGTAGATCCGGGACCGGTCGACCGGGTAGCGGCTGGCCGCATCCGTGGCCACCGCGACCAGGTAGTCGACGTCGTTCACGTGCCTGCCCTGCGCCAGGCCGCAGCACGTACCGGCGTTCCACGAGGCCCGTACGCCCACGCCGAAGGCGACCAGGAAGCCGTGCGAGTCGGCGTACCGTGCCCAGTCGCCGCTGGCCTCCGCCTGGCGCCAGGTGTTGCTGAGGCCGTGCAGCACGATCACCAGCGGCTGGAGCCCGGGCTGGCGGGCCGCCGGGGCCGCGGGTAAGTGGACGATGTAGCCGCGGTCGCCGGGCAGGTGTACGGCGCTGAACGTGCCGGGCACGCCGGGCTGGCCGTACTGCGGGGTGACCTGCGGCGGGCTGGCCGGCGCCGGCCGTGCCGCCAGGCCCGGGAGGCCCCGGCCGGGACCGGCCAGGGGCTTGGCGGATAACGCCCCGACCTGCCCGGCCACCACCACCGGCCGCGCTCCGGCCACACGCGCGGTGGCCAACCCCGCGAACAACGACGCGATCAGGATCCCCGCGGCGATCAGAGCGGATGGTCGGCGCACGGGCAGTTCATACC
>Ga0081455_10001412_pt1 | contig 29726 bp, 26 predicted proteins | sample TabmetS3T2R1_FD_70207 | JGI IMG/M metagenome (GOLD analysis project Ga0081455, IMG submission 70207) | Tabebuia heterophylla rhizosphere microbial communities from the University of Puerto Rico - S3T2R1 | ecosystem: Host-associated > Plants > Roots > Rhizosphere ... | reverse complement strand
TTGACAGAGAAAAAATAGGGGCATGTGGAATTTCAATGGGAGGCGGCTACATGTTACAACTAGCTGCATTTGATAGAAGAATTAAGGCAGTTTCAATTGTAGCTTCAGGTCTTAACCTTGGTGATACCCTCGTGGAGATGCTTGGAAAGGAGGGCTTTATTAACTTCTTAAAGGAACATAACAAGGCTAGACAGAAACATTACGAAACGGGAGAGGTTCAATATATTCCTGCAGTAGCTACAGACAACAAACCAGCAGCAATGACAGGAGACGAACCCTTTGAATATTACGGAACCTCACGTGCTTGGAGTCCTGGTTGGGTGAATCGGTATACGACTGAATCAATTGAAAACCTAATGTCTTATAATGCTGTAACCTATGCTCATCACGTCTCACCTACTCCCCTATTAATCGTTCATGGGAGGAAAGATAAATATTGTCTTCCAAAATTTGCACAGCAAGTATACGACGAGGCTGGTGAGCCTAAGGAAATTATGTGGTTGGATACTTCTAATCACATCGATCTTTATGATAATGATAAGTATGTTGGTCCCGCAATTGGCAAGATCGTAGAATGGTTTAATGCCTATCTCAGCTAAACTAAATGTACAGATTCTTGTTCAAAATGAACTAGGCATTGGACGTTAATCAATTTCTTTATTTAATAATAAATCCCCAAAAACGAACGAGCGCCCCTTGACCTACTACTATTGTCGATTTCAACTTTTTCTGCTACTAATTTGAGGTACTGACAAATAAGCGGCTCTAAATTATTTCTATTCGATTGAAACCGTTGTCTCTTGGTCTTGATACTAATATCTGAGATCTGTAATATATAACACTTTTTAACTACTTATAGTATCATATAATGATTTGAATAATGGGGATATGAGACAGAAAGTTGGAATTACTAGAGCATTGATGGATTTACACAGATACTATCTTCAAAATAACAAATTTGATGAAGGCGATTTAATCTATTACAGAATAAACTATAGACTTGTAGCCTTGTTTGGAATTACAAAGGAGGAAGCTCAGAGGTTCCATACGGCATACCATAGCGAGATTCCAAGAACAATAGCTGAAGGTTACTGTCATGTCTGTAACGCCATCGTTAAAATTATTCCGATATTATATGGATCGTCAGAAAGAGAAAGAGAATTGCTGGAAATGGCACAAAATGAAGGAAAATTAATTATAGCAAGTTTGGATTCTAACGCAATAAAGGAAGGAGTTAAAATACCATTATATGGATGTAAGAATTGTAAGGCGGCGTTACCAAGATATGGTACTATGCCATAAATGCTGATTGCTAGCGATATAGCATGTGGTAAAATCTTTACTACAAGAGTTTATTCGTTAGGATCAATATGCCAAAGAGGGAAGAAAAGGTGATAATAGCTCCTGATATGGACCAATAGTCATAAGATTTGCTGGCCAACCAATTTGAAAGCCGCACTCAAGTAATCGATTGATTATTTCGTGATTTCGAAATAATCAAAAATAATGCTTTATATTGTATATAATCGAATCATGTCATAATAATGAAAATCCTTTCTATTGCAGCTATGCTTATTGTAATTATCGTTACCTTATTATTTACGTCATCGACAATTGATGTTGTCAGCAATGCGGTTCTTGCACAAAACACCTCTAATTCTTCATCATCATTGACAAAACTCACCGATGGTGGAAGTATAACTATAAAACTTGAACCGTCCCCAAATCCTATCAAATCTAATGAACAGACTCAGTTGAAAGTCTCATTTTTCAAACCTAATACTGAGGAGATACAACCGCATATAGACTATGACATGATAATTAATGAAACCACCACTAATAAAACAATATTTCAGGCTTCTAATCTAACTGGTCAGCCTGGAATACCAGTGCATACTGCAGAAAGTATAGTAACTATACCTTTCACCTTTCCTGCTAAAGGAGAATATACGATAAAAATACCTGTATACGGAATCCTTTTTAATCCAATAGTTCCTGAATCAGTAACGTTTGCCACTCATGTTGAATAACATTCAATTTGAAAATTAGACCTACCTACCATTACTCTCATTAGAAACTAAAATGTCAATCATCTATATTGCTAGCAAGAGCTCTCAGCATATTCCATTAAACCAAAGCTGATCTGATCATTCCAATCTATTTAGGATTACTAGAAAAAAGGAGAAATATCAAATTCGATCTACTTGGTGGAAGTTCTATGATCACTTCACTCGCTCGGGCGCCGACTTAGGATATTGGTTTGTTATTGAGTTTAGTTTAAAGTGTTTCTAGACATGGGAAATACTCCTTAAATGAGCGGTATAGGAAGATTGATTGTGTAATTGGATTTTGATTTGAAGACACCTGTCTTGAAGTTTGTAAATGACAGAAAGGAGGACAAAATGCCATAATCTTAGAACCATAATTACACACATTTGTTGGGTAATGAGAAAGTACCTTATTAACAGGTATACATTATACCTATCGATCATAACTTATGTCCGATAGGCAGCTACAAGAATTATGTGAAAAGGTATACTCGATTAATCAGCATATACGCTTTGCTGGCATAATTACTAAGATGGGCAGATTGGTAGCTGGAGGAATGAGGCCAGATATAGAATCATTAGAAGACAGGGAGGATTCTTCGAAACTTTACGTTCAGTTTGCTCTAATGACTGAAATGCGAAAAGATTTTGATGACATATTCGGTAAAGCGATTTATAGTTTTACCGAGAGGGAGAAGATAAAACTCGCATCATTTCCTTTGGATGACAATCATATACTGAGAGTTTCAATCGAAAAGAAAGAAAAAGATCATGCCCAAATAATTCAAAGCATACTTGATATTATTGAAACGTAAGCGTATAAATAATGTGTGTCTGTATGTGACCGGTATTCCTTAAATTATATGAATATTGCTTCTGTTTATGAAGATAGCTATAGCCGACTACATCGGATCCGTGCAAACAGAGATCAATCCTTCAGATCATTATAAGAAGGATGTAATCCTACTTTTGTGCAGATTTTCTTGTGGCAATAGTGATAAACCATTTGAAAAGATTATGACAAGATGCACAAACATTTCTAGACCGCCTTCGAAAACCTGAAACTGTTGATCCCTTGCACTTATAAATGACCATAATCTGGATCGATAGAAGTATTTAATGACATAACACTGTGCATTTAGATAAAATCTTGTTTTCGAATTTTCCAGAGTTTTTAAGATTGGAATTAGTGCCTCTTGAGACAAGTGATTCAGATTCCCTAGTTATGTGCTTGGTCTGGAAGAGATAGTTTAAAAATATAGAGGTTCTAATATATAGGAACATGCACGGCAGAGAACTGCATATACTTCCCTATGAAACATCTCTTGAAATAGTCAAGAATTGGGAAACAATGTATTAATATTTTCGACATTACTAAGATTAATCATACAACGATATGAACATTTACAGGATCTACATCATCCTAAAAGAATCGGAATAAATAGTATCATGTCTTGAGGGTGAAGAAGAACCAGTTGATACCGTGATAAAGTCATTCTGCATGCTACGAAGGATAGAACGACTTGACTGCATCATATCGCAACATCCAATCTGGCAAAGGGTCTCCTTCAATTTGGGCTTCAAGGCGATCAAGAAATGCATGCATTCCGGGAGCAAACCCAAGAGCGGTCGGCTTGGTCAGACGGCTGAAAGTCAAGGTAAGGATGGTGGTAGAATCGCCATCCCGTACAAGTTCCCAACGGATGACAGCTTCAGCTTCGCCTTTTGGGAGTTGTGGGTGCGGAGCGGTATGCCATTCATGTTCAAACACGCGAGGGGGGTCCCAAACTAAAATGCGACCTGTAGTATGGAATCCTGCTGGACCAGTTACAAAATCGATAGTTCCACCGTTGCGCCCGTTTATGACTGCCTTGTTATTAAACCACAGTGCCAGCTCTCTTGGATCCGTGATTGCCTTCCAGACTACTTCGCGGGGATGTGCAAGTCGTCGCTCATATTTGAGCGTCGCATATCGCCCTTCGATTATTACTTCTCCTCTTTGGCTCATTGCATTCATTCCTTTTTTGCTTCTTTGTTTTTGGACAGGTGCTGCTCCAGTGCATCAAGGCTGTCCGACCAGAACACCTTGTACTTGGCTATCCAAGCATCTAGTTCTGCCAGAGCCTTTGGCTGGAGGCTGTATATCCTCTGTTGGGCATGAATCTGAACGCTTACAAGGCCGGCATCTCTAAGTATCCTAAGGTGTTTAGATACTGCAGGCTGACTTATCTGCGAAAATGTACTGACAATGTCGCCTGCTGAGTGCTCACGGAGTGCAAGCATGTCCAACATTGCTCTGCGCGTCGGATCGGCCACAGCTGAAAACGTGTCCACGCTTTTTATATAGCCACTAAGTGATATAACTGTTTGGTTATATATCACGCGGGTTTAAGTAAAGTCCTGTAACGGGCCGCAAAGGTAGATGCCTCGCTTGACTCTAGATCCCGAGCAAACTGCCCCGTTATCAGTCTGCTATATACTACGAGATCGCGTGCCAACATTTCTAGACGCATGCACACTTCTGTGTTTACGAGTTGGCCGTTCGCAAAATCCTGCTCGCCATTTACAGACACACCGTAGGGCATGCTCCATGCGTAGCACTGGCGCATAACGGTGCGCATCTGATCCATAGCCGTCAGCCCTTTTTCGTGTGATGCAACGATAAAGCCAAAGAGCTTGCCACCAAACTCTTTGAAAAAGTGGTCAAGAAAGTTCTTGAGCGTGCCAGACATCGAACCATGGTAATCTGGGGAGGCAAGTATGAACGCGTCGGCCCCTATTACAATCTTGGCCACCTCTTCCACCTGCCATGATACCGGCATACTTGGGTTACGCAGCGTCAGCACTGTTTTGCTGAGGTCTAACAAGCGTATCTCTGTTCCGTACTTTTTGGCGAATTCTAACACTATCTTTAGAGCCTTGGTGCTATACGAGTCGGCGCGCATGCTGCCGGCAACGCCTAGGATATTGATTGTTGATTGCATATCTCTCTCTTCACATCCACGCTAATTCACAGTGTTATTGCACAGGGTAAAGCCCCTTGAATGCAGCGATCCGTTCCATTAAGTCTGGCAGTTTTTCGTTGTCAAGTTGGGCGGCCAAGCGGTCTAAGAAGGCGTGCCAAGCGGCCGCAAAGCGCAGGCCGTTAGCTTTTGTGAGACGGCTGTGAGTCAAGCTAAGGATCGTGTGATCAGTATCAGTATCCTCTACGAGTTCCCACCGTATCATAGATTCGCATTCTCCATTTGGGAGCTGTGGGTGAGGATCAATGTACTACTCATTTTCAAAGATGCGCGGGGGGTTCCATGTTAATATACGGCATGTTCTCTGAAAGCCGACAGGCACGCTGATGTATTCTATGGTACCGCCGAGGCGCGGATCTATCTTTGCTGTTGTGCTGAACCATGCGCTAACTTGTTCTGGATCCGTGATGGCCTTCCATACTACTTCGGGATCATGTGGGAGTCGCCGCTCGTACTGAAGGGTTGCATAACTGCCTTCAATTTTTAATGTTCCGATTCGGTTGCTCACGTCACTAATATAATCAATAGGTTATATAACCGTTTGGTTATTAAGTAAAACCAAATTTCCTTATATACTTAACTAGGAGATTCTAATAGAAAAGAATCTCATTATAGTACAGTATGATAGATCTCTGCTTAAATCAGAGCCTTAAAGAGACAAATCTCCTTATATAGGCAAAATAACATATATAATCTAGAGATTGGCACTTTCCAGTTCTCACAAGAGTCACGATAATATGATTAAGGAGAGTACTGAGATTTTCTACGGGATTGACACGGTAATGAACACGGTATTACAGTTCTTGTACCATACCAAGGGCAAAATCGATGCCTGTGTTGATTACACTCGCCCTTCACTAGCAATTGACATTATAATATTGAAGAGAGCGTTCCTTGATGCTAGAAAAAGAGGAGTCAGGCTTAGATACGTTACTGAAATTAATAAAGATAACATCTCTTATTGCAAGCAGTTGATGTCTATGGTTGATGAGCTTCGACATCTAGAAGGAATTAAGGGTAACTTTTACATTAGTGAAACTGGATACCTTGCACCCGCCACCTTCCATGAAGCTGGAGAGCCAGCTGCTCAGATCATCTATAGCAATGTAAAAGAGTTGATCGGGCATCAAAAGTACGTTTTTGAAACCTTATGGAGTAAAACAATCCCCGCAGAGCAGCGCATACGAGAGATCGAAGAAGGAGTTGAACATCATGAAACGGTGATTATAGATAACTCAGATGAAATTATAAGAGAGATCTATTCTCTCACTGCTACCTCGAATCAACTTGATACATGTCTGACCTCGGGTGGAATGCAATATAGTCACAAATACTTTTTTGACATCAAGAAAAAACTTCTAGACAAGCAAATGCGAGGGGAACATAAAGGTCTTAGATACATTACAAGTATAGATAACGACAATCTCGATCTCATTAAATTATATCTAAAGAAAGGGATCAAGATCAGACATGTAGGAAATCTACCCCCAATGAGTTTTGGTGTTTCAGATAAAAAAATAGCAGTAACAATAGAGAAAATGGAGAATGGAAAAGTTGTTCAAAGCCTTCTGTTAAGCAACGAATCCCAATATCTAAAGCATTTTTCTTCTGTTTTTCAACGATTATGGGAGAATGGAGTTGAAGCAACAGAAAGAATACACGAGATCGAAGAAGGAGTTGAAGCCGAATTTTACAATGTCATTACTGATAACGAAAAAGCAAGCCAGATCCTTATTGACATGACAAAGTCTGTAAGGAAGAAAGCCTTAATCTTTCTTCCTAATGACAAGGCTTTAGTTAGGATAGACAGACTTGGGATAATCGATTCTTTATTGAGAGCGTCTAGAAATGGAGCGGAGGTAAAGATTATCTCTCCATTGTCTGAGGAGAATTCAGAGATTCAGAGAAAAATATTAGAGAATGCACCCGATATTAGAATGCTTGATGGCAATATCTCGCCATATGGCATGTACATTATAGATCATGAGAAGTTTCTCAGAGCAGAGCTCAAGAAACCAAAAGCTGATAAATTCTCGGACGCAATCGGGCTAGTCGTATATTCTAATAGGAGAACAACAGTGGACTCTTTCGAATCGGTTTTTGAATTACTTTGGAATGAACGCATCCTGGTTGAAGAGTTAAGGAAAGCAGATACAATGCAAAAAGAGTTTATTAGTATTGCAGCTCATGAGTTAAAAACACCAATACAAGCTATCCTTGGTATGAGTGGTCTATTGAAATACTATCCAGAAAAGACAGATCAGGTAATAGAAGTAATAAGTAGAAACGCTATAAGATTACAACGACTTTCCGCTCATATCTTAGATGCTACAAGAATTGAAAGTCAGACATTAAAACTCGAGAAGGAACGATTTGACATTCGCGATCTAATATCCACTATTATTGAGGATTACAAAGAGCGGATTAAAGACACGACTAATGATAGAGTTGAATTAATCTATAATGATAATTTTAATATTAGTCATGCCATAATTGTGGAAGCAGATAAGGAAAGAATAAACCAGGTTATTTCAAATCTCTTAAGTAACTCTATACAATTTACAAATGACGGTCATATATCCCTTGAAATGGCTTCAAGCGATCAGAACAACGAAGTTATCGTAACTGTGAGAGATACTGGTAAAGGTATCAATCCTGAAATCATGCCAAGGCTATTTTCAAAGTTTGTCACTAGATCACAACAAGGGACAGGCTTAGGTCTTTTTATTTCCAAGAATATAATTGAATCTCATGGGGGTAAGATTTGGGCGGAGAATAATGTTTTAGAGGGAAGAGGTACAATTTTTAGTTTTACTTTGCCCTTGGCATCTAAGAATAGAGTAAAGGAAGGAAGAAGATGAATCTCAGCTAATGAATGAAGAAATTAAAAGAAAAAGGATTTTGGTCGTAGACGATGAATCTGATCTCACTTTGTTTTACAGAATGTCATTAGAGTACCATGGATTTGAAGTAGAAACATTTAATGATCCTAGGAAAGCATTATCAAATTTCAAAACAGATTATTACAACCTGATTATCCTCGACATCAAGATGCCAAATATGGATGGCTTTGAATTATATACAGAAATACGAAAAAGAGATAAGAAAGCCAACGTATGCTTTCTAACAGCAAGCGAATTGTATTATAAGGAATTCCGAATGAAAGAATATAGCGCATTAGATAAGAGTCTATTCATCCGTAAGCCTATTGGAAACGAAGATATGTTAAAGGAAATATATCGCCTCATTAAAGCGTGAGAAGGGTATAGTAAAGTAATTTTATACTTTATCAATTGCTGTTAGTTGCATCAATTTTCAGATAAGCAGTGTTATAATAGTTATAACCAAAATAACCCAAACCTAAAACAATACTAGATACCTTTGGATTCCACCTTATGCAATTTGCGGTATCAGTTGTTGATTTTGGTTGCAATATGATTTGCTGGAAAATATGTCAAGGTGATCTACATATTTGAAAGTTTGTTATTATTATTCTTTACTTACTAATCAACGTAACCTGTATCCCAACTTGCGGGTGTATTGGCGTCTAGACCTATTGATTTCCGATAATTCGACTGCCTGATAAATTAACGTCTGTTGACTAAATTCTATATATTGTGGAATCTCTTGTCTTAAACACCCAATTAACAGTTCATGAAATTATTCTCGCCAAATCTAGGTTGAAGGAATAATGGTGGTGGTGCATTTTTCTTCAAGACTAGTTCATTAGTCTTGAAAACTCCGTTGACATCACAAACAGATATTTCATTCTGATTGCTAACGAGTGGATTCATCAAATCATCGAAGTTTGCATGACCCAGTCCTAATACATGCCCAATCTCGTGTAAGATGACTGCATACAGGGTGCTAGAATCTGACTCCTTATCAAATATTTTATCTGAGAGGATTATTTTTGAGTTCGTGATATATCCACTTTGATCAAGACTATTAACAGATTGTCCTGCAGTCTGTCCAGCCTCTGTGTTCTTAGCTAATTGACTAGCGTTTCCACTATCGATATTCCCAAACGCTACTATAATCTCCGCCTTTTGATCATCCGAATGAGTCTCAAGAAGTCTTAGCGTGGTTAGCTGTTTATTCCAACTATCAAACGCTTCTCTAACCTCATTCTTCTCTTTCTCCTGCATGTTGACAAGCTTAAATTTTAATATTCCATCAGAAATTTGCTTATCCCATGTACAACACAGCTCTATTGACATATCTGCCGCTCGATTGATGGTAGATGATTCTTTGGAAGATCCGTCTACAGTCATGACTTGGGTATGAAAAACAGATGCAGTAAGAAACAGGAATAGCGGTAAATGTAATTTACAATTAAGTCTCAATGCAATATTAAATATAGTTTTTTTATTATGGGTTTTAATGAAAAGAAAAATTTCTTTGTTATCAACTCAAAATTCACTAGTTTGTTCAAATTCATACAAGAAGTGGATTGTCATATAACAATCATTTTTCGTAACCAAATGTAGTAATAGCTAAGCAAAAAGAATTAGCCAGACAGATATGGATATTTAGAATCGTTCATAATTGGAAATCATTTTAGTAGCATATTCTAAATCTTGAAAGCTGCATGGACATCAAGTCTATACCGTGCCATACCAAACCGATTCAAACCTATTCTGATATTCCTTCATTTGCCTCCATTATGTCCTGTGACGATCTACGTGTCATATTTCTCTTAGAATTAGATTTGGACAAGATTCGAAAATGAGTATCTACTATTTTCCCCGCTTAATTATTTTAAAGCAATTGATCGGACGAATGTCAATATTTCTAATAAAGTGAGAGAAGATACTCTATACTACACGAAGGTTTGTTTGTTGTAAACTAGATTGATAGCTGTCTTTCTTAACCTCAAGTTGGGTATCATAATTACCTACGTCGGATTTTGGTCCTATCTGTAAAGTAAATGTTGCGTGTCCATCATTATCTGTATACATAGCCTGGGTTGATTTGTCATTTTGTACCTCAGGGCTAGAGGGAATACCAGCTGCTGCGACTGCCGCACCATCGATGGATCTGTCTACAGAGAAAGCGCTAGGAGGTTCTACATCCAGGGTTACAAATGCATTTGAGATTGGATTTCCAGTTTCTTTATCCTTAACAGTTATTGTAAGATAGGTCTTTTCTCCTATCTTTACAGGATTCTTTGTATATGAATACTCCACCAGAAATTGGTTTAATGAATTATTATCACAGTCTCCCACTATTCCTTCAAATAATGATGAAAACTTTCCTCCTGCAATATCATTTGTAATACTGCAGAAGCTATCACCATCTGTTGCAATTCCATCTTCGCCATCATAAGCAGCTGCTCTGCCTTCTCCAGAAGTGTCAATGTCTACTGCGGCATTTACGGCGATCGGTTGTAGATCGGCTCCGGAGAATACTGAAAACGAGATGGTAAGTAATGAAGCGATAATCACAAAAGCACCTACACTTGTCCATCGGCCATGAAAATTACGGTTGTTGATAAATATGCCTTCTATCCCTCCGCAGGGCTTTGTCGAACTATTATTCATTGAGATTATTAGTACAAGAAGCAATAATAAATGATAACTATATATCTTATATGTTTTTTTTAGGGAAAATTGTAACTATACTAAAATCCGATGATGTAAGATCAAGATGGTCCAACGTAGTAATGTTGACAGAGACGTATTTTTAAAGTCGCATACTGCACCTGGTTAACATATCTATTTATCAACGAAACTAAAGATTTCATACTATTGACGACGGTAATCATAGCAATATTACTAGTAGATATCCAGAAGATGCAATTTCTAGAAAAAAGTAGAAAAAAGCATCATAATAGCTGCTGCCCGCAGCCGCAGAAATGAATAATTCAGTATAAGTTCATTCTCTTTATTGGCTGCGAGATCTGATCTAGGTATTACTGTATTTGGTATATACTATAACTACTATAATTACTACAATTAGATTCCAAATTTATGACAAGATATGGCAAATGACGACCAAGTGCTCGTCAAGATAAACCGGCACTACCTGACTATGTCACTTTGCGACAAACTTATAATGACCTAATAATGACTCTTATGCAATAGAATAAAAAGGATTTCGGAACTTGGTTATCCTATTTGAAACATGCCATTAGTAATACAGAAGTACTTAAATTGAATTGTATGTTAAGACATGTTTACTAGTTATTTATGTAACAGCCTCATTCTGAGATCTTCTAATTAAAAACAATAAATTGAGCAAGTTGGATGCTTGCATGCATTATACTTCTTAAATAGCATTCAAAAGATGCAATGGCAGTGGGGGTTGGAGTAAAAACCACTGCCAAGTTGCAATTTTAAACGGTACTGACAATTACAATTCTATTGTACTTAAGAGTTTTGCCTAAAAATGTCATATCTGCCGATCATGGTTAAGAAGTAGAGGTTTTCCCTGTTTGGGGAGCATATAATTCTTCTTCGCATTTAGACATTATTACCAATTCTTTAAATAATCAGGAATAACCATGTTCCGTAACACCTTTTATGATAGTGTCCATAATATTACATAACTAAAATCGGCACAAAGTTCACAGCTAGGTAGGGCAAAAGATCATTCCTCTGTTCATGGCGATCAAGTAGCCCTATCTAAGCTGAATTAGCTTTATACAGTTTTGCATCGGTTGTATTACATTTAAAAATATTACCCTAATAATACCTTAATTTCAGTGCTCTCAGATTAAATGAAATGGGTGTTAGAGCTTTTCGATCATATCTGCATAGTTATCAATAACTCGGTCTGTAAAAGTCTCTTGATACTCTATTAAGATTCGATTAACTATAGTCTTATCGGTTATGCTATAAAGTAGACGGTCATTGCCATGGATCATACGTAGTATCCCAGCTCCCCTAAGCTTCTTGATGTGCCAAGAGATAGTAGAGGGGGCCTTGCCTATATGATCTACAATTTCATTAAAAGTACACGGATCGTTGTTAATCATAAATAATACTATATTCCTAATCACTTTGCTTCTAAAGCAGCTTATAATGTCAGAATCTTCCTTTGGAATATTAACGGTAAAGTACCTCGTCACTCTTTTGTTACTCTTTCGTTCGACTCTAATCTCTCCAAATTTTTCTAGCATTCCTAAATGATATGTTAGGACCCCATTTGAGATTCCAGCTAGCCTTATCAATTCTCTGTATCTTATTCCAGGATTCCTATCTATAAAACCAAAAATTTCTCTTCTAATATCATCTGAACTGATCACAAGATCCTGATTATGCGATAAAAATTGACCATTCGATGGTAAGGTATTCATTATTTTGTATTCACCTTTAGAATGCCTATACCAAATAACGTCAACATCGCAAACAAGATTACGTGAGGCAGTTCGATATTAATCATTGGGATCAGTATCTCACGAATACCTCGTGTAGCATAAAAAAGGAACAATGTTTCTACAACAACAAGAGATAGGAAACCTAGAGACATGAACAACAACCTTGAACCGCCATTTCTAATGTATGATGCTATTGAAACAATGAACAAGAAAAGCGAAAAGATGAGACTAGCAATATGAAGTATGATATGATAGAAGTGTTGTGGGTGACTTGTGTGTGGGATTATTACGGGAACGGCAAGAACTGAAACGACGACAATTGAAATAAGAATGAATAACTTTGGCTTATCAGAAATTATGTTATCAATAATCCTAAGCGGTTTTCCAACCGAAGAGTACATATATTTTCTTTCCATTTTGCTCTTATATGTTTAAGTATATGCAGATACGTTCTATCCAATTCTTGTATAGCAATAACATGACACGTAAAATAAAATTAATTTGGAGTAGGAAGTCTGTGAAACATATTCACATAGATCTTCCAAATCATTGTCTGTAATCGTCCCTATGACTCGGTACTATTAGTTGCTTCTGCCCCATGGCCATGTTCTCCTTCTTCTGCTCCAGGCATGATTTCATTTATGCCTATAACGACAGTACTTCCAGGAGGAAATTCTAGATCGGAATCTCCGGGGTTTGCGATAGCCACATCTGTAATTACTTCTTCATGTGGAGCAATATCAACATGGTAAAGACACATTTCTCCTGGCGTTGATAATTCTGGTAGATTTTCTAATTCGGCCGCAGTAAGATTAGGAGCTTGTCCCATGAGAACCTGAATGCTAGCGGTCGAATTGTCTTCACATGGTACATTCACAGCGACATGACCATTTGTTATCATATACGGAGTACTGTCATACAAATGGATGAATTTGGTTGCGGGTATAGTTATTCCTTCAAGGAGCTCTGCAACAGAGTCGCGAACTACATTGGCAGACTTGTTATAAGCGTGTTCAGTTTCAGTCATATTTGTCATTCCAGCCATTCCAGTCATGTTATCACCTGCAGAATGACTAGCTAGTACCTGTGTGGTTGCATTATTTATTCCATATGCACTAAATCCAATTAATCCAGCAATCACGAATGCAATATACAGAAACTTAGAACTTGATCTCATAAAGCATAGTTCTATAACTTTTTATTAAATATTATGGTACAGTAGACGAACGAGCTACTGAAAACTTGAAAACTTGAAATGAGTTTGTCGTACCCTTATTGATATTTTGATGGTTCTTTCAATGTAAATTTTCTGTTATTTGTATATGTATGTCAATATACAAAGGAGTCCGATTGTGACTGCATAGTTATTATGATAAATACAACCAAATAGGATAAATACGAAAGCATTATCGTACTTATCTCTAGTAATGGTTGGATTGAGTTGTAGTTCTGATTTGTTTCCTTACATAGTCATTGGACCATAAATGTTATCTATCAGAGATCCGAATTTTATGTCATGCGATTAATGAAAATTGAGAAGTCAATTGTGCCACTTTTGATGGCTACAATGGTATTGTTGACCTCCGGGTCTAATGTTCATGTTTTATTTGGCCACAATTTTTCTCCTGATGAGAGTGCATCATTTCTTGCCTTGGTTAACACAATAAAGGCAGAAGCTCAGTTAGTTCAGCAGAATATAGCAAGTAATAACATGTCTTTGGCTAGCGATCATGCAAACAAAGCATTAGCGTTGATAACAGATAATGTAACCAAAGAGATTGCAGAAAGAAATCAGAGATTGTCTGATGATCTTAATACTGATTTAGCATCTTTAAAGGCATCTACAGAATCAACCTCTGGTAACAACACAGCTAGTAGCACAGACACAGGTATTCTAGTTGATGATATCAATGGCATTTTAGATGAAATCGTTACCGCAAGAATAGATCCGGATCAATTGAATAATTCTACTATACAAGTGCTGGCTGCAGTGGAGTTATTAGATGGAGTGCTCAAGAATTATGGAGATGCTTTCGCAGTTGATTATGATATGACTGATATGTCGATGATGACAATGGGTGGGGACAATAATAACACAGGTAGCACTGGTGGAAATGATACTACCAGTATGCATTCGATGTCCACTATGAATATGGGTGGCGACGACAATATGTCAATGGAAGACATGTCAAGCTCTGGTGGTAAGCTAGTCAATATAACGGATTATCAGACTGCGCAAGCATTAGCTATGAAAGTGCAAGAACTATTTGACAGTCAGATAACTACGAAATCGTTATCTGAAGGCTCTGAAAGTGTAGATCAATCGATTAACAATACATCAACGGCATTAAAAGAGCTAGTCACAAGTATCGATGGAAAATCATCTCCAATGGACATAATGACGATTGTACATACTAAAATCCATCCTAATCTCCTGACTGCGTTTGGTTTACAACTAGAAAATAATTGATCTTAATAGAAGGATCTAGATAAGATCAAAAATGTGGTATTAAAAGAGTAACTATAGATGAATTGGGTTTCAATTTTTTCTTTTGATGCTTAAGAAATATTTGTGTAACATGATTTGAAATGTACTAATGGACATTAAGCATTAGGCCAGGTTAATTTTTACTTGAATGATGTACCAAGTGTCTTAAATAGTTATCAATCAAATTACCATCTATGAAAAATCGGAATACACATATCATATATTATTAGTGGTACATTCGTAGAATGGACATAGTCGACTGATGTGTCGAATCTCAGATATGAGGCCACTTAGGCTGGTCTAAGTAATATTCGAATGATGTACCAATGATCTTATATATTCAACTCTATAACAATTCAAACATGACGAACAAAAACCTCGCTGTTGTCTCTGTAGCAGGAATTGGAATGGTATTAATTCTTGCATCTATTGGGTTGCACTCTGTAGCCGGGCACGAAACCAGATTATACACTATAGGAGATCAGGATTACTTTCTTACAGTTGGTTCGATGAATGAACCAGCCTATGTGGACGATAAATCGGGTGTAGAACTATTTGCCTCATGGCCTGATCCTACTGATCCAAGGAATTCCGACGCAAATGGTACAAAACCCATAGAAGGACTAGCCATGAAGGTAGACGTATCTGCAGGTGGAAAGAATATGACTCTAGATCTGGAACCAGCTTATGAGGATCCAGGACACTATGAAGCTGTTTTCTATCCTACAGTAGCAACTACTTATAGCTATACAGTTTATGGAGACATAAATGGTACAGCTTTTCGAGATACTTATACATGCACCCCTGCTGGAGTAGAACGAGTTCAAGACAATTCAACTATGGCCGTATCAGAAGGAGTGACCAGAACAATTAAAGAAGGAGGATTCGGATGTATCGAATCTAGAGCTGATGTGTCATTCCCAGAACAGTATGTATCAAATTACGAGCTTCAACAGATGCTAAACAATCAAGGTGGAACATCCAATTCGACAACAACTTCGATACCTTAAATTTTTCCGAATTTGTGTCAGCCCATTGGGGTATTCCCATACTTTTTATTTGTTGTTATTGTTGTTTCCAATGAATTGGAACCCTTAAGTGAGAAACATATAAGAATGTGACTCGTCTTGCTTAGCTTTCTTCTCAGACACGAATCAAATGTGTTGCCCATTCTATTAGCTTTCATCATTTCAATCCTAATTATTCATCCTCCTAATGAACTTGTGTTTGCTCAGGGAGACAGTGATTCTTCAATGATAATGTCTCATTCAGAAAATTCTGAAGAATCTGTCACTTCATATAATGATGCATTAATCAAAGCACCACTACTACTCGCTCAATGTACCATAGTAGGAATGGTCTTTAACCGTCTCGTGCTATCAAGGATATTTTATAATCGCATATTGCTGAATTTGAACAGGCAGAACGTAACGACACAAGCAGGTCTTGGTACCGATAAAAGATTGTCTTTGATTATGATCTTATCCGCTATGGCGTTATGTGTTTCTTGCACTGGTTTTTTGATGCTGCAAGTATACAATTTGTCATCAGAATTGGGTCTGGGTTTTTCAGATACTTTTTCTATTGTTATGAACACTTCTCTTTATACAGTTTGGCTCATAAGAATCATCACATCTATTTTGATACTTATTCTTTCAATAATATTTTATGCGTTAAGTGGTGATAATTTGATCGCCAGAAAAATCGATAATGGAAGTAGCATAAAAAAAATTAAGAACATGGTCTTGTGCACTATCCTTATTTGTGGTTCAATAAATGTTGTCTCTAATGGAATAGTAAGTCATAACGCTGCCGCTGAGTTCCTTCCATGGCTGGCGATCTCTGCTGATTGGTTTCATGTTATGGCTGTTTCCATTTGGGTAGGAGGGCTATTCTATATATCATTAATACTTCTTCGTGAAATACGTATCTCCAATAGTGATCTAACATATGGAAGTGAATTAGATACAAGAGACGAGCAAATAATAGTAAGAAATTCCTTCGCGTTAGCATTAATGCTTCCCTATTTCTCAATGATTGCAATCATATGTTTGGGTGTGATTGGCATAAGTGGATTGTATATGGCATGGATTCAACTTCAATCAACAGAATCTTTATTTGATTCTTTGTATGGAAACATTCTCATTCTTAAATTATGTGTAATTGTACCTATGATTGCATTGGGCGGCTATCACCAAATCAAATTACATCTTGTCATGGTACAGATCGCCAGGCGTGGAAATAAATCACGGGAACAATTGAGTGTTTCGTCAAATGTGAATAGAGGAGCTCAATATGATCCATTTGTACGATTTTCCAAAACAATCAAAATTGAGTCTTTGATTGGGATTGCGGTCCTAACCATATCTTCATTTCTAACAATTACGTCTCCTCCGTCAATGATTCATTCTGACAATCAAATGCAAATGGAAGGTTCACAGTTAGCTAATAACAACCCCCCCGGAGATAGTAGAAATGGAGATGGGAATGAGATTACTCCCAAGTTTACTGATGCATTCACGATTGCAGCATCGATTTTGGCTTCCATTGTTTTGGTCATGAGTTTGCTTTACTATCGAAAGAGTAAGCGAGAATTAAAGAATACACTAGATCTGCTGAAGCCGAGATAATCTTCAAGTCTGCTCTGATGCATATTCTATTGGAGGCTTGCCAGATCCGCAATAGCATCTTTTACATTATTTTCGACCCTTGATTGCTAAGACAGGTAAATGGGTTTTAATTGTTTTTATTAGTTTTATGTCGATGAGAAAGAAATCAAAAATAGGAATTTAATGAGCTGATATAGGATCGATTATGAATGGAACTAACTAGTCTTATCTTGTCGAGAGGTGTACTATAAGGTTTATGAATGCGGAATGATAACAAAAATATATTGAGAGTAAAAGAGGCAATTATGAACAAATGACGAAATTTCGATATCATGACAATAAGAGGTTAATTTTATCAGTGTCTATTTTGATTCCACTTGCTATCATGATGCTGCTATTTAGTAATCTGAGTCAAAATGTTTATTCACATGCAAATCCAATTTCGTTTATACCCCCATCTAACTCAGTTGTCGGAGAAAATGGAACTCTCCCCGAAAAGGTAGTAATTGTATTCTCCGAGAGACCAGAACCAAAAGCCAGTTATATTCATGTAACCAACTCAGACAATGAAAGAGTAGATAAGAATGATTACAGAGTCAACTCTAATAATCCACGCGAATCTTCAATATCTATTGATACCCAGAAAATTAAACCAGGAATTTATACTGTGTCTTGGCTCGCACTATCTAGGGATGATGGTCACATCACCAAGGGTTCCTATGTATTTACTGTTTCGAATGCATCTAACGGATCGGAGACTGGTGTAAATGAGATGACGAGTAATGACTTTGTAAATAGCACTGTTATAAATAATGTTAATATAACATATGGGATATCTCCATTCTATTCAGGAATAAATAACAATTTTACTGTGTCATTATCTAACATTGATGGAAAAGCCCCGACTAACATCAAAACGGTTTTCCTGATATTTAGTAACAAACAAGCTGGACTAGGACCAATTTCAGCAGAACTGACGAAGACTAGTGATGGTCAGTATAGCGGATCTGGTGGATATCTAAGCCAACCAGGAGAATGGGATGTGAAGATGATTGTTCAAAGGAATGATGCTTACGATCTAAATCACAGCTTTACTTTTGATATAAAAAATCCTCCTTGAAAAATGACCGATGCCTGTACAAAATTAGATTTCTTGAATGAATATCGGTATTTTCTCATGACTTATACAAAATCTAATTTGAACCAAATCTCAAACTATTAATCTGCCTTTAGGTACTGAGTCTGTTTGCGAGCAGCTTATAACTGCTATGAGTATATACCTTCATCCAATAATTATTAATTAGTTTTAAGTATTCAAAAAAAGTTGATAGATATGAAGATGATAGATTAACCGATGAATATCTAAGCTGCTCGTTCAGTTGATCTTGATTATCATGGACAGACTTAACAAACGAGGAAAATGATGATACTAGATAATCGTTCCATCTATTAGATGACAAACTAATCGCATTATCATCATTTTCATGCTTTTCAAGTCCAACTTTGTTCCTTTGAATCATACTAGATTTTACTGTATTAATTAGAACTTGTCCTCTTACCTGTTCCTTTTTTGGCTGTAATTGATTAACAATATTTTTTGATACTTCTTTACAGTAAAGATGATATCTCTCGTCCGAAATCATGTTACAAGACGAACATACAAATCTAACAACCTGATTGCACACCTTGCAATAAGAAAAAGGCACTAGATCAGATCCGCATCTCACACACGAGGTAGAACTCATTCTTTATTAATATTAAACATAACGACGATGTATCCTTTATACCTTGACTATAGATTTCATTCTTTAGATTGATACAATACATGAAAAATGTACTAGTTTGCGTCCTTATTTAGATAGATAGAATAAACATTATGTTCACTTTTCAATAGAATTTGGAGGCTAGAAGGAATTCTGTATTAGAAGGAAGTCAAAAAAATTCAACTCCTTTTTTATGGATTATTTTCATTATTAACGACAGCTATAGTGATAATAATGTGAAATAATACCTCCTCAAAATAGATCAGTGGTAAAAATAAAATAAAATAAAATAACATAACATAAAATAAGATGATGTTACCTAATCTTTGATCTATAATCCTGTGTTGTCGGGGTCCTTCTATCTATGAGAACCTTCCATATACCCAAACCTACGAGGATAATGCCCATCGCAATGGTTGAAGCCAATGAAGTCGCTCCCAGCCCACCAGATACAGCAAGGATGCCAACTATAATTAATCCTCCGTTTACAAACAGCAATATCGAAATTATGTTTGATCGTTCCTTTCTTGCAATTACAAAGGCAATAATTGACATGATCACCGCGCTTCCACCAAAGGCCGTACCTCTTGTTCTCTCATCCAGTGGAAGAAATCCTCGCGAGTCTTCTGTAGTTTGGCCGGAGTCAGATGAGAAAATTATAGCAACATCGATTCCGTACAATACTAACAATATCAATGAAATTCCTAGTAGGGCGATTGCAATAGTTGTCTTTGTAGTTTTCATCTATCGACTATCATTTGTAGAAATTTCACATATATTAATGATATAGTACGGCCAAATAGTGTATGAGAAGATTGACTGAAATTAACTATTAATCTGTCTTTAGAAATGAGTTTATCAGCAACAACATCACCTATTCCATTACAAAGCTTTCTCAATTTTCAGCTCATTATAAACAATATAGTATGCGATCACATAATGAAATTTGTAAAAAGAGTAGGAGAATTAGGTTAACGTAAAATATATGAATTATGAAAAACTAATGAGGGGAATATTATATTTAACTGATCACTTTGCTTCACTATTTGTCTCCCATATCCCAAATGTATTATTTTCTGTGTCAAGACACACTGCAAAATAACCCATTCCTTTGACTGGCATTTTTGGTACTACTACCTTGCCTCCTAATCCTTCAACCTTCGAAGCGTACTCATCCACTGAACTTACGTCTATATAGTTTGTAATTCCCTGTTGTTGTGGATTTTGTCTTTTCATTAGACCTCCACCAATGGCTTTACTCCCCTTATCATTTGTGGTGGTTACCGTCCAATATTCCATTCCCTCAGGCATACTTTCAGCTCCAGTCCATTTCTCTATATTCCAACCAAATAGTTCACTATAGAACTTTCTAGTTTTTTCAACATTGTCTGAGGGAATTTCGAAATGTACTATTGTTGGCATATTTTTTCCAAATGAAAAAAGAATCTCGTACCTAAAATATCGACTTGGTATACAAGATATTACACAATGGTCAACGATCAGATCAGATTAGATGTTCTCCTCCCCATCCAAAGCTTTTCCGCCCTTATATGCAAAGTGTTATTTGGCTGAGAGAATAAGAATATTGAAGCTTGTATGAAATTCAAATCGAGGTAATGTAGGCGCTAGGTAAAAATTATTGCATAACACCTATTCAACTAATTGGCCAATTGGCTGACTTAGGAATAAATTTTAAAGACATCTTATAAGAACACATGTGGAGAGTATCAATTTTGTCTGTCTTGGTCAAACAGAATTTGTGAAGGAATTAGGAAAAAAAGGACAATCAAGTGATGTAACGACGTATGACAAGAAAAAAGATGATAGGATCATGACTTATGTAATACCGTCAGGCTATCCAGAGAAGATTCAACCATTAATTACTGCAGTAAATTTGGCAGAATATTCCATAGTAAACGTTAACAAACTTGATAGGTATCTAGGAGAACAAATAGTAGCCTTAGATCTGCTGCACCTAGATAAAGGATTTCTCTTACATTCTTACGAAGTTGATAATGAGAATCTTAAGAGTCTTCTAAAAAATACTGTTGCTTCATCATTCAAAGTTGAACAGAATATAGAGAGTCTTAAAGAAAGTATCAATTCTTTATCTTCGGTAAAGAGAGACGGACCACCAACTATCCATATAGATAATATATTTAATGTAAAAGGGGTCGGTGTGGTCATATTAGGCATACTTAAGCAGGGTTCCATCAAAGTTCATGATGAATTAATACTATTTCCTCAAAAGAAGAGTGTTACTATCAAAAGTATACAGATGCATGATAAAAATGTCGAAGAATCATTTAGTCCAGCTAGAGTAGGTCTTGCTCTAACAGGTGTTTCTTATGACGAGATAACTAGAGGTGATATTCTATCTAATTTCAATCATTTTACTTCTGCGGATCAGGAATTGATTATGAATTTTGATAAGGTTCCATTTTATAAGAATGATCTTTCAGAAAATCACTTGTATCTTTTGTCCATTGGGACACAAATCAAACCTGTGAAGATAAAGAAATTAGAGAATGATAAACTAAAGATAATATCTGAGAAGCTATTTTCATTTAGAGCTAAAGATATTGCAATTCTTCTAAATCCAGATAGTAAAGATATACGAATAGTAGGTTCAGGAAATATATATGTATAAATTGTCAGTCTATCTTAATCTCAATGAAGTAAGTTGAGTATCAAGTCATCAAGACGCTCAGTAAGCAATATGAATCTGATATTTATGAAGTTATTCTCAATACAAATTGATTCAAAAAAGATTTGATACGATACAACAGCATACAGAAACTTAACTTCTTAGATAAGGAAATTTAGTTGCTGGAAGTAATGAGGCTGAATAAGATCATTGAATCAAACAATAGATATACGCCCCATGCCTTGTATATGTATACGCTTATAAGAATCTAGATTTTTTCTATTAACGCTTAGAATTTTCTAAGTATCAGATCTTATTGCAAACAGTATAGTGGCAAGCGATACATGTAAGCAAATATAAGAAAACTCACTTCCCAGTCGTTCTTCAGCTTTTTTCATATCGTTTCGTATTCTTAGCTCGTAATGTAGGTAAAGATAGGCATGCATGATTCTTAATCCTATCAAGTCAGAAGACAAAATGCCTCAGAGCGTCCTCATTCTCATTAGGTTCCTCATAATTATCAAGAACTGATGCTGATTCGAGCTGTTTCTTAAGCCAGATATCCCTAAAACTGATTAATGATCTCGACTGAATAGAGTATGGTAGTGATATACGCCGCGTAACGCAGCGTAGACGCAGCGATGGTTAGTCCTTAGTTTATATAGAGGGAAAAAGTATATATAAGATCTTCTATACAAAAGATATAGATAAAAGTTAATGGCGAATAAGATGAATCATGCATGCGACGCATGTGGTATGGCGTCAGGACGGAGAGAAAGCGTCCAACGTCATATAGATAATCCAAATAAACATAATGGTAATGCGCGTGTTATTCCATTCGTAGAATATCTCGCTGGTCGGGCGGCTGGAAAGTATCCCATTATTTCTAATCCTTCAAGGTTAAGAGATTCTCATTATGTTCAAAATCTTGAAGACCGACAAACGAAAGGATCGTTTCTCGATAGGATTCAGAAGAAAGTCGAAGAAAAAATGATAGATAGGTTTGCCGAATATACGGCAAACCAAGCAATGCAATCTCCGCCACCTTTATCCACCCCGAATATTTCTTATCCAATTCACCAGCAGCCATTTAGCTACCCTGGAGAAGATATCTTCGGTATAGGTGGTTATGTCTGTCCAAATTGTTATTTCATAAAGCCTATTATTTACCCATACAAAATTATGTCCAATGGTCCTCTTATTCAATCCCAGGCCTATCCAATGCGAGCATGCTATGGCACCCGAGATTTTGGATCATCTCAAGAACGGATTGAATATTTGAACTCCATCGAAATTGATGGTTTTCCGACAGTACTTCAGACCTGGGTTAGAAAAATCTGGTCCAATGGAAAGAAAATGAAATTGAGGTCACTTCAGATCCAAGGGTCGGTAGAATCAAGTTGCGAACAAGATCTCCTTAAGGAGACAACACATAAAGCAAATGATGATCTCAACAATAATGTTGGAAATCTGCAATATTCAAATCGAAAAAATATGCTAAAAATAACAGTTGAACAAGATGGTTTATCTACAGTCAAGAAATCGATCATCCTTGATTATGATGAATCTAATATGATCCAATTGGCTGCAGTTTTGTCCATAAGCAGTCATCCGTCTATTCCTTCCAGAGTCTCAAATGCTTCGATATTGAAGGCCATACAAACGTCAGAACAATTAATTACATCGGAAGACGAGCTATTGTCTTATCTTAGTTATACTAAAACTAAAACATTCGGTTTTTTCAGCATTGAAAATGAATCCCATTTAGTGATTCTTGTCCCAGAAGAATATTCTTTAAGTAGAAGTTACAGCTATCAATTAATTGGTACCTCTTAATTAAAATGATAAGAGGCCTTGGTTAATAACATAAAGTAGTTAGTAACGGATTATTTTCTTCCCTCATCACATCTTGGATCTGGATATAGTGCGCAGCCACTTTTCCTGACATATAGAATAGTCTTGCCACTTCTGTACTATGTAATATTCATATGAGTGTTTTTATTGTCAAAACTATTTCTCGAAGGTTAGTGAAATACCAGTAACTAACAAGCCTAATGAGTTTCATCTTCTAAAATTGGATGCTATCATCATGAAAAATATGCAATTTGATTTAGGGAAATAATGACTCTATCTTCATTTCCACATCATAACAACTGTTTCATTCACCAAGTTTCCCAACAGCCTTATGAGTAGCACTATGATTTGAACTACGAATTTTGCATGATGTGATAACATGGTAGTCTTATTAGACAAGGCCAATCATCCTGATTAACTTAAGTATTGGGTGTACTAAAACCAAGTCAAGGAGAAAATTTTATGACAATTAGCAAGGAAACGAAGAGTTTTGGGATGCCTTGGGAAAAAGAATATGGTTATGCGCAGGCGGTAAAAGTTGGAGATACTATTTATGTGTCAGGTCAGGTTAGTCATGATGACAAAGGAAATATAGTAGGCCGGGGGGACATGGAAACTCAGATGCGTCAGGCGTACGAAAATATTCAGAAACTATTGACGCAGTATGGGGCTACACTGAAAAACGTGGTTGATGAGGTACTCTTTGTGACTGATATGGATGCAGCCTTCGCAGCGGCGGTTAAATGTAGACAAGAAATCTTTTCTGGAGCTCCTGTAATTGCAAGTACGATCATACAAATTCAGCGTCTTGCATTCCCTGAGCTTATGATAGAGATTAAATGTGTAGCGAAGCTTTAGAATTTATTCTTCTTGAATTGTTGCCATTGCTGTATGTAGTGAAGAAATATTAATTAATGCATATGAATTGTACGGTAATTTAATCAGTATGCTGGAATCATGATACCCTCCAATACCCTCCAATTAGGGTGCCTTGATTTCTCTTATGCTAAGATTCTTGAAGTCGAAAATTAAATTATCTGCTCTAAAAGTTGCAGTAGGTCCAGAATTGGTAATTATATAGTCTTTTTCTTTACCGCAATCTGCACTATAAAATTCTTCGTCAGATGTATCTGCATACCATTTGCCATTATCTTTAACATCAGATACTTTTTCCCATTCATTGTTGGCGTTAATATCCAAATATGATTCCATCTTCACGGATGAATCATCATCAAGATTATACATGACGGTTTTCCATCCGATCCATTTATTTATTAAAGAGTTTGGAATCTCTGAAACTCCACGTGCATCTGAATATCCTCCAGTATGCCATATTTCTTTTTTCCAAGATACCTTACCATCAAGGTACAAACCGCCATTTAAGGCTGTTCCCTCACACGGGACCATATCATTATGGCGTCCTCCTCTTGCACGCCATGTCAGATGAGGATCTAATGAATCTCCATCTTCGCTTCCCTCATCTTGATCGGAGAATTCACTTGATTCTGTTGTTGGAGTGGGAGATATCATTCTCACGTATCCTGTCATTTCCACATTCTTCCATTCTTCTTGCCCCGGAAGCGTACCTACGCGCATTCTCACCTCCGAATTATTAACTCTCCATGAATCATCTGACTGTTTCTCTAGAGCAATATCTGAATTGAAATTAACTATCTCGTCATCGAAAGGATCCTGCATGTTGATAAACCACTCTCTCCCACCCGGTACTGTAGGATAAATCTGGAGGGTACCAAATTCATCCATTCTTCTCTCACCCTCTGGAATTGGAAGGGGAGTAGGAGGAATAACAAATTGTACATAAAGCAGGATGAAAATGATAAAGAGAACTGATAGGCTTGACGCAACTAAAAGAATTCTCTTTCTTCGCTTTGCATTATCTGGCTTCATTTATATTCGGAGTTCTTGATTGAGAAAATGAAGAAGATAGAGATTAATTGATTGCGAACAAGTGAGCACTAATGTAGATCTACATGACATTAATTATCACAACTAATAAAGTTAATTTCTCGCACGTCGTATTATAGCAAAATACCAACCTGTTACTCATAGCCAGCGGCAGGGCCGCTGGTCACTGAGTTTTCAACGTACCACGCCTATACTTGAGTAGCACGTCGCCGCATGGGAATGTCCTTGTGTCCAAGAGCGTCATAAGTGCCAGCTTGCTCTCTTTGAAAAGCGGTTTGCCTCTTCCTAGTAAAACGGGATTGACGAGCAGATGGTATTCGTCGATGAGACCCATTTTGGTCAGACTGGAGATCACGCTGGCGCCGGCGAACACGACCAGATCTTTGCCGGGCCGCTGCTTCAATCTTGCTATCTCTTCCGCAACGTTATCTTTGATCAGCGTCGCGTTGTTCCACTCCACTTTCTTGAGTGTGTTCGACAGAATGATCTTTGGAATCTCGTGCATCTTGCGGGCGAAGCGGCCGGTCGCGGAGGGCCAGTAGGCGACCATGCTCAGATATGCTGCGCGTCCGTAGATCATCACGTCGATCGAGTCGAGCACATCGTCAATGTGTTGCTCCACCTCCCCGTCCGTCACGAACCAATTAAGCTCCGGATCCGGTCCTTCAATGAATCCGTCAAGAGACACGAAGACATGAGCGAATAGTCTTCTCATCTGTCTTCTACCAACCCGTGTACACCTTTTTCAAATGCTGTATGTCAATCTTTTTCATTTGAACCAATCTAGAATATCCCTTCTGTCTTTGGCTTTCCAACCAGGATTCCAGACAATTTCCCACAGATGATCATCAGAATATTTAAAGTATCCTGAGTAGGGTTCTGTTAACTTTGACGGGTTCTCGCTTCGGATGTTAACTAGCGGGTCATGGTTTGTTATTTTTTAAATTCACAGAGTATTTTGAATTTTATCCTCTCAAACGCCGACCGTTGAGACAATTTTCGGTGATCCCGTCCCGTAGAACGTAGTAAACTTTATAACGTAAGTCGAATAGTATGAAGATTTAATTTGAGCGACCCTATCGCTGATCTCAAGGAGAAAGCAAAAGCAACTTGGGCCTTGGGTTCCTATAACGACATAGCCACATTTCTTTCTCCTATGTCCGCTCACTTAGTGCGTGCTGCGGCCGTTAGTCATGGCGAGCATGTGCTCGACGTAGCTTGTGGTACTGGCATTACTGCCATCACTGCGTGCAGAGCAGGGGCGAAAGTAACTGGGATAGACCTCACAACAGAACTTTTGACACGCGCGAAGGAAGAAGCAGCTCTTGCCGGTGTAACGGAAGGGATCGAGTGGAAACAAGGTGATGCTGAAGATCTCCCCTTTCCTGATAATTCATTTGACATAGCGCTCTCAAGTCTAGGACATATGTTTACTCCTCGTCCAGAGGTTGCTGCAAAAGAGCTCATCAGAGTCACAAAGGAAGGGGGCCGCATCGCATTTACAACTTGGCCTCCAGAACATAACGTAGGAAGATTCTTCGCGGCTATCGTGAAGCATGTTCCGCCTCCTCCTCAGAGCCCTCCTTCGCCTATGCAATGGGGAGTTCCACAGATAGTACAGGAGCGTCTCGGCAGCAGCGTCAAGGACGTTCGCTTTGAGCGAGGTGCCGTATACTTTCCTGTATTGAGCCCAAACCATTTTTGGCAATTGTTTAGTACTAAGTATGGGCCCCTGATACGTGCTATCCAAGCACTTGGCGGACAGGGTACTACTAAGGTCGAGGCACTAGAACAAGACTTTATACTAGCCATTGCACCTTACATTCATGAGAATTTGGTGAGGCAGGACTACCTGCTCACGTTTGCTCTGAAGGCGTAGGACTAAACTAGTTAACTAAGCCATCATTATATCCTTGTTTTAGCAACAACTTTATTATATGTGATAAAAAATCAAATGTCTTGTTAGAAACCGGATCCCCATCATTCTGCCGGCCTAGGATTAAGAGAAGAATCAACAGGCTGCGACAGGTAGAGCAAAACTGAATGTAGCTCCATTACTTCCTTTGTTGTTTTCAGCCCAAATTCTCCCTCCGTGAGCCTCAATAATATTTTTGGAAACATATAGGCCTAGACCTATCCCATCCTGTGAATTAGTTACAAACTTGGTAAATATTCTAGGGAAAATATTGGGATCGATGCCTTGGCCAGTATCCTTTACAGAAACAATCCATTCATTGCTTGAATTGTCTCTATGCAGAGAAACGATAATAGATCTATTTTTTGTAAAGTTCAAAGCATTGGTCAGCAGGTTATTGACAACTTGCTCGAGTCTTGCTTCATCACCGTAGGCAGTAGCTCTGTGATATTTACACAAAAACGAAATGTGGGATTTATGATTTTCTTGTCGTCGCTGTATTTTTTTGTTGGATACACTGGAGAAATCACGTATAACAGACTTCAGAATGGAGACTAGATCAATCTGCTCGTGCAATAATTTGAAGTGTTTGCCTTCAATTCTCGACACATCCAATATGTTATCTGTAAGCTGTTTCAGTCGGTGTGCATTTCTGGTAATGATTAGTAGCGGATCGATTTGTTCTTTTGTGCCTTCGTATTTCTTACGTAGAATTTGAGACATACTCAAGATGGGTTGAATAGGTGTGCGCAATTCGTGAGCTGCTATGTTAATAAATTCGTTCTGCATCTTATCATGAAGCTTGATCTTGTTTAATAACTCGATTTCTTTCCAAAGAAATTCAAATATTGAAATGTACGATGATGCCATATGTTTGCTATTCGAATATGCACCTAGTCCGGCTGCTTCATATGAATTATCTTTGGTATCTTCTTTTGTTTCGATGATAAATGATTCTTTCCGGTCAACTACAACTATACCAAGTGTCGATTCTGAACCTAGGTCAATACACTTAATTTCGAGCTTCTTTGGGGAAATCATCTTATCGTTATGAGAATGAATATTACTGCTATTTGATGCGCAGACTTCTGGGTAGTTTTTTTCTTCATCCAACAGTGCGAGAAGTTTATTTGCTTTCGGATCACTTCGTAGAATTTCGTTAAACTGATCTTCATTTCCTGGAACTAGTATTCTGATTCGGACGTTCTTATCTATAACCAGGTTAGATATTATACTTGCAGTGCCCATTCGCAATTGTCTTCGAAAAGCATTGAGTGTTGGAAAAATTCCCACTATGTCGGATCTAGCACTGGCAACCAGACTTTGTATACGATCTACTGCTTCGGTAGGGTTTCGAATTATTTCGATGTCAGGTGCAACTATAACACCCTCTTCTATGTCTTTAATCCTCTGATCGGCATCTATACTATTTCTCCATAACTCCTCAAATATAGATGCAAAGTGCTTGATATAGGCCGATTCCGTACTTATTATGAGATTCTGAAATTTACTTCCTTCTTCCATGTTTTCAAATGTAGCCGCTATCTCTTTATGAGATACTCCAAAGCTCATAGGAGGCAGATTATTGGCATGTCTTATTCTTATCCCTTCATTGAGCATTAATCTGGCCAGCTCTGCACTTTTCCTGCTGTCAATGTTGGTCACATATCTAACTCCTCCATGGAGTCCTTTCCTTTCTCTTTTTACCAATTCTTTCTCTAACTCAAAGAAATTATTGAAACTGTAGAGTAACCCACCTGCCGAAAGGCATGTAGAAAGGACGTTGGATTCGGCTGTCGCTCTACAAAGCTCTTTGACTATTTCGTCGGCGTCTTCAATTATTCTTGTTGTACTAAATGTTTCTAGTTTTCCCTCTTCAATCTCCTTTAGCTTCTGCAAAGCTGGCGTGCCGTTATTCCATAATGTGTCAAAAATATACTGTCCCTGTTCAACTACTTCTTTAGCATTGCTGTATATTGCCTGGATAGGTGGTTCATTCTCTTTATGGAGTATTGTAGCCATGTATTCGGATTCGCTAACGGCCATGCCTCCTTTCACGCCATCTACGTGTCTTAGTTCGTCAACAAAATTCAATAATTCTTTGCAATACCTGGCATTGTCTTTTGTTATCT
>Ga0081455_10001411_pt1 | contig 29732 bp, 24 predicted proteins | sample TabmetS3T2R1_FD_70207 | JGI IMG/M metagenome (GOLD analysis project Ga0081455, IMG submission 70207) | Tabebuia heterophylla rhizosphere microbial communities from the University of Puerto Rico - S3T2R1 | ecosystem: Host-associated > Plants > Roots > Rhizosphere ... | reverse complement strand
TCATGCTCATGGTATCTCTGTTCCCCGACACCCTATGCTTGGGAGTTATTCGGAGACAGATTCACACCAACGCTGAACAGCGATTTCGTTTCCATAGGACCATCTTCGACCGCCCACTGCAGCAATGCCCCCCATTCCTGACGATCCCGTGCTCGGTCCAGCCGCAGGTCATAATCACCCCGCTGAAACCGGGGAAAACGCCCGCCTTCGATCGCCTGTGTCAACGAACGAGCCCAGAGTGGGAAAGGGTTCCCATGATACCAGGCATGGAGGTGCCAGCTTGCGAGGTCTCCGAGATTCCCCCGAAATGCGCCGTGCCGCTTAAGTGCGAGGCTAATACACTGCTCCAGAGGCGCACACCCGTGTCCCCAGGGGACGATGGGCAAGCGCTGATAGAGCTGCCGGCGATCACAAAGAAAGTAGCGAGCCGTGGTGTGGCGGAAACGCCAGACGCGGAGTGCAGCGTCCCAGGTTGCCAGGCGGGCGTTTTGCGGCCCAAGGCTGTTGCCAGGTGGTCCAGCTGGCGGTCCCGGGTGGGTCATCATGAGCCAGAGTCGAGGGTCTCGATCCATGCACTGCAGGGCTTGTTCCACCCAGCTGACGGGACCAGTGTGGAACAAGATATCGGCGTTCATCTGTAGTACAAGGTCTGTGGTCATCGACTCGATACCAAAAAGTATGTTGTAGATCGGGCCGCCGTCAACCGCATACTGCGGGACACGATGGGCATCCTTCCAAAAATAGCGCGCCATGATCTCCTGAAACTGGGAAGGGGCTGTGTCCACATCCCGGATGTAGTCCACAACCCCATCGGCGAGAAGCTGCTTCAGCACCCGGTCCAGTTCGTCTGGGGTTGCTCGCGGGCGCGCACGAAATTTGCCAGGGAAGGCAGGCGACCGATCCACCACAAGCGTCCGCTCTGTAAAGGGATAACGTGCCTGCGCAATCATGTGCCGTACCATGATGTCGAGAAAGGGGACGTCCATCACGGTGGCGTTGATCATCAGCCCCACAGGGGGATATCCTTGTGAGCCCTCAGCAGCATCATTGTCGCCACGCGGCTCATGCCGCGGCTGGGAATTGGCCGCTGGTATGTAGACGGTGGTACCGTGCCCCGGGTGACGGTCTCCAGTCCTGGCACTTTCCTTCGCGTGTAGCCGCCTCCGCAGGGTGTCAAGTGCATCGTCCGTATCGCCCCATGCCTGCGCACCAATCCGCTTCTTGAGGATGTCCAAGGGTTCAGGAAAACGCCTCTTCGTCGCCAGATTGCTGATGTTCTGGTCATGGCACAACCAGAAGAACATATCGTCCCGCTCCAGGAGCGTGGCTTTGCCGCGGTAGCGCCAGGCCACCGCCCACATCCAACGCGTGTCGCTGGCTCGCACAACATCCTCTCGGAACCGCAGCGGCACGACCGCCGCCCTCCGGAATCCTGCGCTGTTAAACACCATGCCGCCCTTCGACGCACAATACGGAGCACACCGCCATCCCGCCAGATCCACAAACCAGCCGCCGCACGCTCCGGCGTACAGCGCACCGTGGTGGAGCGCCTCGACGAGCCAGGCGAGTTTGTGGGGATGTTGCCAGTCGTCGTCGTCGAACCAGGTGATAATCTCACCATGTGCTTCTTGTAGGGCGATGTTGCGCTTGCTACCGACCCTCCTACCTGGAGGCAAGCTGATCACCCGCACGTCGTCACGCCCCGTCATCTGTAACGGTTCGAGCGAGCTGTCGATGATCACCAATTCACGATGCGGCCATGTCTGACGGTCGAAACACCACAAGAGCCACGGCATAAACGCCGAGCGCCCTTCCGTGACACAGAGGCAGCTCACGAGGGGGCCAGGCACATTGTCCATATGGTTCCTCACTTTCGTATGCATACCATGTTTATGCAGAAAGTACGTCAGGTTCCGGCAGTCGATACCCAGGAACTCCGTGAAGTCCCGCCGTGCTACTCATCTTCATGGCCACCTGCAGTGGGCTTCCGTTCTCGCCGTGCTGCCTGGACAGCCTGTGCGGGCGGCGCGCAAAGGAACGCCGCGTGCTGACTCTTGTCCCTCACACGCGCACTCCTCACTGACTCGCTGCAGTTACCGTCCTTTCCGGCGCCAGAAGACTTCCCATTCGGCCAGCATGGACGCTGGATCGTATCCAGCCGCCATGAGGGTCTCTACGGCCCAACGCCGCACGGTGGGATGATACGCAAAGCCCCGCGGCGGTGTCACCGTCCACAGCTGGTGCTCTAGACTCTTCCCGCCCAGCATCACACGCCATTTCTTGAGCCGTCTGTGGCTTGCAAGCAGAGAGAGCACGGCCTTCAGCAAGCGCAGCGGGTAGATGCATAGCCAGCGCGTCAGCGCATGCGCTTGCGGCGGCAAGGTGCCCAGCACGCCCTGCATGTCGTACAGCGCTTCTTCGCGCGAGCAGGTGAATTGCTGGGGATGCAGATATTGCTGAGGAATCTGACGGCGTGTAGTCGCAGCTTGTGCCGTTGCCGCAACGGCAGGCCGGCTGGCATGCTGGAGGCGCTCGCTCGTCGGATCAAACACTGGCCAGAGGCGGTAGACACGTTGACCGGCATAGATGTGTCTGCTGGTGGCCCGTATCTCGAATGGCTCGCGCGTGGGCTTGAAGAGTTGCGGCACGCCGAGCATCTGCGCCTTGGCTTGTGTGAGCGGATGTAGCTGGGCAGCGCACACGGCCTCCCCTAAGGCGAGGGCGGCAAGCTGCGCCGCGGGCAGTGTCTGCCGGGCCTCATAAATCTGCGCGTAGCATGCGAGCCGATCGTCGTCATGCAATGTTTCGGGGTGTTGCAGGTAGGGCGCAAGTTCGCTTTTGACATGTGACCACGGGAGTTGCACGTACAGCCCTGGGTCGGCGACGATGGTGCGATAGGCGGGTGAGGGCTCGGTGTGGGTGCCTGGCGTGCCGGCTGGCTGCGATGTTGTGTCAACGTGATGCCCATTGTAGGTAGCAGAAGCAACCTTACTTTGTGCCGGCGCACTTGCGCTGGGTTGCGGAGGCTCTGGCGCGGCTGGTGGCGCCTCACGCACTGGCTGCACTTCAAAAATTCTTCCTCCCTCATCGCTGACGAGTGCGCCGAGCGGGCGCAGGTGCTGGCCATGCACTTCATAGAAATTCCCGGCCTCATCGGTCATCGTTTCGCCTACACTTCTCAAGTGCACACGTTGGCCGTCAAGCCAGCCTGCCAGCACCGGCTGGGGCGGCGGCAGTGGGTGGTGTGGGGCGGCGGCGAGTGGTGCAGAAACTGGTATCGGCTCTGGGAGCGGCGAGCACGGCAATGTCAGTGGGTCGGGTAGCATGGCGGACTGTTCAATGCGTATGATCCGCATCCTGTGCGAGCCAACAAGACCGTGACGGGTCGGAAGCTGCAGCTCTTCTTGCAGCACGAGAAGCGACATCTGCTTGCCCATCGGCGGACTGGGGATCGTCTGCCGTACTTGCGATGGTATGTGATAGCCCATGCTGGGATAAGCCTTGCGCATGTTTATCTCCCTCGCTGCTTACTTGGCGATGTGAATGTGATCGCGGTGCGCCTGGAGCATCTGATCTGAGATGGCTTTGTGTGGCCCTTCGCCGCGCGTCCACGGGCCGAAAAGTTGTACCGGATACCCCGGTGGCTGCGCCCAGCCATCATGGCCTTGCAGCGCTTTGTAGAGCTTGTAGCCGAGGTTGCGCCCTTGCTCTTCGGCCATCAGGCGGGCGCGCTCTGGCGGGGTGGGCGCGGCGGCAGCCTGGCGCATGGCGCTATTCCAGTCGTGTGCCCATTGGCCTACGCCTTTGTCGCCGACAGCATATATGTCTGCCGCGCGACCAAAGCGATGCAGGCCGAGCGTGCCACGACCAAAGGCGATGCTGAGCGGTTGCTCGGCGCTGAAGCCGTTTGCCTGCGCAAACTGCTCCAATACCTGGTGCAGAGCGCTGGCGAGTGGGGGAATGACCAGACTGTGCTCTGGCGGTGAGGTCACACGATACGTCTGTCCGCTCGGCATCGGTTGCAATGCGGGGCGGCGCGTCGTCTGCTCGGCTGCAGTGGGCGCGGGCTGGCTTGCTGAGTTTGGCCTACTGACGCGAGGAGGCCCCATCTGCACGGGTGTCTGTGCGCCTGGAGGCGTCACACGATACAGCCGCACAGGACGCAGCGGCACGAGGCGACCATCCGGTGTTCTGATCACGCGGTTCATGGCCTGATTCGCCCTCCAAAGCTGTCGTTGTACCAATAGCGCCCCATGATCCGCCCGGCGAAAGTGCGAATAGGATACCTGGTAGGCGGCGGCGGCAGCGGCAGCGGCGGCGACAGCAGCCTTTCTTTGAGGTCGTCATCTTTGATCCCACGATTGCGGATGACGAATTCCACCCTGGCGTTTTCATCGAGCCGCACTAAGACCGGGAGGCAGTTATACCCCCAGGGGTTGACGATCATCTCAAGCCGCGTGTATGGGAAGATTGGCTTCCCATCTTGCAAAATGATCCACTCGAAGCCGGGCGTGAGAATTTGCGCGTTATCCCGCGCATAGAGATCGGTATACTGCGAGAAGTAGGTGAGCACGCCGCAGTACTGGGGATGGAGTTGAAAACTCGCCAGCACTCTCTGCTCGCCTCTGGGTGGGAGTCCTTCGGGTTGAGAAAGCCCGAAAGTCTCATCAAATGGATCATCGAGATCATCATCAATTTCGATGCGAGTTTTGTCTACGAAGCGAGGTTTGCCTACGAACCCGCTCACGTCGAAGTATTCGGCATCGAGCGGGATGCCGCAGATCAGGCAGCTCTTGTCCGTTAACGCTCTGTTCATAATGTCTCATCCCGGAATGCGGCTCGTGCCAAGGATTTTGTAGCCTTGCAGGACGACAAATAGTGTCCCTGGCGGGCCGGAGAGCTCTTCGATTTGCAGCCGAATGAACGACCGCGGTTCGAACACTATTGGCTTGGCAAAGGGTCGCATTGGGCGGTCGCCATTGGCAATCCCCAGCCCGGCAATGTTGTGAATCGGTTTGCTCTGATACTCACGCCCTGTGTTGCCCATGTCGAGACTGTAGAGGAAGCTCACCTCTTCCGCTGCTACACTGCCGGTCTCAAAGAGGCGTCCGCGCGTCCCGGCGGCGAGTTGATCGAGCGGCAGCTCCGCAGTGGCGAGCGGGACGGCATCAGGATTGAGCCGGAAACCGCGGGTCAAATCCGCCCCTTTCTGCTCTAAGCCTGCGGCAAGTGCTTCCAGGGTAAGGGTTGATAGGGTTGGACGTGGGATAGCGAACATGCTGAATGGAAGAAATGTCCCGGCATCTACACTGCTCACCAGCAGCACGTCACCCGGGGATAACGGTTTATTAGTAAGTTGTCCATCTGGTGCGGCAATCTTATGTGCCACCTCTGCGCTGCCCGTCATACGATCAACAAAGGGAGTCAGCTTTAATGAGATGCGCTCTGCAGTAGGAGAAAGAACATCCGTCATCCGGAGGACAGTACCCGTGCTGTTCTCCAGGAGGAAGACCTCCACCGTATCGCCTGGCCTACCATACACATGCACAGTGCCATCGCCAGCTGTAGGCAATTTTTTACTTGTCGGATCGGGGCCGACCACTGGCGTTGACAACGGGAAAGGCACTTCAAATAATTCGCTGAGCAGATTGTGGGTTTTATCCCAAACGCGGAGGAGGAGGATGTCCTCGGAGTTTACTGTCAAGGGCAAGGGGACCGTTCCATCCGCTCTTATTCTAAGAGGCTGTCCCTGAACGGTTTGCACGATAACGGGAGGTGTGTCACTCAGATTCACTACGGCCATCTCGGTACCAGGTATGCCTGTTAGCAGAAGGCCGTCGAAGACATTCGTCGAGGCTGAACCGCCAGTTTGTCTGAAAAAAGGGACGAAGACCGGACTCTGGAGGGTGGTCCTTTGGTCAATCACGGGTTGAAACGTGCGCGCTGTGCTCTGCTCATCTAACACCAGGCTATAGCCTATCGACAACGCCACGAAGACGCCTTCGGTGCTGATCTCAACTATGTCCTGCACTTTGTTGCCGCGCCTGCCTAGCAAGGGAAACTGAAAGGGGTAATCGAAGGGAATGGCCTTCGCAGGAGGCGTTTGCCGGAGCGGCGCGTTGCCGCGCGGCGGCGTGGCCCTGGGAGTCGTAAAACCGAACTGGCTCATTGCTTCACCTGCCTTTCTGTGTGGTGCTCTCAACGCAGCCTTTTATATCCCTGCAAGACGAGGAAGAGCCGGCCCCGTCCAAAGACCTCTTCGACCTGCACGCGAATGGTTGAACGGGGCAGAAAGTGCATCGGTTTGTGGAAGACTTTGAACGGCCGTTCGCCGTTTGCGATGCCGAGGCTGGCGACATTCGAGACGCGCTGATTCTGCAATTCGCGGCCGGTACCGGTGTCCAGGATGGCATACAAGAAGCGGACCTCTTCAGGCCGGTTCACGCTCTGAAAAAGTCTGCTGAGCAGATCCTCACTGACGCTGTTGTTTAATTGCCCACCAGGCGTGAATGCGAAGCGTGTGCGCAGCGGATGAACGCGAACCCCATCAAACAACGATTGCACAGGTCGTATCTCGGTCAGCCTGACCTCGCGCAAATCGATCGGCACGTCCTGGGGGGGGGACAGCGCGTTCGACGCGGTCGGGCGGACAATCGCGATAGTGGTATCACCGGCATCCAAGCTATAGGTAATCGCCGTCGCGACGTACCCGCCATCAACATTGATGGGCACCTCATCTTCCACAATGTTGCCCGGCTGGCCAGTCAGATCGAGGGTGGCGACATAATCGAAGGGCACGATGTGCGTGGTCAGCAAGTCCGGCTCGCTCTGTTCACCGAGCCGACGGTAGTTCCCTGTTTCGTGGTTGTAGACCGGGATCTGCTGGCGCGGATCAACCGCGGTGATCCGCCGCGTCTCTTCCTCCAGAGCGCCTGCCATCCCGAGCACTTTGTACCCTTGCAGCGTGATGAAGAGCCGTCCCGTCACGCCTGCCGTCCGCTCCTCGACCTGGAGACGCAACGTCGAGCGCGGCAGGAAGACCATCGGCTGCGGCAGCATCTTGAATGGCCTGTGCCCATCAGCGCGACCCAGCGTCGCCAGACTGTGCACCGGGCGGTTTTGCAGTTCACGGCCCGTGCCAGTGTCGACGATGCTCAGCAAGAAGCTAAAATTGTCTGCTGACTTCAACCGCTGAAACGTCTCCGCCTGAAACGTCTCCGGCGTGACCGGGAATTGCTCGTTCAAGCGTCCATCGCGCACCGCGACGGCGCGCACCTGCGGATTAAGGCGAAAGCCATCGATCAGGCTATCGGGCGGGAAGTTTGTGAGCTTGACCTCGCCGAGTGTGGCAGGCGGATTCAGCAATTGGAGCGACGTGGCACGCTCTTCGACCAGCCCGTAGGAGATAGAGACCGCCACAAAGGCACCTTCAACGCTGATGTTGATCACGTCCTGCACGAGGTTGCCCACATTGCCTTGCAGTGTGAAATCGGCCACGTACTCGTAGGGAATGACCCGCACCGCGGGCAGGTCACGCCTCTGCTCTCGGCCAAACGGCGTGCTCGATTGTGGAGCCAGCCCTAGACGATTCATAGATTCTCCTCAGCTGCGTCTGAACACAGGTTATGCAAGCCTGGCATCACACGTGGTGCTCTTACTGCACATCCCGCAGCATATAGCCATCCAACGTGACCCAGATGAAAAACGGTCCGTAGATGCGTTGCAACTCGCTGAGCACAGTAGCTTCAGGGATTTCGATCTCAACGCGGAAGTTTTGCTGCGCATCAATGAACACCGGCTCGGCGAAGCGGAAGGTCGCTTCCGGTGCAGGGAAACCGTGCGTCACCACACGGCCGTCTTCGGAATAAGGACCAGCCCCAGCCGGGAAAAACCAGGTCGGCATCTGTATCATGGTCTTCTCGCCGACAAAGAAGGTGGTGACTGAGTTATAAATAAGCTTCGAGAAGATCTGGATGCCATTGCCAAACAGTTGTTCGTCAATGGGTATCAGCAGTTCATTCCTCAAGCGCTTCCGCAGGCAGCGGCGAATCGCTTCGGTACTGGCCTGTTTCAACTCCGTCTCCAGTTGAGCGACCTGCGTGTGGAGTTCCTGCAGACAGTCCCGCATGCGCTCGAGATGCCTGACTCGCATCGCCTCCTTTTGAATGAGCTCTTCAATAGCCTCAACGCACTCTTGCGCATCTTGCAGGCGGGGCTGCCTCGGTTGCGTGAGCAGCTCAATGAGTCGCTGAAAAGCCTCCACACAGACAGAGGCCTTCTGCAGTTGCCCCAGAAGCTGCTGCTCTTCCTCAACGTCGCTAAGGGCTTCGATCGTGCTAGTAAAGTGACTCACCGCTTCGGGATTGGTCATGGGAATCCGCGTGCGGCTGAGCACTTCGGCCAGATCGGTCCGGATCTCCCTCAGCTCGCTGTGCAGTTGTAGGATCCGTCCCATGGTGCGCTGGTCAGTAAGCGCAGTGAAGGCGCTCAGACATTCATCGAGGTTCTGCTGGATCTCCCCAGCTTGCACGACCAGGTCCCGGCATCTGGTCACGCAATTACGCGCGGTGGCGAGCAGATGCTCCGCCACCACATTTTTTTCAGTAGTGATGAGCTGTGCCAGTGCATCGAGACACCGCGATACAGCGACCAGCGCGGGACTGTCCCCGTTTCCACTGGGTGCTGTCAGGCATTGCACCACTGCCTCAGGAAACATGGCAGGCAGATCGGAGATAACTACACGCAGGGCCCGCGCTTCGAAGGTATTCCAGTGTGGCAGGAGGGCAGCGGCCTGCATATTCGTCTCGAGTTTGGTCTTGCCCTGCACCTGCACGAAGAACTTCAACACACTAGAGCTTTCCACCTCCCGCAATTGTTTCTGGGGACGGACAAAGAGCGCGTCATACAGCGGGAGGTGAACTTTCTCTTTCATCCCTTTGACAACTGCCATGGTGCAATCTCCAGGATAAGCGTCCTCGCTGATCGGCTACGGTGGTACCCGTGCCTGAGCTGCCCCGATGAGAGATGGGCAGGTCATAGACCCACCCGCCCCTCGTCATCGATCTGCATGGTGCCAACGTGCCGCTATACAGAAGAGCTACTGCACGTCACGCGTCATATAGCCGTCGAGGATGACCCAGATGAACAGTGGTCCGTACAGTTTTTGTAGTTCTCTCAGTACCTCGCTTTCGGGTACTTCGATCTCCACCCGGAAATTCTGCTGCGCGTCAATCGTGACGGCCTCAGCAAAGCGAAACGTGGCTTGTGGATTTGGGTACCCGTGCGTCGTGACCTTGCCATCTTCGGAATACGGACCTGCGCCGGCGGGGAAGAACCAGGTTGGCACCTGAATCATAATCTTCTCACCGACGAAGAAGGTGGTCACGGTGTTGTAAATGAATTTGCCGATCACACCGCCAAAACCATTGGCGAAGAGCTGTTCGCCAGGCGGTATCACCGCGCCAGCATCAGCGAGTAGCTTGCGCAAGGCCTCTATTTTGCCGCGATCTAGCTCTGCAAACAGACCGTCAGGCAGAGTATCAGGTAGCGGTGGCGAGGCAGCGCTAGTTGTTACCGAGACAGTGTTAGTTGCAGTACTGAGCGCACTGATATCGCCTTGCGACAGCAAGAGTGCGCCCGTAGGCAGCGCCTCTATTCGCCGCCTGAGGTCCACAAAGTTGCCGAGCGTAAGGTTGTTTATGGTGGCTGTAAGAGGTGGACTCCCGGTATCAGGTTGACCCTCAATATCAACTAGCCGAACCTCTGGCAGGTTTACTATAGGCTTTTCAGGAAATTGGGCTGCTAGATCGGAGATCACCACGCGCATCGCTCTTGCCTCATAGGTATTCCAGTGCGGCAACAGCGATGAGGCTTGCATGTTGGTTTGCAGCTTAGTCTTCCCCGTTACGTCCAGGAAGAACCGTAGCACGTTCGAGCTGAGAATCTTGTTAAGCTGTTCCGTGGGCTTGATAGACACGGAATCATACAGTGGCAAATGGACTTTTTCCTTGATGCCCTTGACGGCAGCCATGGCTTCCTCCTCGCTCATTACCAGGGTGGTTGAAACCAGTTACTAGTGGGTCTCGGCTCTTCTTCCGGTGGACGGAACGTTTCCACGGTGGGGTTAATCGTCCGCGGGCGGTAGTACCCTTCGACATCGCCGATATTCTCTAGCGGGACGACGCGCGGACTGGTGTCTCGCTCGCGCACATAGCCTTCCAAAGGCGCTTCCGCGAAATAGCCCATGTCCTGTGGCGCTTCACCATAGCCCCCCACTGCCGGATCTTCGGCGAAGTAACCCATCTGCTCCGGGGCTTCTCCGAAGTAACCCATCTGCTCTGGGGTTTCGGCGTAGGCGCCCATTGCCGGATCTTCGGCGACGTAGCCCATTTGCTCGGGCACTTCGTAGACGTAGCCCATCTGTTCCGGCGCCTCACTAACGTAGTCCGGGGCTTCGTAGACGTAGCCGGTACCAGCGAACTCCGGGGCTTCGTAGACGTAGCCCATTTGCTCGGGCACTTCGTAGACGTAGCCCACTTCCGGTGCTTCCCCATAGTAGCCGACGTTGTAGCCTTCCACGAAGCCGGGCGGTGGATCAGCCACATACCCAAAGGCTTCAGGCTCGCCATAACCCATCACTTCTGGGGTCTCGTAGACGTAACCGATGGTCTCCGGCATAGCACCATAGTAGCCCATCTGCTCCGGCGCCTCGTAGACGTAGCCCATCTGCTCCGGCGCCTCGTACACGTAACCCATGGTCTCCGGCGCCTCGTAGACGTAGCCCATCTGCTCCGGCGCCTCGTACACGTAGCCCATTTGCTCGGGCGCTTCGGCGAAATAACCGAAGCGGGCAGTAGGAGTAATGGGATGGAATCGCATGCGTTGTCCTCCTTGCTGGTTAAACGGGTTAACAATCATGATTTCGTCGAAGGGTTCCCCTTGACGCGCCATGCTGAGCCTCCTCATCCTTCAATCCCACGCGGTGTCATGCGGTATTGACCACCAATGATGTAGAGCCGCGTACCAGTTGAGTTCGTGACAAGCATTGGCAATCGCCTCTGGAAAAAGTGCACATAGTTTTTCGGTGCCTCACCGGGCGCTCGGCTGGCGCGATAGATCACCCCGCGCAGCTCTCCCACGGGCTTGAGTGGTAACCGCACGATGCGAGTAAACCGCATGCGTGTCCTTTGGCACGCGCAGGGCGAACCGAATCGCGGTTGTGAACCGCAGGCACAGGCCATCGGTCACCTCCTATAGCGCAAGCGGCGGACAGGACGCGCCCACGGCACAGGAGCCACTCGCCGCATAGGAGCTACTAGCTGCCTAGGAGCTCCTGGCTGCAGTGCGGGGACTGTCGACGCCGCTGGGACGACAGATTTCATTCTGCGCCGCAGGCCACGTGGCCTAATGGTTGCAGGAATGCTCAGCCAGACCCGACGGACAGGGCGGCGTACCGCGCCAGGTTCACCGATGCTTTCGACAACTTCGTACAGCTGTCCGTCAGGGGCCTCCATAATCGCGCTTTCCGCGCCTGCAATCCCAACTTTGCCTAGGACGTTGCAGATTTTGGTCCCCAGCGTATAGATGGGCTGAATGCCCGGAGCCTGTTGGATAAACGGCTGCATTTGGGGCAGGGTCTGGCAGAACGGTTTCACGGCGCCAATAATCGGGCCTACTCCGGGGATCATTTTGGCGATTGGTAGAGCCGTGCTCACAGCCTTGCTCGCAAGCTTCTTCAGACCCTTCCAAAAGCCAATGGGATTGCCCAGGCCATCGACCCCTTCCACCCACTGGTAGGCCTGACCATTGGGTCCCCGGCGCACCTCGCCGACGTAACTGCCGATACCCATCATGGTTGTCATATCCTGCGGCCCATAACGCATGGTTGTCCTCCTAATCGACTGGAAAGTATTGTTTGTGGTCAGCCCGGGGAGCCCACCCCATTGGTCTGTTGACCGTCGCATCAAGCGGGATCCACCACCCTTTGCAAAAGGCTTCGAGATAGATATGCGTGAACACCGCCTTCCGGTGCGGGTTGAACCCCACCAGTACCAGCCGCACCGGATGCCCAATGGCTTTGAGCATGGCCGCCAGCAGGATGGTCATGTCATCGCAATCGCCGGCCCGCAGTTCCAGCATGCGCCGCGCCGAGTGCAGCAGTTCGACGCGATGAATATCGCGTGTATACCGCACGTTATGTTGGACCCAGGCAAAGAGCGTCCGAATCTCGCCCAGGTAATCCTTCGGCGGGACGCCGTTCTCAAAGAGAATGTCGATCGCGTGCTGTCGGACACAGAAATCTTTCGCCCCCTCTCTAATCAAGTGCACGATGTGGGCCACGGTCTGCTTGGTCCCGGCATAGCCTTTGGGGATCTGCCCCAGGGAAATCCTCGGGGTACTACGCGGTGAGCAGAGGTACATCAACGCCTGATTCCTATGCATCGTTCTTGGATGATGGACTATGCGGAGTAGAATGGGCAAGAAGTGTGCCAGGGAGGCTGCCAGGCTGGTATCGCGTAGCAATCCTTTTCTTTACAGTACGTTAGGAGTTTCTCCCGCTGCCATACAAACAGCCACTCCAAGCCGTGGAGTCATAATTTTTATGACCGTTTCCTGTCTTTCGTAGTAGACCAGGGTGCGATGAGGCTTTATCTTGTGAGGGTTAGCAGAGGCATAATTCTTATGAGCAACTCAAAACAGCTACAAGCTATGATCCGTTGCGCAGTGACGCGCTCGAGATCGCCTGCACCCTGGCGGCCTCCATACCGCAGCGCCTGTGAGGAGCGGGCCGGACACAACGTGTGCCGTCTTGGTGCAGGCGCTGGCTCGGCAGGTGCCCTCCCCGGTATCACAGGCTCCCGCTGTGCCCGTGGTCACAGGTTTTCCCGGCACGCCACCCTCGCCGGGTCCCAGCATCTCGGCGAGACGACCATCCCGACGCCACGCCAGCAAGATGTGGTGGCGATCATCGTTGCCACATTGCTTCTCTTAGATTATCGTTTCCACAGCTACCTCCTTGGCCAGCCTTTCGGCTTGACATATGGATGAAGGATGGCGGGGTAGCTTTTTGGTTTCAACCCTCACGGCTGCGGCACAAACGGGGCCACATGGGAACGCGAGAACCCCTGCCGTAACTATTTGGAGGAGTTGCAAAATGGATGATGTGAAAGCTCCTCTCGTGAGTTGTCTCTGTGTGACAGAAGGGCGACCAGCCTTTATGCCGTGGCTTCTATGGTGCTTCGACCGCCAGCGATGGTCGCAACGCGAACTCGTGATCATTGACAGCTCTCCGGAGCCATACCTAATCACAGATCGAGATAACGTACGAGTGGTAACCGTGTCTCCAGGTACAGGCATTGCTAAGAAGCGAAATTTAGCCTTGCAGGAAGCGAAGGGGGAGATCATCACCTGGTTCGACGCCGACGACTGGCAACATCCTGACAAGCTGACTTGGCTCAGCGAAGCATTGTGGGCTGGGGCGTCCTATGCCGGCTCTTGTAACGGCTGGTTTGTTGATCTGGTAAAACTGCGTTGCAGCTCATACCGCGGATCGAACCAGCAGGTCCTGTTCAACAGCGCAGGCTTCCGCAGGGAAGCAGTTTTGCCCTGCCATTTCCAGGAGAACCTCCGGCAAGCTAGCGATACGCATTGGATACAGGAAGTGACTAGACGATACCAGGACGAAGCGGTGATTCTGCAGCGAGACGTCATGTTTTTCTGGCTATGCCACAAAACGTACATCAGCAACCCTTCGGGAAAGCGGAGACGTACGTATGATATTCGTATGTTAAGAAAACTTATTGGCGTGGATAGCTGGGGTGACACATCGGAACAGCTGCATGCCTTAAGGGAGAGGATTGGTGGTGAGAGCTCTCAGCGAGCTTCTCAGCTCATCTCCTTAGGGCTCTCGGCGCAGCCCAGAGTTGAGACGAAGGGAGGCGCAAAGGAAGCAGTGACGCATTTGGCAGGGGGTTGGCGGAGTATTTCAGCATACGGACAAGATGGTCTTTTGTCAGTATTGATGTCGGCCTATAGGACCGGTCCCTGGGTCAGGGTGGCAGTGCAGTCGGTATTATCGCAGGAACTTCCTACAGGATGGGAGCTAGAGCTGATCATTGCGGTCGACGGATGCGACGAGGTGCTTCGCGAAGTATTGAAGATTGAGGATACACGACTCGTCGTGCTGGAGTTGGCTGAGAATGGTGGCACGTACCGGGCATTGAATACGGCGCTGCAGTATGCGAGGGGCGCATTGATCGCGATATTGGACAGCGACGATATCGCTATGCCTGGACGGTTTCGCAAGCAGATCGAGGCTCTGCAGCGACATCCCGAGATAGCGTTACTTGGGGGACAGTTGATGGCCATCAATGAGAAGGGCGAGCTTCTCCCTAACAAACTTTGTCTGTCCCTCGATGCCTTGAGTGAGTTTCGTCGTGGAAGGGACTGGAAGAACTATCTAGTAGCTCATAGTACCTGGATGGTGAGACGGGAGACTTATGCCTACCTCGGCGGCTATTTTGACAGCAGGGTTGGTGCGGATGCTGAATTTTGCCTGAGAGCCGTGGCACTTGGTCTGCACTGCCGTTCTCTACCTGACCCGCTTACGCAATACCGTCAACGAGGCGGTCAGCTTACAAGAACGCTGGGAACCGATTTTCGCAGTGAGGTCCGGCTCCGGATGATCGAAAAAACTCGGCGAGATGCTGAGACATATCGGCGGGGCGAAACACCTCGACCGGTCGAGCCGATAGGGACATGCGTCAGGGTAGCTTATCGCAAGGGACGGATACCTTTGCTGGCAGTAATGCCTACCGTGCCAGCGCGCCAACGCACAGCCCATCTCGTCGTGCAAACGTTACTGCAACAACAGATAGACCGGATTGTGGTCTTTCTCAACGGTCACACCAGCGATTTCAGCATTTCGGATGATCCAAGGGTGCTCCAAATTCACAATCCCCTGGGCACCGGCCCGATCGTGCGCTATCGCGAGGGGGCGCTAGGGCACGGAGTTGTGCTTTCTGTCGATGACGATCTTGTCTATCCTCCTGACTACGTGGAGGTTGTGCTTCACCATCTCACCACCCTGGGGCGAGGGATTGCGACCTCCCAACACGCAGTACTGTGGAGCAGTGATGATAAGAGCTACGCGGCCCGGTCGCTTCTCCATTATTCAGAAGAGCGCCAGGACTTCACGGAGTGCGACTACCTTGGCTCTGGCACGGCGGGGTTTTGGGGTGAAGATTTCGAATCCTTACGAGGGGAGCCCCCTCCTCTGTTAGCGCATGAGGATGATATCTGGATGTCGGCTCAGCTACGAGCGCGAGGCATTAGATTGGTGAGACCGCCCAGCAGACGCAATTGGATTCGTCCCCAGCCGGAGGCTTATCACGCGACTTCGCTTTACAAGCTTGCTATCAAGAATGGTTTCAAAGCTCGTGATCGAGCCATCGCTTTTGCCGAGTCGGAGTTTGGTTGGCGTCGTGGTCCAGGGCGTCCATTTCTGAAGAGGCTGCAAAAAGACTGCCCTCCGGCTTCTCGACTTGTCCTGCAGCCTGCTGGGCACACTGTTGCGCAAACGGTGGAGCAGACTATGGATATGAGAGTATTCTGGCTTCAGCGCTATAAGACTGTCCGCGGAATCCGCGCCGTGGCGAACCGTTCGTTCTCGGTAGAGCAGAACGAGCGTGACTACGCGAGATGCCAAGAGTTCATGTCACGGCAGCTGAGGGAGGATTTTGGAGGGAAAGCCCCCGAATCACTGCTCGATCTGGGATATGGACAGGGCCATTACGCCCAAGTTGCCAGTGAGATCGGTGTGCGGCGTTACGTGGGGCTGGACTTTGCTGCATCGCGGCTGGCGATGCCAGGACACTATCATTTTCTCGAACAGGATATCTGTGAAGAGGGGTTGGATCTGGGTGAGAAGTTTGACGTGGTTTTATTACTTGATGTGGCCTTCCACGTGATTGACGACCTGGCTTTTGAGCGTTTATTGGCGAACGTATCTCGGCACGCTCAAGGTGTCGTTTTTGTGACGGGGTTGTTTCGCGATCAGCGAATTGCCGCGCATGTGCTCCACCGCAGGCTAGAGCACTTTCAGAGTTTGGGGATCGTGACGTCAATCTATCCCTGGCGGGATATCCTCCTAGCGAGGATCGAGGTGGGTCGTCATCGGCAGAAAACGTCTTCTACTCTCCAGAATTGCATTCCGGCATAACCCCATGTTACACCACTTGGTAGGTTTAAGTCACCTAGGGCTCACAGCCTTCCAACTGTGCCGGGTGCTCGGTTGCGAGACTTGCCCCCTTTGTGCCTCCGAAAACGAGACTGAAAGGCATGCCATAAAATTCACTCCGGCAATGGTTTCTACCGGTATCATGCCTGTTATCTGAGCTGGCCTACCGGTGCATTGGGCGCGGAAGTGCGCAAAACAGCCCCGCATGGCCCGGCTGCGACCGGTGGACAGCCCGGGGGCACGGGACATTATCGTTTGGCAACCTGGAAATAAGTAAACCGCGGATTAAATGGTGGCATATCAGCTGTATAAGGCGCAGAGCCGGCAATATCTTTTTTCAGCAGAACTATTCTGCCATAAATAGCTTGAGCAATAATTCTTCCACCATGCTTTACTGGATGTATATAGTTTTTCAAACCCCAGAACGCTGGTAGTAAAGCTCTTCCAAAATGAGTAAAATATCTTGTTCTGAATTCTCCGCTATTAGAAGCTTCATCTTGATAACCTATATTCATTATTGCTTTTGTATCTTTAATAAGAGGAGAGCTACTCCCAACGTGACCTGGACTGAATTTCATTTCTATCCACTTAGTATCATATTCATCCAAAAGTCCCCAAACATGCCCAAGCTCATGGACCAAGACATTTCTTGTTGTTCCTATAAACACATTGAGCTCTCTCATGACAATTTCCCTGTTCTTACCATTAAACCATGAAGACCAGGTATTGGTAGGATGGATATCAGTAATCTTATTTGCATTCTTAGTGTCAGAGACAAGATTCAGCTTAAAGCGGAGTCTTATTCTTGTATTATAATTACCACTACTATCTTTCACCTGTACTTCGGCAGCATTATCCCATACCGCCACGGCGCTTCGTAGGTTATGGACAAAAGCTCTTTTTTGAGTATCTGTATAATTTTTCCTGTATGATAAATAGGTATTGAATGTTATAGTGGCTTCATTGGCCCCACCGTTGTATAAGAAATTAAAATTTCCTCCAAAGTAAGGAGCATTCAAATCCGTGTTATAAAGCAATATGGTTTTTGGTACAGGAACAGGCAGCTTCGGCTGGCGTTGCGGCATTGGGCCTCCTGGCTGTGCCAGGCCATGCAAATGGATGTACATGAGTTCTCTCCTTCGTCCTTAACGACGAATGAACGGCAGCTAATGAGGTGGGTTAGAGCGATAGCCTATAACCCACCAAACCGACCAGCGCAGCTTGTCTCTTTAGACCTTGGGCCGGTAATGAGTCGGCTTCCTTGTCGACGGCTGTGGTGGGTTACACTTTTGTCTCTCCATTGACTGGGTGGTGCCCGGACCTTGGTACGTAGGCACCCAGCTTTTCTGCGATCACCCTCCCCGCACCAAGCGTGCGTAGGTCGAAGTGCATAACATCGCCAGAGGCGGAAGATCCGAAGTCAATCGCACCCCAGGCGAGTAAGGCAGTCTGCCGCAGTGCGAAAACCAGATTGGTGTGCAGGTTCAGGAATCCATTCAGAGGATCTCTATCGCCGAAGGTGGCGCTATTTTTCCAGTAACGTAATTCAGAGCTGTTGTTTTGCAGAAAGGTTTTGAATTCCTCATTTCGACGCGCAAGAATCCCGTATGCGCCACGAGTGTCATGTCCGTGGCTGACGGCCACAGCGTGGAGGAGGGAAGCGATTGTGCCTTTTGCCGCGCCGTTCAAAGCGCCTCCGGCCGCCGATTTCAGAGTTTCCAAAAATCTGTAGCGCTCGTTCCGTTTATTTAAAATGCCCTGGTACTTTCTTTTTAATTGGGCGTCAGGGTTTGTTTTGATTTGATCGATAAGCCAGTCTCTACCCTCTTTATCGTCCTTAATCCATCCGGCCCCGATCCAGGGATTGCCTGCTACGTCAATGTCCAACGCCAGGCCGACACCGTGCATCGCTTGATTTTCTTGGGAGAGTCGTCCTCCGCTGTAATAGACGGACTTTCGGTCGAGGCCTAATGCTCGACCGAGCGCGACCGGAGTCATTCCGGCGTATGCGGGAAGGGAAAGCAGGGAGTTTTCAGCTTCACGGAGTTTGCGTAGCAGCAACAGATGGATACCTTGACTGTGTCTGTTGATTCGATGCCCCAGGAAAGACGGAGCCACAATGAGGTCAAACCAATTCTTTGCATTGAATTCATTGTTGGTTAGAGTGCTGATTTTATCTGATATGTTCTTGACGACGTCACGCCCGCGGACGTTACCAATTTTAGGTTTCAACTTGTGCTTCACGATGCCCAGGCTATCCAGGGTCGAAGGCCCTAGTGCGCCGCTCTGCTCGTCCGCATGGAAATAGACCTTTGCTTGAAACTGATGTACAGCTTCGACAAAGACAGCGTCTACGGTTCCTGCGCTGATCATGTACGATCCGCCCGATTTTTGGATAGCAGCTCGCACGGCGGCAAAATCCACGTAACGACCCAGGTCAATGACGACGTCTTCAAGTCGTGTGCCAGATTGAGCCGGGTGCCTCTCGCGGTTCCATCGGATAGCTTGAGTGCTTTGGCTGGGTGAGAGGAGAGGCGTCAGCTTGCCTCGCTCCGCGGCCGAAAAACCAGGCGTGGCAACCGAGCTGTCGCACGCCGGGCTGAACGAATCGTTAGTCCCTCCGCGCCCCAAAAACCCATCTACGGCTCGATCAGGGTAATAAGCCTTGCGCTGAACACGCCATGAGGTTATGGGCCGCTCCTGCACTAGAGACTGCAAACCTGACCATTTACGATCATAGATATACATAAGGTTAACCTTATGCCAACGCGCCCGGTACAGCGCAGCCAGTTCCTCCTTGGTGAATGCTTGGGCATCCCATGATGACTACGGAAGGTTATGCGCACGATGTAGGCCACCGTCTGCTTGGTCCCGGCATACCCTTTAGGGAGCTGCCCCAGGGAAATCCTCGGGATACTACGCGGTGAGCAGAGGTACATGGCCTCGTGATTCCTGCTAGTCGCTCTCAGATTGCTTTGTGGGGTAGAGAGTTCAAGAAGTGTGCCAGGGAGGCTGCCAGGATGGTATCGCGTGGTAATGTCTGTCTTAACAGGATGTTAGGGCTGCCCCCTCATGCAAGACGGTCGCCACGACAAACCTTGCGTTCATAATTTTTATGACTGTCCCGGCTGATCAGTAGTAGGCAAGGGTTTTACTGGGGCTTTATCCTGTAAGGGTTAACAGAGTCATAATTCTTATGCCCTCTCATGACATTCTCGCTTCCCCGGGCGTCCCCATGGCGATCGGTGTGCGCTACGAACGCTCGGTCACGCAATGTAGTTAAGCGTGTTTCCATCCGGCGCGTAAGGCATGCTCGAATGTCTCCACGATGGCCTCGTTCGGTTGCCTGAGAATCGTTGTATTCACCGTGAGGTGTATCTGACCCGTACTGCCCTCATCTGGGAACAGGAAGAGCCAATCCCGCCGCAGGGCTGCCAGGAATGTCTCGACGTCAACACGCGGGTCGAGCTCAACGGGGAAGATGTTCGAGCCATATGGAAAGCGCCGCACCTTGAGCCCCTTGCACTCGTTGAGACAGTCAATGAGGGCAGCGCCTTTGGCCATGGCGGTGCCAAAGCGTTCTGCGAATCCCTCTATGCCTTGCAAGGCGAGCGCCGCTGCAAGACTCGCCGATGCTAGCCCACCGCCAAACATCCGCCGCTCGTGGTAGAGGCCATCGAGGCATGCCCTTGTTCCTGCTAAGATAGCCCCGAACGGCGCCCCGAAATACTTGTAGAGGGAGACGTACACTGTATCGAAGTGGGAAGCATATTGCTGCGGGCTGATGCCGGTCGCAGCGGCCATCATATACAGCCGCGCGCCGTCCAGGTGGGTCGCAATGCCCTGTGTCTGGCAGTAGCTGGTGATCGCTACCATATCTTCATAGGGCATGATCTGGCCGTGTTGGCGGCGTACAGGGCTCTCGATCATGACGGCGCCCACAGGGCTCACCACTCGGCCCGTCACTGACCGCTGCAGGACCTCTTGCAATTCAGCCAGCGTGAAGGTAGGGCGGCCCGGTGCCAGCGGTATCAGGTTGATGCCGCTGAGCCGTGGCACACAGTCACCCGTGTCGTTGTAGAGGTGGCTCTGCTCTGGCACGACAGCACGTGGCTTCGTGCCACACAGCCGACGCATCGCCAGGTGGTTGGCCAGGGTGCCCGTGGGCATGAAGACGGCCGCCTCTTTGCCCAGCATCTCGGCGCAGCGTTGCTCGAGCCTTTCGACCGTCCCCCCGCGCGCAAAGCTATCCGGCGCAATGCCTATTTCATCCTCAAAAGCCTGCAGCCGGCGCATCAGCCCCTGGGCGGTCTGGGGTTCGCCATCGCCTCTCAATACCACCGCAATATCTGTGTCCGTCGGCTGTGGCTGCATCGCATAACCTCAGGAGTGACTGAGTGCACGCAGTTTGGGAGCCACCTCCTGGGCAAAGAGGCGGATGGAATTGCGCACGCGCTCCAGCGGGATGCGCCCCCCGACGTTCGACTCTATGATCACGCCCGACAGGCCAATCTCGTCCCGTAGCTGGGACAGCCGTTCGACCACCATGTCAGGCGTGCCGTAGGCCAGGCGATCGCGCAGCAGATCGTCGTAGGTTACCTGGGCGAGGCGTGCGCCTCTCTGTAAGCGCTCCTCAGACGCTGTGGCACCCACCTCCGCTGCCGACCTGGCGAAGGTGTCCGCCATACGGCGATAGGCCCGCAGCGTGCTTTCCTCTGGCTCCGAGCGCGCCTGCTCTGCAGTTTCCGCTACATATACCGGGATGCGGATGTATACGTTGCCGCTGCCCTCATGGCCGGCCTCCTGCCGAGCCGTGCGGTACGATGTGAGATTGCGGGCGACCTGGGGGAGGTCGAAGCCACGTAGTCCGGTGACTACAGAAAAGCCCATACGGCCCACGAGAGGAAAGGTATCCTGGGTGGTCGCAGCGACCCAGATAGGCGGATGCGGTTTCTGATAGGGCCTGGGTATCACGGTCAGATCGTCGCAGCTAAAATAGGTCCCGGTGTGTGAGAAACGCTCGTTGTTCCAGGCTTTGAGAATGATTTCGAGGGATTCCTGGAAACGCTCCCGGCTCTCATTATAAGGGATGCCGTAGCCGGCATAGGCCCTGGCGAAGCCGCTGCGCCCAACGCCGAAGTCAAGACGCCCGCGGCTCACCTGATCCACGGTGGCAGCCTCTTCGGCGATGCGAATGGGATGACACAGCGGCAGGACACTGACCCCGGTACCGATGCGCAGGCGGGTAGTACGGGCCGCGATGGCACTGGCCAAAACGAGCGGGACAGAGGCAATAGACGGGATGCCTGCCCCCATGGGATCCGTTGGTCGTCTGGGGCCAGCGAAGTGTCTCTCGGCCAGCCAGACCCCATCGAGCCCATTGTCTTCTGCTAGCTCCGCAATGGAGAACGCCTCTGCGAAAGCTTCTTCCTGGGTCCGCCCCTCTCGATAGTCGCATTCCATCACCAAACCGGCATACATAGCCTGCTCCTCTTGTGTTCGCTCACAACTGGCAGAGCGAAGCGCTTGTCTTGCTTGCAGTAAGCCTCACAAAGTACCAATTTTCATGCACTCTCGCGCCTCAGTCAAGAGCATATTCTGGTGTCTGGTGCTGCCCAGAGAGCTGCTGAGGTTGTCACAGGGGAGGAGCTTGACAGGTCGTAAGCGTATGCTTTATCTATGGTGCATACACTGTGGAGAGCAACACACAGTTGAGGGCGGCGCGATTCCAGAGGAGGTACTAGGCATGCAGCTGGGTTTTGTTGGCACTGGCACTATGGGTAATCCAATGGCCCAATGCCTCATCGCCGCCGGCCATCAGTTGACGGTCTACGACCTGCGGCGCGAGGCCACCTCCAATCTGTGCGAGCTCGGGGCGCGTCGGGCAGAGACTCCCCGCACTGTCGCGGAGGCCAGCGAGGTCGTGTTCACATCCCTTCCTGGCCCTGCGGAGGTGGAGCAAGGGGTGCTGGACCCAGTCACTGGTATTCTGGCCGGGTTGCGGACGGGCGGTGCCTATATCGACATGACCACGAACGCGCCGCGCGTCTTCCGCAGGCTAGCCGAAGCCTGCCAGGCACGGGGCGTCAAGGTACTGGATGCGCCGGTCAGCGGTCGTCCTCCCGGGATGACCATTATGGTCGGCGGTGATAGGGCCACCTTTACCACCTACCGGCCGCTCCTGGAGTGTATGGGGCGCAACATCTTTTATGTCGGAGAGACGGGCGCCGGCTGTGTTGCCAAGCTGGTCACCCAGTATCTGGGCTATGCCAACTTCGTAACCGCGCTCGAAGGGCTCCTCATCGGTGCCAAAGCCGGCATCGACCTCCGCACCCTGGCGCAGATCGTCCCGGTCAGCGCTGGTGCTAGCCGCACCTTTGACAACATCCCACGATCGGTATTCAGCGGTGAGTTTAGCGCTGGCGGGACGCTGGACATTGTGGCCAAAGATCTGCATCTGGCGTGCGAGCTGGCCCGCGAGGTGGGGGCGCCGGCCCACATGGGCTTAATCACGGATGATGCCCTGAAGCGCGCCCAGGCCCAGGGCTGGGGGCAGCAGGGCTATCCCATCGTAGCGCGGGTTCTGGAAGCGATGGCTGGCATAGAGCTGCGTGCGCTGGCGGCCAGCTCTGACGTGGGCTATCAAGCGGAGGACCCCAGACGGGGATAGTAAGTGCATAACACTGACACAGGAGGTAGGTATGAGCATGCTCAAAGTTGACAATGTGACGCACTGGTCGATACCAGTCAATAATCTCGAAGAGGCGGAGCATTTTTATCGGGACGTGCTGGGACTCGAATACAAGGGCCGCCTTGGCAACTCCAACATGGCTTGCGTGACGGTTGCCGAGCATGCGATTCTGCTGTGCCAGCGCAAAGAGCCACTCGTGCGCACCCCAGAACAGGATAACCGGCTCCACCATTCATTTACGGTCAGCCCCGAGGTGTTCGACAAGGCCTGTAAGCTCTTCCACGCGCAAGGCATCCGCATCGCCCAGCCCATTGTCTATCGTGAGCAGGGCTTCTTTCCGGGGCGCGAACTGTACTTCCTCGACCCCAGCGGCAATATGCTCGAACTGCGCGACCCCACCTGGCAACCAGGGATGCCGCAACCCACGTACGAGGAGATTATCAGGACATAAGACTTGAAGCTGTATAGTGACTAGAGGGGGCCTGAGAACGCTACTTGGGAGAAAGAGGCACGCATCACTCCAGGCCTATGGCATATCCTTTCGTCAGCTGCCAGACCTGGTGTGTACGGGCTAAGTCAGTGGCCTCAGGCGTGACCCATGTGCCGGCAACGACGGGTAAGGCGGGGGGGCCGGTGTGCGCTAGCAGTGCGGCGCGGCGTATCGCCTGCTCCACATCTTGCGGGCCCACACCCCACGAGACTTCGACGACCAGGAAGACCGTGGCTCCGTCACTGCGGTGTCTCCCGCGCACGATCATGTCTGCCAGAGCGACATCGTCAGCCTGAGCCTCAGAGAGTGCCCCACTCTCGATGGCATCGTCTAACAGGGCAGTGAGTTCATCCGGCGAGAGGACGTGGGCACGCCGCACGATACGACCAAAATAAGCGTAGACCTTTGTGCGATACTCCCATTCCAGGTTTTGGCCTTTCAGTGTGCCAAAGTCCGTGGCAAAGGTCTGTACGACCTGGATCAGGTCAGCCATCTGCGCTGCAAGTGCCTGGAAGCGTTGCTCGGTGTACGCCTGCAACTCGGCCAACTGCTCCGGGAGGGCCAGTAGCTGATCGGTAAGAATAAGGCGGCGCAGTTCGTTCCGCCACTCAGGTCTTTCCTCGAGTATACGGACGAGGTCGCGGAATTCTTCCACCGTAAAGGGCATAGGACTTTCCTTGTTGCTGCCATCGGCCACGCATGCAGGCGTAAGGAGACCCTATATGTGCAGGGCATAGGTGATGCGCAACCGTGCCTCAGGCGTGCAACGGCACTGCATAGGATCTATACTGCGCGGCGGATGGTAATTGTAGCGGTCCTGGAGTCTCTCTGCCAGCATAGAAGAGCTGTAGCCATGGCTGGGGCAGTACGATGCAAGGAGAGTCCACGCAGAGCACTTACCAGCGACACGGCGATCCAGTCTGCATAGTGGTGTACTGGCTCTGTCAGCCTGAGACGCGAGATATGTCCCTGTGACAGGCAGGTGTGTAGGGGCAGTGACCTGGATTATCCATGCCACTGCCCTGGGATGGGGGTATCTCGATGATATGATCACGCTAGGTCTTCAGGGTGGTCCGATAGTACACATCCTCGAGGCGCAGGGGTTTGCGGAGTAACCCTTGCTCCAACGAGCCCTGGATCGCACGCTCAATATTTTTCCCCATGGCACGGATCCCCATGGGATACGGGTCTTCCCCAAGGACCGCGGCCTGCTCCTGAAAATCTTTGCCTGCAAAGTACAGGTACGCCGACTGCGAGCGTCTGGCGCGTGCATAGGCCACCTCTTTGGAGCGCTGGAAGGCGTTGAACAGTTCTAGGGCCACCCAGGGATGGTCTCTGAGTATGCGGTTCTGCACGATGACGTTGTGATTCGCATGGAAAAAGCCGGTCTTCTGGTAGTATTCGTAGACCACCCCCTTGCCGTTGTCCTCCAGCAACTTCCGCAGGCGTGGGTTGCCGTTAATGGGTGTCCCACCGTAGCGGTCAATGACCGTGGAGTCGCCAGCAGTGACCCGATCGCTCTGGCGGATGGCCGTGCACGCATCGATTTCACCGTGGTCGAGCATGACGTCCAACGTTTGATCCGCAGTGAGCCAGTGGTGCGTGACGCCCACCGGCCCGTCCTTGTCCAGACCCAACGCGCCGCCGTGGCTTAACTCCTTAGTGCGGCCGTTGTACCAGACGTTATCTTTGGCCTCAATACCATACAGATCCTTCAGCGTGATGCGAAACCACAGCGCAGCCGTCATATCATAGTCGGGGACACCAATGCGCTTGCCCTTGAGGTCTGCCAGACTGGCGATGCCAGAGGCGGCGTTGACGTAGAGCGTGGCCCAGACATGCCCGCGGCTCAAGAACACCGGCAGGGCCGACCAGTCCCACTTGCTGCCATCGCGCCTCTCTATGGCCAGAAGCGTCTCGGAGATGGACATCTCGGAGACGTCGAACTCGTCGTATAACAGGTTGCGCTGAAACAGTGCACTGGGGTCGAGCGTGATACACTCCAGGTCGATATTCTGTGGTTTTACCGTGCCATCCTTCAGGGGCTGGACACGAGGATTGTCGGAGAAAGCCATCGTCAATCGTAGCGCCATGTCTCACCTCCTGGTGCCTGTGGCTTTATGCCTGGTAGCTCTTAGCGGTGCATCAACCTATCAGCCTCCTCATATAACTTGAGAATGAGCTCCCGGTCGGGGCAGTAGCGGTCCACATCGTCCTCAATGTACTTCCACCCAGCTTTGGACACTTTGTGGAAATTGAACCGGTAGCTGGTGGTGCGCTGCCGCCATGGCAGGCTCGTCCGAGTCGCGGCTTCGATGGTAGCTGCCGGCCATCCCTCCAGGGTGGGCACCCAGGGGACGTTCTCCGCAGGGTCTCGCATAATATTCATGGGGTCGCCACCCCGCTGCACGATCTCGATCTGCTCCTTCAGCATCTGTCGGTAGGCAATGACGACCTTATCCCCCTCGTACAGGTGCTCCTTGGTGCGATCGGTGATTTCGCCCTGCTCGTACCACGCCACCATGTCCTGGCCCAACACATAGTCTAGGATATATTCCCCCTTTTCATCCTGGATGGGCACCTCCACGTAGGAGATGCGCTCTTGCCGGGGGACTTTAAGTTCTGGCGGGAAGGTATAGGAACGATACGAGATGTGCCAGGTCGTGGTGTCGTCGATGGGCACCCCTATCTGGTAGTCATGACGAATGCTGCCGCTGTTCCCGCCGTTGGGATAGACGAGATACGGGAAGAAGACCGGGCCCCCCAACTGCCACACATCTTCCGGATCGTCGGAGTCGCGCATGCCCTTAGTAAAGCCGTACTTGTTGGGGACGATCTGCACGATGGGGTAGGCGCCCCGCTGCATACGATCCGCTTGCTGGTGCATAGTGGCATTATAGCGGGCGGAGGGGTCATCGGTCAGCCGCCCTTGCCGTTCGAGGGCATACTGGAACAGCCGGCCATGGAGATAGATGCCATGCGGCTGGTCGCCCCGGTTCTCCATCACCTGCAGCCAGTTGCAGGGCAACATATGGCCGACGATCTGCCGCAGCTCGTGATCGCGCTCGCAGAGGTCCAGCCGGGGCAGGAGGGGAGCAGGCTCTGGCCCCAGATAGGCCCAGACGAGCCCCCCCATCTCTTGCACCTTGTATGCCGCTATGCGTACTCTGTCCTTAAAGGTGCTGTCCGGCGGCGCCAGCGGCTGCTCCAGGCACCGCCCCGTGCCATCGAAGAGCCAGCCATGATAGGGACACCGCAGCCCCACCTCTTCCGGAATGCCGAAGGCCATGTGCATGGCCCGATGCGGGCAGCGAGGCTCAATCAGCCCCAGGTTCCCGCTGCGGTCCCGGAAGAGCACCAGATCCTCCCCCAAAATGCGCACCTTGCGCACCGGGTTGTCCTCCATCTGCACCGTAGCCGCGACCGGGTGCCAGTAGCGCCGCATCAGCTCTCCGCACGGCGTGCCCGGCCCCACGCGGGTCAACATCTCGTTTTCTTCTTTGCTCAGCATATCTCCTCCTGATCTTGGCGTTTGGAAGTGGCTGCCCGCCAATCGAGCAGCTCCATGCCAATAGCGTTATTTAGGGGCAGCGTTGGGATAGAAGCTTGTAGCGGTCCGTCATGCTAACTCCTCCAGTAGTGCTTTGGCCTCTTGCAGATCGACAGTGTCAAAGCCCTCGGTGAACCAGCCATAGATCTCAGCGAGCAGCTGGTGGGCTGCGGCATGCTTGCCCTGCTGCTGCCACAGCCGTGCGAGGCTCATCGACGCCCGTAGTTCCCAGGATTTCGCCTGCTGGCGGCGAGCAATGTCGAGGGCCTGCTGGAAGCAGGCTTCCGCTTGCACCACATGCGGGACGGGCTGGCGCAGCAGAAATTCCCCCTGGAGCCGATACACCTCCGTGAGTTGGTGGCCCTGTCCACTTTCTTCGAACGCCCCCAGCGCTTCTGCTAAGAGGTGCAACCCCTCGGCGACTTGCCCGGCTTGCCCTGCAGCCTCAGCGAGCAGGGGCAGCCATTGCATTCGCGCTATCTCCTGCCCCGTGGCCAGGACGGCTGCCAGGCCTTGGCGAATCTGTGCCAGGCCCACTGCGCTCTGGCCCTGCATAGCCAGCACCCAGCCCCGCCAGCATATTCCATACCCCACAAAGACCGGAATTCCCTGCGCGGTCGCCAGGGATAGGAGAGCCTCGGCCTGTGCCTGGACTGCTTGCACATCACGGAGGCGGTGATGCGTGCCGGCTGCAAAGTGCTGGGCCTGCACCAGACTATGAGGATGGGCTAGCGCCTGGGCCAAGGCTAGCGCCTCCTGACTCCGGCGTAAGGCCTGCTCCGGATAGCCCAGGCACCACAACGTATAAGCCGCAAAGGCCAGGCACCGTACCTCAGGCGCCTCGCCACGGCGGAGCGTCAGGGCCTGCTGCGCCGTCGGGTCAGTGCGGGTGAGACTCTGCTCGAGGTGTATCCAGGCGGTGGCGTAGTTACCCAGGAAAAGTAAAGTCGTCCCAAGCACTTCGTGGGCTTCCAGAAGCAGGGCTGACGCGGCCGTGCGCTGGGCCAGACGGTAAAGCTGTTCCGCCAACTCCTGCGCCGTCAGGAACGCCCCCCGGCTTAAATAGAATCGCCATAAGCCCCGCAGCGTTGGGAAGAGCTGGGGCGTCTCGCCGACCTGTACGCACAACGCCCGCGCCTGGGCGTAGGTCTGCTCCGCTTCCGGGGATGACCCGCCCTTGGTAGCGATCAAGGCCGACCCCAGGGCAAGATGCAGATCGATCTCCTGCTGGGCCCGCGCTGGAGTCTCGGGGAGCGTAGCGAGCCCCTCCAGGCCCCGCGTCAGGTGGCTGATGGCTTCAAGGTTGGCCGAGCGTTGGAGGGCGCGCTCCCCCGCCCGCTGCCAGCAGGGGATGGCCTGCGTGATAAGACCCGCCTCGGTGTAGTGATGGGCCAGCAGTTCGGGCTGCGACTCGGCGGTCTCGGGAAACTGCTCGGCTAATACCTGCGCCAGGCGCTGGTGATACTGCTGACGGGTGCTCCGCAGCAACGACTGATACGCCGCATCCTGGATGAGCGCATGCTTGAACGTGTAGGTCGCCTGCGGCGGCACACCCCGCTGGTACACCAGCTCCGCGTCCACCAACTGCCGCAGTCCATGCTGTAACGCGGCTTCGTCCAGGGACGAGACCGCCCGCAACAGTTCGTAGGCAAACGTGCGCCCGATGGTCGCGCCCAGTTGCGCCACGTCCTTGACCGTAGCCAGGCGATCCAGCCGTGCCATGAGAGAATCGTGTAGCGTGGCAGGAATCGCCAAGGGGGACAGCGGGCCTATCAACTCGTAGTGATTCTCGCCTTCCCGTAACAGGCCTGACTCCAGCACCATCTTGGTCAGCTCTTCGACAAACAGCGGTACACCATCGGTCTTCGTCACGATTTGCTCGACTACCTCTGGGGGTAGGGCCTTGCCGCCGGTAATGCGCCCAATCATCTGCGGTACCTGGGGCCGCGGGAGGCGATTCAACGTCAGCGGCGTGAGGTGGGCGCGGAAGCCCCAGGGCGGGCGAAACTCTGGACGGCAGGTCAGGAGGGTGAGTAGACGGGCTGTTGGTCCCTGGTCGATGAGGAGGGTGAGAAACTCCAGCGTCGAGGGATCGATCCAGTGTAGGTCTTCGACGATGAGCAGCACCGGCTGTCGCGTTGCCTCGGCCAGCAGCCAGGCCAGCAAGGCATCCAGGGTCTTCTGCCGCTGCCGCTGGGGTGTCAGGGTGAGCGGCGGATAGCGCTCGGGAAGCGGCAGCGACAGGAGCGCCGCCAACAACGGCACCGCCTCGGGCAGCGCCAAGCCGGACGCGGCCAGCGTCTCCTCTAGGGTGCGCAGCTTCTCTGCCGGAGCACCGTCCGGACGCCAGCGCAGCAGGCGGTGCAGATGCGCGATCACGGGATGCAAGGGACTCTGCTGCGCATAGGGTGAACAGCGCCACTCCAGACGAGTATGCGGCTCAGCCGCGATATGCTCTTGTAGTATCTGCACCAGACGGGACTTGCCAATGCCCGCCTCGCCACTCAGCAGCACCACCTGCCCCAGGCCATCACGGGCCTGCGCCCAGCGCTCTTGCAGCAGCGTCACTTCCGCCTCTCGTCCTACCAGAGGCGTGAGGCCACGGGGGCTCACCACGTCTAACCGACTCTGCGCCCCGCTTGCCCCCAGCACCCGATACACCTGGACGGGCATCTCCACTCCCTTGAGGGTCTGAGGGCCAAGGTCGTCACAGGCAAAATACCCTTGCACCAGGCGCCAGGTCGCATCACTGACGACCACCGTG
>Ga0081455_10001410_pt1 | contig 29737 bp, 29 predicted proteins | sample TabmetS3T2R1_FD_70207 | JGI IMG/M metagenome (GOLD analysis project Ga0081455, IMG submission 70207) | Tabebuia heterophylla rhizosphere microbial communities from the University of Puerto Rico - S3T2R1 | ecosystem: Host-associated > Plants > Roots > Rhizosphere ... | reverse complement strand
GGTGATGCGGCCGGTGCTGTTGCGCGGCCAGGAATGCCGGGTCACCGCCAGCATCGGCATCGCGATCTATCCGACCGACGGTGCCGACGCCGACAGCTTGATCAAGAATGCCGACGTTGCCATGTATCGCACCAAGGAAGAAGGCAAGAACGGCGCGCGCTTCTTTGAAGCGGGAATGAAGACGCAGTCGATCGAGCGGTTGATGCTGGAAACCGGGCTTCGCCATGCGTTGGAACATGGCGAACTGCTGCTGCACTACCAGCCGAAGCGCGATCTCTTGACGCACAAGATCACAGGCGTCGAGGCGTTGCTGCGCTGGAATCATCCCGATCTCGGCATGCTGCCTCCGAACCATTTCATCCCGTTGGCCGAAGAGACCGGATTGATCGTGCCGATCGGCAAATGGGTGCTGAAGACCGCTTGCAAGCAGAACATGGCATGGCAGCGCCGAGGCCTCGGACAATTGTCGATGGCCGTCAACCTCTCGCCACGTCAATTCGATTCCGACGAATTGCTCGATGACATCGATGAAGCGCTGGCCGAAAGCGGCATGCCGCCGGAGCTGCTGCAGCTCGAGATCACCGAAGGCATGGTGATGCAGAATGTGCAGAAAGCGACCGAAGTGCTCGGTCAGATCAGGAGCCGCAACGTCCAGCTCGCGATGGACGATTTCGGCACCGGCTATTCCTCAATGGCATCGATCAAGCAGTTCCCCATCAACGTTCTCAAGATCGACCGCTCCTTCGTGCGTGAACTGCCGCGCAATTCAAACGACAGGGCGATCGCCGAGGCCGTCATCAGCCTTGGCCGCGCGCTCGGTCTCACCATTATCGCCGAGGGCGTCGAAACCAACGAGCAGGAGTCGTTCCTGCGCGATCGGGCTTGTGACGAAGTCCAGGGCTATCTGTGCAGCAAGCCCGTGGAGGCAGACGCCATTCCGGAGATTGTTCGCGCTCACCTTCCCCTGGTCGCCTCCCCGAGCGTTAGCACGGCCCGGGATGGCCAGTCCTACGCGGCAGAACCGGCTCGCCCCTGATCCTCGTCGCGTGGCGATCCCGTCTGGATTCGAACCAGAGACCTACAGCTTAGAAGGCTGTTGCTCTATCCAGCTGAGCTACGGGACCGTGCAGAGACAATATCAGAGGTGAATGAACACCGGATAGAGGGTTTGCGCCAGCGGCGCGTCCCACACATCCTGGCAGGTCACGTCACCGGCACCGGCTTCCTGACTTTGGTCTTCTTGCGCGCCGCTTTCGGGGCCGATTGAAGGCTGACCGGCTTTGCCGGTCTGGCGGCCCGCTCGGCGACTGGTGCGGGCGTATTGAACAGCGCGCGGCATCCCGGACTGAGCGAGCTTCTTTGCCGCATCATGCAGGCGGTGATTCGGGCTTCGTCGGGAATATCAGAGCCGCAGAGACGAAATGCATCGCTCGTGCAAAGCTGCTGCTGCTCCGGCGTGTAGGCCTGGGCCGCATTCGACGCTGCCAGCAGCACCGCAACAGCGGACAAAATATGCCGGATTGCCCGAGAGTGCTCGGAGTTGGATCGCCTGCCGTCTGATGCGGTCGAAATCATCAAAGCCCCCCATTTCGCAGATCGCTTGCGCCCGCCCCGGCATGATCCCTGCTATGACTTGCCGATGAGCTGACGTAACGCCAGATTGATTCTGTCTTGCCAGCCCGGACCTTCCGCTTGGAAATGCTCCAGCACGTCCTGGTCCAGTCTGATCGAGACCATCTGTTTGACACCGGGCACCGGCGGCTTCGCCGCCGCCGGCAGCTCCGGCGCTTTCTTGGTGGTCACCGCCTTGAACGCGGCCTCGGCGACGCTTCGGGCATCACCCGATGAATGTGAACGTCTTGGTGGCTGAGACATCAGATCCTGATCCACACGACTGCAAGATTGGTGTCAGCGGCGCTCGCGAACCGAATTCGCGAAAGGAGTTCCGCCGCTAGTGAGTCCATGGCTCCGGCCGATTGTAGGCGAAATTGTCGGAATAGGCCGCCTTCCGCCGGGCAGGCTCTTTCGGCTCAAGCACCTGATAAGGAATACCGTGGCGCTCGCAATAGGCCACGGCTTCGTCCTTGCTGGCAAACCGCATCGTAAGCTGCTGCTTCATGTCACCGGACGAGGTCCAGCCCATCAAAGGTTCGATCTCCCGTGGCTGCTCCGGCTCATAGTCCAGCTGCCACTCGCGCGTCGTTGCAGTTCCCGATTGCATCGCGTTCTTGGCGGGGCGGTAGATACGTGCAGTCATGGTGTTGCGTACCGGTTTGCCTATGAAGATATATCAGCGTGTGCGGCGCTCTGGCGCATGCGGCGCCGCAGTTTGATCCTGTCCAAGAGTTGGATAGACCCTGAGTTGGATAGACCCTGAGTTGGATAGACCCTGAGTTGGATAGACCGTCAAATCACGAGACGCGTTCAAATACCGGAAACGAGGAATTGAGCCAGATTCAACGATCTGCGATGATAATCCGGCTTACCCCGCACCAGATTCGGTATATTCCGTTCGCCCCATCCTGACAATGATCCCGGAAGGCCCGTCTTTGCAGAACGCAAGTTTTCCCAACCATGATTTCCGGACGCCGATTGATCCGCCCGTTCCGGATTTTCCCCCGTATCCCGCAAGCACTTATCGGCCCTCACGATGACGATCCAGGCAGTTCTTCCCACCAGCGGCCGCGACCTGCGCCTCGACTTGTTCAGAGGTATCGCAAACTGGTTCATTTTTCTCGATCACATCCCAAACAACGTCGTGAACTGGGTGACCACCCGAAATTACGGCTTCAGCGACGCTGCGGATTTGTTCGTCTTCATCTCTGGCTACACCGCCTCTTTTGTGTACGCCAAGGTGATGCTGGAGCGCGGTTTCCTGATCGGAGCGGCAAAGCTGGTGAAGCGCGTCTGGCAGCTTTACGTCGCCCATCTGCTGCTCTTCATCATTTATATCGCCGCCATCGGGTTCGTTGCGCAGCGCTGGAATACCCCCGAGATCATCAACGAGTTCAATGTCGCGGGCCTGATCGACAACCCGATCCAGACCATTTTCGAGGGCTTGATCCTGAAGTTCAAGCCGCTCAATCTCGACGTGCTGCCGCTCTACATCGTGCTGATGGCGGTGTTCCCGTTCGCACTCTGGTGCATGCTGCGAAAGCCGGACCTGACGCTGATCGCGTCGATCGTGTTGTATTTTGCCGCGCGCTATTTTGGCTGGAACTTGCCGGCCTATCCATCCGGCCACTGGTATTTCAATCCGTTTGCCTGGCAGCTGCTGTTCATGTTCGGAGCCTGGCTTGCGCTTGGCGGCGCACTGCAATCGCAATGGCTGCTCAAATCGCAGGCGCTGCTCGCCTTCGCCATCGCCTATCTCGTGCTTGCGGCGGTGATGACGTTTGCCGGGCGCTTCCCTGAGTTTGGCGCGATGTTTCCGGACTGGCTCTACAAGACCTTCAACCCGAACGACAAGACGAACCTGGCACCTTACCGTTTCATCCATTTCGTCGTCATCGCCTACATGATCACTCGCTTCATCCCGCGTGATGCGAAGATCCTGGAATGGCCGGGATTTCAGCCGGCGATCGCCTGCGGCCAGCATTCGCTCGAAGTGTTTTGCGCCGGTATCTTCCTGGCGTTCGTCGGACACTTCGTGTTGATCCTGCACGGAGGGGTTCTCATGCAGGTGTTTGTCAGTCTGGCCGGAATTCTGCTGCTCTGCGGCGTCGCTTACTTCAAAAAATGGTCGCAGAAGCTGGATAAGGCGCCGCCGAGACTGGCCGAGGACGGCAAGACGCCGCTTCGACACGCGGGGCCGAGCATTCTCACCCGCGCCGGACGACAGACGCCGGCGTGAGGCGGATTGTTACGCCATTAACGAACGTCGCCGGTGAGGTGAGCCCCCGACAGCGCCATAGACGCTGACAGCCGTTTCCGATGACGCCCGGCGAAGGACGAGAGTCTGCGGCAAGCGATCGCGCGTCGCGATCAGATGCGCGAGGAAGCTCGCGCGCAGACCGGAAAAGCAGTCGAAGGAATCGACATGGCTCCTGTCGTCAACGACGACGAGCGCGCGCCCGCTGGCGGCAGCGCGATCGACCTCAGCGGCAACCATGTCCTCGAAGCGGCCGGACATTGTGACCTCCTTGAACGCAGCTCTCAGACACCATTACATATGATTTCGAACCCTCACGGCGGCGGGCGGTTCAGTCGATTTGAACACATCGTGAAGGCTTGACTTCGAAATTCAATAAAATTGAAGATGTCGTCGGCCGATGGCGATGACGTCAATCATCAGGGATCGCCGCGATCCACGCCGGCGCCCGAGCGTTCCCGATAGGCCTCGATGCCGCGCAAGACGTCCCGCCCCTCGATCCAGTCGCCTTGTTCGTTCATCACGCCGGCCTCCAGCATCGCCGCGGCACATTCCCAATGGCGCTCGACCCAGGCGGCAATGTTCGCTTCCGCCATGCCTTGCCGGCGGCAGATGCGTTCGGCCATTGCCCGGGCCAGCGGTTCGATATTGGACTGAGCCATTGCGGATTGTGACATCTGCTGGGCGATCAGGATCGGTCAGACGGTGCGTTCAGTGCGGCAGCGAGGGTTTTGGCATCTTCGCGCAGCTTGAATTTCTGGATCTTGCCGCTCGGCGTGCGCGGCAATGCGGGCACGATTTCCAGTCGTTCCGGCAGATAGGTCTTGGCGCACTTCTTGTCCAACAGAAATTCCACGAGTTCCGGCAGAGTGAGCGATCGATCCCGCCGCAACACGACAAAGGCGCAGCAACGCTCGCCGAGGCGCGGATCAAGCATCGCCACGATCGCGGTCTCGGCGACTGCCGGATGCTGATAGATCAAGTTCTCGATCTCGATGACCGGGATATTTTCGCCACCACGGATGATGACGTCCTTGCTTCGGCCTGTGATGCGGATGTAACGGTCCGCATCCATTCGCGCGAGATCGCCGGTATCGAACCAGCCATCCGCGTCCGTCACATACAATTCCGGGCGTTTCAGATAGCCGACAAACATCCCGGCACCGCGCACCATCAGCCGCCCTTCGGCGCCCGTCGGCAGCGGCTGACCGCCGCTGTCGACAATCTTCAGCTCCATACCTGGCGCCGGGGAGCCGTCGGTTTCCAGCGTCCGGGATGGCGGATCGCCGGGCCGGGTAAAGGTGACCCCGCCATTTTCCGTCATGCCCCACATCGAGCAGACATTGACGCCGAATTCCTCCTTGGCACGACCGACCAGATGCCGCGGGATCGGCGCGCCAGCCGACACAAACACGCGTAACGATCGCAATGCTTCAGCCCGGCCCGCGGCGGCCTCCACGACATCCACCAGAAACGGCGTCGAGCCTGCGGTGAACGTGACCTGCTCCCGCTGCACCAGATTGATCGCCTGCGCGGGATTCCAGATATCTTGCAAGACGACCCGGCCACCATGCATGATCGGGCTAACGATGCCCCAGAGGAACCCGGTTTGATGCGCGAGCGGCGACGCCATCAGGGTCACGAGACTTTCATCGAAGCCTTGCGCCTTGTCATGCTGCGACATGCAGGCGGTCAGGGTGTTACTGGTGTGCATCACGCCCTTGGGTTCGCCTGTGGTCCCTGACGTGTAAAGCAGTTGGATGACCTGATTGGGATCGGGCCGGCGTTTTTCAAACTCCCCCTCGAAACCGGTCGCGTCCTCGGCGAGCATGTGATCGAAGCTCCCCTGCGTCTCCGCTCCAATCACCAATACATCCTGCAGATCGGGCAGACTCGGCTGCAAGTCCTTCAACATCCTTGAATAATTGCAATCTCGGAACCGCTCGGGCACGATGATGAGCCTGCTTTCCGCCAGCTTCAGCATGAAGCTCAGTTCCCGCTCGCGGAATATCGGCATCAACGGATTGGTGATGGCGCCGACACGCAGCGCGGCCAGGTGGATCACGATCATCTGCCACCAATTTGGCAGCTGCGCCGAAATGACGTCGCCCGGCTGAATGCCACGCCGGATAAAAGATGCGGCAAGCCGCCGCGACCGTTCGTCCAGATCGCGCGTCGTCAGCGTAAATGTTTTGCGCTGCATTGAATTGTAACCGGTCACCGCGAGCCGGTCAGGCGTCTTCGCCAAGTTGCGCGCAAGGGGATCAAGCAGGATCTGGTCGATCCAATAGCCGCCTGCCCCAGCGGCTTTCACCCGCTGCTCCGGAAGGATCATGCCGGTTTGCATCGCTCCTCCTCCTTCCAAACCCGACGCCTATGCTTCAAACGCAATCAATCGCGCCCCCTGAACCACTTGCGCGCCCGGCTCAGCGGATACTTCAGCGACCACGGATTCGAACGGCGCAATCAGCAGATGTTCCATCTTCATCGCTTCGACGATCGCGAGCCGCTGCCCCTTTTCCACGCGGTCACCGGGTTTGACGAAGACCGCAACCAGCCGGCCATGCATCGGCGCCCGGATTGTGCCTGCGTCATCGGCATGCTCAGGATCGAAGGCGAAGGGATTGCGGAGAGCGATACGGACCTGCCGGCCCTCGCGCACCACGAAAACCGCATCGTCAGCCGGCACCATGATCAGCCTATCGTCGCCGGCCGCCATGTCGGCCTTCGTCTCCGGCCAGCGCATCGTCACGTTGACCGCCTCGCCATCGACCTCGATCGGAACGATCAACTCACGGGCGCCCATGAGTTGAAATCCGTCCGATCTAGACCAGGGGTCGTTCGGATCAGCCGCACCGGCGAGCCTGTTGACCTCGCGCGCAACCAGCGCGCCGGTGCCCGCCTCCACGGCTTCGCGCTCCGGCGGCTTTGCGACTGCGCCGAGCGTCGCCAAATTCCGCTCGATAAATCCGGTATCGAAGTGTCCCGCCTGAAAGGCGGGCGCCTCACACAGCGCCTTCAGAAACGCCGTATTGGTCTTAGGCCCCGCGACCAATGTCTGTCCAAGAGCGGCCGCGAGCCATCCCAGCGCGGTTTCGCGCGTCGGGCCATGGGCGATCAGTTTGGCGATCAACGGATCATAATACGGGCTGACTTCGGCGCCGGCCTCGACGCCGGTATCAACTCTGATGTTGTCCTGCGCGGGAAACTGCAACGCCCAAAGCTTTCCAGTCGACGGCAAAAAGCCGTGTTCGGGATCCTCGGCATACAGCCGCGCCTCAACCGCGTGACCATTGATGTGCAGGTCCTGCTGACGGAATGGCAGCGCCTCGCCGGCAGCGATTCTGAACTGAAGTTCAACCAGGTCGAGACCGGTGATCGCTTCGGTGACGGGGTGCTCGACCTGCAGCCGCGTATTCATTTCCATGAAGTAAAATCTGTCAGCCTGCAGCCCGTCCCGCCCGTCGACGATGAACTCGACAGTTCCGGCGCCGACATAACCGACCGACCGCGCCGCCTCGACGGCGGCGCGTCCCATCGCCTCGCGCATCGGGGCGGTCATGCCAGGCGCTGGCGCTTCTTCAATCACCTTCTGATGGCGGCGCTGCAGCGAACAGTCACGCTCGAACAGGTGAACGGTGTTGCCCTGGGAGTCGGCGAAGATTTGCACTTCGATATGACGTGGCGACGCGACATATTTCTCGATCAGCACGCGTGCGTCGCCGAAAGCGTTTTGCGCCTCGCGAGCTGCGCTTTGCAGCGCCATCTCGAAATCAGCGGGCTTGTCGACCCGGCGCATCCCCCTGCCGCCGCCGCCGGCCACAGCCTTGATCAGCACGGGATAACCGATGGCATCGGCCTGCTCACGCAGGAAGGCTGTCTCTTGCCGCGCCCCGTGATAGCCAGGCACGACCGGAACGCCAGCCGCCTGAACCAGCGTCTTCGCGGCATCCTTCAGCCCCATCGCCCTGATGGCCGAAGCCGGCGGACCGACAAAGACGATGCCTTGCTGACGGCAGGCTTCGGCGAATTCGGCGCGCTCGGACAGAAAGCCGTAGCCGGGGTGAATACAGGACGCGCCGCTGCGCCGGGCCCTCTCGATAATCTTCTCGATCGCCAGGTAGCTTTCGCTGGCCGGCGCCGGGCCGAGCAAAAAGGCCTCGTCCGCCTGCCGCACAAACAATGCATTGGAATCGACCTCGGAATAGACCGCAATGGTGCGAAGCCCGAGCCGTTTGGCGGTGCGGATGATGCGACAAGCAATCTCGCCGCGATTGGCAATCAAGACAGAGCTGAGCTTCCCGACATTTGCCACGGCCGTCACATCCTGAAGACGCCGAAATTGGTGTGAGGAATTGGCGCATTGAGCGAAGCCGAGAAGGCGAGCCCCAGCACCCGGCGCGTTTCCGAGGGCAGGATGACGCCGTCGTCCCAGAGCCGCGCCGAGGCGTAATAGGGGTTGCCCTCCTGCTCGTATTTTTCGCGCACCGGCGCCTTGAACGCTTCCTCGTCTGCGGCGGACCAGGTGCCGTTCTCGGCTTCGATATTGTCCCGCCGCACGGTGGCAAGCACGCTCGCGGCCTGCTCGCCGCCCATCACCGAAATGCGCGAATTCGGCCAGGTGAACAGGAATCGCGGCCCGTAGGCGCGGCCGCACATGCCGTAATTTCCGGCTCCAAAAGAACCACCGATGATGATGGTCATCTTCGGAACCTGCGCGCAGGCAACCGCCGTGACAAGCTTCGCACCATCCTTGGCGATGCCGCCCTTTTCATATTGGCTCCCAACCATGAAGCCGGAGATGTTCTGAAGGAACAGCAGCGGGATCCGGCGCTGGCAGCAGAGTTCGATGAAGTGGGTGCCTTTCAGCGCGCTTTCCGAAAACAGAATCCCATTGTTTCCGACAATGCCGACCGGAATGCCCCAGATGCGTGCGAAGCCGGTCACCAGGGTCGTGCCATAAAGGCGTTTGAATTCGTCGAATTCCGACCCATCGACCAGCCGCGCGATCACTTCACGGACGTCATATTGTTTCTTCAGATCATTCGGCACGATCGCCTCGAGATCCTCGGCCGGATAGCGCGGCTCGACCGGCGCCGTGACGTCGATATCGGTGGTCTTCTTCGTATTCAGCGTCGCAACGATCCGACGGACGATCGCCAGCGCATGCACATCATCGCTTGCATAGTGATCGGCGACCCCGGAGTGTCGGGCATGCACATCGGCACCGCCGAGTTCCTCGGCGGTGACGACCTCGCCTGTTGCGGCCTTCACAAGGGGCGGTCCGCCGAGAAAGATCGTCCCCTGGTTGCGCACGATGACCGTCTCGTCCGACATCGCCGGCACATAGGCGCCGCCCGCGGTACAGGACCCCATGACACAGGCGATCTGGGGAATCCGCAGCGATGACAGCGTCGCCTGATTGTAGAAGATGCGGCCGAAATGATCGCGATCCGGAAATACCTCGGTCTGGTACGGCAGGTTGGCCCCGCCGGAATCGACCAGATAGATGCATGGCAGCCTGTTCTCGCGCGCGACTTCCTGCGCGCGCAGGTGCTTCTTCACCGTCATCGGGTAGTAGGTGCCACCCTTGATCGTTGAATCGTTGCAGACGATCATGACATCGCGGCCTTCGACCCGACCGATGCCCGTGATGAGGCCCGCGGCGTGGATATCGCCCTCATACATGCCGTGCGCTGCGAGCCCGCCGAGTTCAAGGAACGGCGATCCCGGATCAAGCAGACGGACTACGCGCTCCCGCGGCAACAACTTGCCGCGCGCCAGATGACGCTCCCGCGCTTTGGGCGAGCCGCCTTGCGCCACCAGGGCTCGTTTGGCTTGAAGGTCTGTGGCGAGTTCGCGCCAGGCCGCGCGATTGGCTGAGGCGACGTCGGACACCAGATCGGCTTGAGTGGCAATGACGGGCACCGCTGATCCTTTATCTGTGCAAAGGCGAGCCTACCCCTCGCTCGCCAATCGCTTCAAGCCAGATCGGCGCGCGTGATGTGACCGGTTAACGATTTGTGCGCCGCGACTGGCCCGAGCGCCGGCCAGCCGTTCCGGCTGCGACCGCGCGGCTCAAATCTTGCGGCTGTCATAAGCCCAATGCAGCAACGCCTGCCGCTGCCGCCGGCGGCATAACAAATCGCCCGGCTCGCAATGATGTCTGACCTGACCGACATGACGCCGGATCGCCTTCCAGCGTCCGATTTGGCGTGCATCCTCGTCCGGCATGCGCCGGCCCATGTAATAGCGGCAGTACCATTGAAACCAGCCGCGCGGATCTTCGGGATGTATCCATCCCTTGTTGCGCCAGACCGACAATGGCTGGCTCGCTTCGATGCCGAAATAATTCAGGCTGGGATCAGCACGCCCGGTGGCGAGCTTGGCCCTCGCGAACCAACTCGCGGGAAACTCGCGCCGGCAATCGGTCATATACTTGCCGCCGAACACGCCAAGACGCAGCATCTCGGCCGGCGTGAGTTGCGGCTGAAATTCCGGATCGAAACTGCGCCCCGGCGCCTTGGTCCGCCGATATCGGTAGTTCGTCTGCATCCGGTCGTTGACCGTTACGGTTTGCGCAGTCACAGCTTTCATCCCACGCGGGCTAGGACCGCAGGTCGATATGATCCGGCGGCAGGCCGCTCAAGTGGCGCTCGAACATCGTCGCATAAGCGTGTTCGATGTTGCGCGTGAAAGTTCGCGTATCGAACAGCGGCTTGGACAGGCGATTGGCGGCGAGCTTCGCCCTGATCGCCGCGAGCTTGTCGTGATCGGTCGCGAGGTCGACGGCCATTGCCTCATATTGCTCCAAGGTCTGCACCACCAACTCAGGCAGGCCGATCGCGTTGAGCACGCTGGTCGCGACTCGCCCGGCATAGGTTTCGCCGGTTTGCGTCAGGACCGGCAGGCCAGCCCACAGCGCATCGCTGGCCGTGGTATGCGCGTTGTAGGGCAACGTATCCAGGAACAGGTCGGCCAGGCGATGGCGGGCGAGATGCTCCCCGAGCGTCGGCAGCCGTTGCGAAAAGATCAGCCGCGCGGCATCGATGCCCCGAGCCGCGGCTTCTTTTCGCAGGTTTCGCGCCGCAGCCGCGTTGTCCTCCGGCAGCCATAGCACGCTGCCCTCGACCCGCCGCAGCAACCGCATCCAGCAATCGAATATCTCGGGCAGGATCTTGTAATTGTTGTTGAAGCAGCAAAACACAAATCCTGAGTCCGGAAGTCCGAATTGCGCGCGGGTCTGAACAGCATCCGGGATCGCGCGCGTGACATCGTTGGGCTGGAACGTGTCCGGGAGATAGACGATCTTTTCCGTATAGAAATGCCTGTCCGATTCCGGAATGATCCTGTGATCGGCGATCAGATAGTCAACGAAATCCGCACCCGTTGTGCCGGGATAGCCGAGATACGCCACCTGGACCGGCGCCGGACGCCGCGCGAACACGGAAAGCCCGCCAAACTGCGTATGGCCGGCCAGATCGATCAGGACATCGATCCGCTCTTGCCTGATCCTCTCCGCAACGCGCTCAGGACTGAGCACGCCGACGTCGATAAAATTGTCGAACGCCGCTTCGAGCCGCTGCCGGATGTCCGAGCTATCTTTTGAGCCGAACGAAATCGCGGTCACCTCGAACTTTGATTTGTCGTGATTTTCAAACATTCCCGCCGTGAGCCACGCCACCGGGTGCTGCCGAAAATCGCCGGAGACGTAGGCGATCCGGATTTTGTCGTGCCGATGACTTTCGCCCTGCCATTCGGGCTTTGCGGCATATCGCTTCGCCGTCCATGTCCTGGCGCAGCGAAACTGATCGGCGGGCGATGCCGACACACTGAGGAAAGGAAGCGGCGGGGTATGCAACCTGCCGCGTCTCACGGCCTCGATCAGACTGGTGCGTTCGGACTCAAGCTTGTCCCAATTGCAGATCCGCATTTTCATGTGCAGCCGCAGGCCCTCGGCACCTTCCAGATCGGGCTGCAGGCGGAAGACCTTGTCAAAAGCGGCGAATGCCTCCTCGTAGCGGGTCAAGGCCGACAAGGCATTGGCGCGTCCGTTCCAGGCGGTTGCAAGCTCGCCTGCGAGCGCCACCGCCTTGTCATAAGCGACCAGAGCCTCCTCGAAGAGCTGCCGGTCCAGCAACACGTTGCCATGACCGATCCAGGCCTCCGCCGACTTCGCATCGAGCGCCAGCGCCCTGTCATAGGCCAACGCGGCTTCGTCATGACGTCTCAGCGCCAGCAGCACATTGCCACGGCCGACGAATGCGCCCTCGAGGTTCGGCTTGAGCGCAAGTGCCTTGTCAAACGCCGACAGGGCGTCTTCATGGTGCCGCAGATTCTGATACGCGTAGCCGAGACCGAGATGAGCGTCATGAGACCGCCCATCGCGAGCGATCGCGCTCTTGTAGAGCCCGATCGCCTCGTCGATGCGCCCGGTCAGCAAGAAGATGTTGCCCTTGTTCAGCAGGGCCATTGCCGAGTTTGGATCGAGCGCCAGCGCCTTCTCCAGATAGGGCAGCGCCTCGTCGTATCGCTTCAATTCCGAGAGCGCGACCGCGATCTCATTGTTTGCAGCACCATGATTGGGGTTCAAAGCCAGCAATTTCTTGAATTCGGTGACGGCATCTTCGAAGCGGCCACGCCGGTAGGATGAGAACGCGAGAACGTAGGACAGCGTCTCCGTTCTTTTTGTGGCCCTGATGGTCTTGCCGCAGAGCTTGGCCGCCTCGTCATACTCGCCGAGTTGCGCCAGCAGATTCACATAGTTTTCGACATACGCCACATTGACCGGACGGGCCGACAACGACCGCATCATCAGCCGCTTCGCATCCTCTCGCTGCCCGAACGCCGCCTTGATGACGCCAAGGAAATGCAGGGCGTCATAATTTTTCGGATTCCGTGCGGCGAGACTTTCGTAAAGCGCGGCGGCCTCCGGCAGCCGGCCCTGCTGGTGCAGTTGAAACGCTCTTTGCAATTCGTCCGTCTCACGCAACATTCCAATGATCCCAATGGTCGTGCGACCGCCGGAATCAACCCCTGCGGGGCCCCGGCCGCTCTTCATCAGAACTGTGACATTCCCCGAATCGGCTTTCAACCTTCGGAACTTCCACGCCGGACCAAAGGTCCAAACCCGCATTGGGAGCGGCTCGCTCATGGCTCTCATTGACGCAGATATGCAACGCGTTGTGGAAAAGGCCCGCGACTGGTTGACCGAAGCAGCCCCGCGGCTACTCAGTCTGTGTCGATTTGAAGGCGACCTTGGATGGCCGAGAGCCTGTCGTGGAATGAACTCAGCCGCGCCCATCAGCGCGTGCTGGCCCGATTGTGGGGCGGCGGATCAGTCCGCGGACAAGACCCGGAAGTCGTGATCGGCCTGCAATTGATGGGCTATATGCAGGGCGATCGACTGTCGCCCATAGGCCACCAGCTTTGCGCGGACGCTTACGTGGCGATGGCCGATCGGATTTCGAGCCGCCAACCGGTTTCAGTCCCGGCCCCAGCCTAACGGTCCTGCGCAGTCAAAGCTTGCCGCCATTGGCAACGCAGCGGTCGACCTCGAACACGGCCCCGCGAACCCCCTTGAGATCGTCAGCGCTGCCGGTTTCCTTGACATTCATGCGGACTTTGACCGCATGAGCGCATTTTCGGCGCAGCGCAGCGGCATCCTTCGTCTGGGCAACGGATACCGAGGTGAAAGCCGACAGCAGCGCGATCACGCCCACCAGGCCGCAGGTCTTCCGCATGGTCTCCTCCGCAATGGCTCCGGGTCGTTCTGGACCGATCGCCTGGTCGGCACGAGGTTGTCACCCATGTCTTAGGTACGATCTGTCATCTATGTGTCCGGGCTGGACACTTTGATGTTTGGTCGGAGCGGCGGGATTCGAACCCACGACCCCTAGTCCCCCAGACTAGTGCGCTAACCGGGCTGCGCTACGCTCCGTTCCAAGGCATTCGCATGTCGCAGGCGGAAGGGCTGCCACGACGACGCGCCGGGGGTTCCTCTAGCCTCGATACCCCGCGCGCGCAACCGTGATGTGGCCGCGGCCGAGCTTGAGGACGTCGCGGGCGGGATCAGCCGGCGGCCGCTCGCTCCAGCAGCGCGCGACACGCCATCAGATCGTTCAGGGCGCCGCGCAAGAGCGCGACATTTTCGGGACTGATCCGGTTGACGATAATAACCTCCGGCGCGGCTGGCGGGCCGACGGTCAGTTCCTCCCGCATCAGCCGCACAACGCTGCCGCGCGCGGCCGGCGCCTGATCGGCCTCCCGCTCCAGCGCCTGCATGTCATGAGGGTCGGGACCGTTGCCTTCCACCTCGAAGGCGGGTTCATGTTCGTCACGGGGCTCTGGCCGCCCCGGATCGCCAAGGCCGCCGGCCTCCCAGCCTTGCACCGCCTTGATGCCCTGCTCGCGCAGAATGCGCTGCACGCCGCGAATGGTGTAGCCCTCGCCGTAAAGCAGATGGCGGATGCCACGCAGCAATTCGACGTCTTCGCGGCGATAGTAGCGTCGACCGCCGCTGCGCTTCATCGGCTTGATTTGAGAAAAGCGCGTTTCCCAGAAACGCAGGACGTGCTGGGGCACATCCAGGCTCTCGGCAACTTCACTGATGGTACGAAACGCGTCCGGCGCCTTGTCCAAGGAACGCCCCCCTGAAACCATGATCCCCTAGACTACGAGGTTGAACGGGATCATCTGACGACGCAAGACGATAAAGCAAAATTGCGCGATTCCATATCAACAAATTCGCGCCGCACGATCAGAGGTTGCAGAACTTGGACAGCGCAGCGAGTCTCAATCGACTTCGCTGGTGACGGCGTGGCCGTTGATCCGCTGCTTTAGAATGGCTGACGGCTTAAACACCATCACACGGCGTGGCGAGATCGGTACTTCGGTGCCGGTTTTCGGATTGCGGCCGACGCGCTGTCCCTTCTTGCGCACGATGAAGGAGCCGAACGAGGACAGCTTCACAGTCTCGCCGCGTTCGAGACAGTCCGAAATTTCTTTCAGCACCAGCTCGACGAACGCAGACGATTCCGAGCGCGACAGCCCGACCTTCTGGTAGACGGCCTCACAGAGGTCGACCCGGGTAACTGTCTTTCCGGTCTCTGACATCGCCAGCCCCACTCACGGCGAAAAACAAAACGAAAACTATGAGCTTACCCGGCAAGGGTCAACTGCGTCCCTCTCCATAGCACGAGCGAAATTTGGATCAATGGGTCAGGCCGAGCTTGACTCTGTTACCAGCGCAACAACGCCGATCCCCAGGTGAAGCCACCCCCCATCGCTTCAAATAGAATCAAATCGCCCGCTTTGATCCGGCCATCGGCCACGGCGACATCCAGCGCGAGGGGAATTGAGGCAGCCGACGTGTTGCCATGAAGGTCAACCGTCAGCACCACCTTCTGCGGTGCAATATGCAATTTATGGGCGGAAGCGTCGATAATCCGCTTGTTAGCCTGGTGCGGAACGAACCAGTCGATGTCCTCAGCGGAGGTTCCCGTCGCTTTGAAGGCATCCTCGATCACATCGGTGATCATACCCACGGCGTGTTTGAACACCTCCCGGCCCTCCATTCGGAGATGGCCGACGGTCTGAGTCGATGAGGGCCCGCCATCGACATACAGCTTGGATTTGTGCCGGCCATCCGAGCGCAGATGGGTGGTGAGAATGCCGCGATCGGTGTTGGTTCCCGGCTGCTGCTGCCCTTCCAGCACCACCGCGCCTGCTCCGTCGCCGAACAGCACGCAGGTGCCACGGTCCTCCCAATCGAGGATCCGCGAGAAGGTTTCCGCTCCAATCACCAGAGCGCGCTTGTGTGAGCCGAGGCGCAGGAAATTGTCGGCGGTCGCGAGTGCAAAAACAAAACCGGAGCAGACGGCCTGCAGGTCGAAAGCGACGCCTTTGGTGATCCCAAGCGCCTGCTGCACCTGCACCGCCGTCGCCGGAAAGGTGTTGTCCGGCGTCGAGGTCGCAAGCACGATCAGATCGATGCTTTGCGCGTCGACTTTGGCGCGGGACAGCGCGGCCTGCGCCGCCTTGATGCCGAGATGGGAGGTGAATTCGCCGGGCGCCGCGATATGCCGTTCCCGAATGCCGGTGCGTTGCACGATCCATTCGTCGGAGGTGTCAATTCGCTTGGCGAGATCGGCGTTGGTAAGGACTTGTTCGGGCAAATAAGACCCGCAGCCAAGCACGATCGAACGGGTCACGGTCACGAGATAGCCCCTTGCGCTAAAGGCGCGAGGCCGACTGCAGTGCCGTCGCGATTCATGGTCTGGTTGATCTTCGTCAGAAGATCATAGCGGACCATGTCATAGCCAACATCGACCGCCGAGGCAAAGCCCTCGGCGTCGGTACCGCCATGGCTTTTGATGACGATACCTTTCAGCCCGAGAAAGACCCCGCCGTTCCCCTTGCTGGGGTCCATCTTCTCACGGAGCGCCTGAAACGCCCGGCGCGCGAGCAGATAGCCTATCCGGGATCGCCAGGTGCGCGCCATCGCGCTGCGCAGGTAGCCCGCGATCTGACGCGCCGTACCTTCCGCGGCCTTCAGCGCAATGTTGCCGCTGAAGCCCTCCGTCACGATGACATCGGCGGCTCCCTGTCCGATGCCGTCGCCTTCGACGAATCCCAGGAACTCCAGATGAGGCAGGTTGAGCGCGCGCAGCAGGTCGGCCGCCTCCCGCACCTCCTCGACCCCCTTCACCTCCTCGACCCCGATGTTGAGCAATCCGACTGTCGGCCGCTCCAGGTCGAACAGCACGCGCGCCATCGCGCTGCCGAGCAGCGCGAGCGTGACAAGATGCCGTGCATCGCCGCCGATCGAGGCGCCAACGTCCAGCACCACCGATTCACCGCGAAGGGTCGGCCAGACCGCCGCGATGGCGGGACGGTCGACGCCATCGAGCGTGCGCAGGTGAAATCGCGCCATCGCCATCAGAGCCCCGGTGTTGCCGGCGGAGACCGCGGCATCCGCCTCGCCGCGCTTCACGGCATCGATTGCAAGCCACATCGACGAGGTCTTGCGGCCGCGGCGCAGGGCCTGACTCGGCTTGTCCTCCATACGCACGGCCACCTCGGTATGGATAATGCGCGAAACCGCTTTCAGCGTCGGATGTTTGGCAAGCTGGGGTTCGATCATCGCCCGGTCCCCAAACATCAGGAACTCCATGTCCGGATGTCTCCGGAGGGACAATGCGGCGCCCGGGACGACGACAGACGCCCCATGGTCGCCCCCCATGGCGTCGACCGCGATTCGAACTTTGCCCGGCATGAACTGTACGGAGACCTTCTCTAAGTGAGTGGCGGCGCAAGGTGTTGGCCCTGCTCCCAAATGGGCCGCGGAGAATAGCCTGTCCGGGCTTCGAGACAAACCGGCGCCCTCGGGGGCGGGCGTGCGCTTGTGGGTATCCTCAGGTCCTCGGGCCCTGCGCCAACGCGTTGGCAGCGCCAGGCTGTACCCTGCCGGGCTCCTGTACGCCCTCAGCAGCGTCCGATCTATCGCGGCTTTTTGGGCAGTGTTTTGGCTGTCTTTTGCACGGTTTGACCGGACTTCAGCGCTGCTAGTCCGGCAAACGGATGATCGGCCGGATCGTCCGGGGCCAGCACCGATTCGAAAACCGCACCATCCTTGCGCGGATACGGATCGAGCCCGAGAATCAGGAATTCCACCGCAAGCTTGCCAAGATCGATGGTGCCGTCAACGAGTGGCTCCGGCGGCTCATGCTCGCCATCAGCCGGATCCACGGATTCGCCCGTAGCAGCAGATCGCGATCCAGGCGGGGCGAATACGAGATCAAGAACCTCATCCACCTCGTTCTCAATCGGCTCGAGCGTCACAACGCAGGTCTGTCCCACCCGGGCCGAAATGCGCCCATCGACCCTGACCGCGCCGTCGATGCCAGGCGTCACGTGAAAAAGCGCCTCGAGCCGCGCGATGTCGCGTAGCCCTGCTTGACGGGCGATGGCCGCCCGGGTCTCGTTGTCGGCCTCGATCGATATCCGAAGGCCATCTTCGGGAATCTCCGAAACCGCGACAGGAACCTTCCAGGCCCCCGGGTTAGATTTTTCCAAAGCTAAGACTCCACCTTAACGGGAGCGGGGAACAGCCAATTTCCGCTCGTAAAGTCGTTCCGATCGACCTGGTCCAGAGCCGCCAGCGCATGCTCGGCATATGCCGCAAGCGGTGCCGCCGCGGCACCGTCGGGCAGGATGTTGCGGCCGAGCGCCGCGCACCAGGCCTCGTGGCCTGAGGCGGCCGCCCGCTCATAGGCGGCGCTCCGGCCATAGAATGCTTCTCCGAACTTGGTCATCCGTTTTGGCACAGCAAGGTCGCCAACCCCCATTTCACGGAGATTAGCGTCCATATCGCTGCAGAAATGATCGAACAGACGCTGCGCGACCGCTGGCGCCTCCAATGCACGCAACCGGCGCAGAACCAGCCAAAGATGCAGGATGACCATATCGAAACGGCCATTAACCGTGTCCGGAACGCCAAAATCGGCGTAGAAATCCGGCAGTCGCGCTTGCGCCACGATCGTGCCATAGATCATTTCAATGGTCGCCGCGCCGCGGTCGGGGGTCCTGCGAGGGGAAAACGGCCAGCGCATTGGTCTTTCCAGGTTGACGCCGCTTTATGTCGGCTGGGTCGGATTGATTGCAATCCCCCTCTGACCAAGCGACGCCGCCGGTCAGCCCCAGCCTGTAAATGGAGACGAGCGTTTGTTGAAGCCCTTGTTCACGACCAGCACGCCGAATGTGGCCCCGCGCCGGATTGGCGCCCGCTTGAGGGTCCGTTTGGCGGCGGCGCTGTTGCTCTCCACCGGGCTGCTGGGCGGGTGCGCGGAAGAATTTCAAAAGGGTTACATCATCCCCGACGGGGCACTGGAGCAGATACCGATCGGTGCCACCCAGGATCAGGTGTTGATCGTGATGGGAACCCCCTCGACGGTCGCCACACTGAGCGGCGAGGTTTTCTATTATATTTCGCAACGGTCGCAGCGGAGCGTCGCCTTCCTGCCACAGCAGGTCACCGACCAGCGTGTGATTGCGGTCTATTTCGACAAGACCCGCCATGTCGAGCGCGTGGCGAATTACGGCATGAAGGACGGCAAGGTTTTCGACTATGTCAGCCGCACCACGCCGACCGGCGGCCAGGAGTTGAGCTATCTCACTCCGCTCTTCCGACTGCTCGGGCGAGGAAGCTAGGCGGTTTTCGCTTTTCGTCGCGAAAATCGTCCAGATTCTTGTTTGCTCGCGGTGTCTTCACGCGAACGTCGTTGCTCAGATCGCTGGTGGAAGCGTGCTCATGAAACGCTCCACGGATCGATGGATCCGTTCCGCGCGCAATGGCAGTGGCAGCTCCGCATCGGCCGCATTGATGACCTCGATCTCGATCTCGCAGTCAGCCGGCAGATTTCTCATGAACTCTCGAAGAGGCAGCGCGCCCTCGCCCGGATAGAGCCGTCCCGAGCGCGCCTCCGCCATGCAGCCTTCCAGCGAGGACGGCCGCTCGGCCGGCGCGTCGCAGAGCTGCCCGTAGGAAATCAGTTCGGGCGAAATGGCTGCGAGGTCGTTCGGATGACCGCCGGAACGACTGAGGTGAAGGGGATCGATAACCAGGCCTACATTGGCGGCCCGTGCGCCTTGGACGATTCGAACTGCGCCCGGCAGATCGCGGATGCTGTGGAAGGGAACGAATTCAACCCCGACCTTGACGCCGGCGCGCGCGGCCAAGGCGGCCAGGTGAGTGATATTATCGATCGTCCGGTGCTCGTCCGGATCATGGCCGTTGACGAGAATATAGGTCGATCCGAGTTCGGCCGCGGCCTCCACCAGCCCGGCAAGGTCATCTCCCGTCGTGTCCGGATCAAGCGAACGGCCGCAGACATTCAGGAGCGAAATTTTCGAGTCTGCAAGCTTGCGTCGGATCTCTCGCAGCCGCTGCGGGTTGCCGATCGCCGGATAGGGAAACGGATCGCCCGGCCGCCGCTCGGCCAGTCGCAAGGAAACCGAGCGGAAGCCGGCCGCGGCCGCAGCCTCGACGACATCGATTTGAGAGCTCCCGAAAAAGGGCAAATAGCCGAGCGTCAACTGTCGCATCACGAAACTCGCCGACCTCGGCTGAATACTTAATCGAAGACCAGGTTCTTCGCCTTGGCCAGCTTGCTCCACATCTCGTAGCTCGCGCGAATTTTCTTGTCAGCTTCCGCCGGCGTATCCGCTTGAGGCACGCCGCCATCATCTCGCAACAGCACAGCAAATTCCGGAGTCTTGACGATCTCGTTGATCTCACGATTGAGACGGTCGAGGATCGGTTTTGGCGTACCGGCCGGCGCCCAGACCGCCTGCCACTGCGAGACATCGAACCCGGGCGCCGCCGACGCCATCGGCGGAACATTGGGGAAGGAAGTGCTCGGCTTCGTCCATGAGAGCGCGATCGGTCGAAGAGTCCCATCGGCCATGTAAGCCGCCGACGAACTGTTCGAGACGATATTGATGTCGATACGGTCGCCGAGCAGGTCAATGAGCGCCGGTCCGCCGCCGGTGTAGGGTATGTGTCGGAGCTTGATATTGGCGATGTCGTTGAGCAACTCTCCGCTCAGATGAGAGATCGTCCCCACTCCAGGCGTACCGTTCGTAATCATATCCGGATTGGCGCGCGCCGCCGCGACCAGATCCTCCGGCGTTTTGATTTTGGACTGCTTCGCGACAATGATCAGCAGCGGCGACTCCGACAGAATCGAGACCGGCGCAAGATCGTTCAGGATGTCGATCGGAACGGTCTGCTTGGTCGCCGCCGCGGTCACCATGCTCGATGACGTCAGCAGCAGGGTTGATCCGTCCTTCGGCGCGCGAGCAACCGCGCCAGCGCCAATGAACCCGGAAGCACCCGGACGATTGTCGACGATGACGCTCTTGCCTATTCGGGGGCCGAGCAGTTGGGCGACCATTCGAGCTGCAATGTCATTGCTGCCGCCTGGGCCGAACGGCACCACGATCTTGATCAGAGACGGCAGCGTGACTTCATCGGCCGCCGCCTTGAACGAGACCAAGGCCGCCGAAGCGACCAGAGCCGCGAGTCCGGCAAATCGCGCGAACCGGGCCGCGCTCCGCGCCACCTGAGCCGGCACGCCGAAAAAGTCGAGTGTGGTCATTGGGCTCCCCTTGTAAAACGCCTCCATCGGACATTCTTGCCGTCGCGTTGTTATTCCGCGACTTGCGAATTGGACTGAGAACCGCACGATCCCCAGCCAACCCAAAAGCGAGAGTTCTGGGTTTCGACCTGTCTGTCAATAGAGTCCGGCTCGCCTTGAAGCGTGGCCGGATTTGGCGGGCCAACAAAAATCCCGCGGCTCGCGCCGCGGGATTTCATTGATCAGCGCGAAGGCTCAGTGCGCGAGGATCGCGAGCAGCAAAAAGGCCACGATGTTGGTGATCTTGATCATCGGGTTCACGGCGGGACCCGCCGTATCCTTGTAGGGGTCGCCAACCGTGTCGCCGGTCACCGCAGCCTTGTGGGCTTCGGAGCCCTTGCCACCATAATGACCGTCCTCAATGTACTTCTTGGCGTTGTCCCAGGCGCCGCCGCCCGAGGTCATCGAAATCGCCACGAACAGGCCGGTCACGATCACGCCGAGCAGCATGGCGCCGAGCGCCGAGAACGCCGCCGACTTGCCGGCCGCGCCGCCTCCGGCGATGGCATAGATCACGAAATAGACCACGATCGGCGACAGCACCGGCAACAGCGACGGCACGATCATTTCCTTGATCGCGGCCTTGGTCAGAAGGTCGACCGCCCTGCCGTAATCCGGCTTGTCGGTGCCCTGCATGATGCCCGGCTTTTCGCGGAACTGACGGCGGACCTCTTCGACGATGGCACTCGCCGCCCGTCCGACGGCGGTCATGCCCATGGCGCCGAACAGATAGGGCAGCAAGCCGCCGAACAGCAGACCGACCACGACGTACGGATTGGTCAGCGCAAAGTCCGGCTTCACCCCGGCGAAGTAGGCATTCTGCCCGGCGCCGCTGGTGAAGAAGATCAGGTCCTGATTGTAGGCGGCAAACAGCACCAGGGCGCCGAGACCGGCCGAGCCGATCGCGTAGCCCTTGGTCACGGCCTTGGTGGTGTTGCCGACTGCGTCCAGCGCGTCCGTCGACTTGCGGACGTCCTTTGGCAGGCCAGCCATCTCGGCGATGCCGCCGGCATTGTCGGTCACCGGCCCGAACGCGTCGAGCGCGACGATCATGCCGGCCAGCGCCAGCATCGTGGTGGTGGCGATCGCGATGCCGAACAGCCCGGCCAGGCTGTACGTCACGAGGATGCCGGCGATGATGACGAGCGCCGGCGCGGCCGTCGCTTCCATCGAAATCGCCAGTCCCTGGATCACATTGGTGCCGTGGCCGGTGACCGAGGATTGCGCGATCGACTTGACCGGACGGAAATCCGTTCCCGTGTAGTATTCCGTGATCCAGATGATCAGACCGGTCACGACAAGGCCGGCAATGCCGCACTCAAACAAGGCCAGGCCGGTGTAATTGACCGCTTGCAAGGTGCCGAAGCCGATCAGGTAGTAGATCACGGCGCCGACACCGACCAGCGACAGGACACCCGTCGCGATCAGGCCCTTGTACAGCGCGCCCATGATCGACTGGCTGGCGCCCAATCGCACGAAGAAGGTCCCGATGATCGAGGTGATAATGCAGATGCCGCCGATAGCGAGCGGCAGCGTCATCATCGACAGCAGCAGCGAGGATTTGGCGAAGAAGATCGCGGCCAGCACCATCGTCGCGACCGTCGTCACCGCATAGGTCTCGAACAGGTCGGCCGCCATGCCGGCGCAATCGCCGACATTGTCGCCGACATTGTCGGCGATCGTCGCCGGGTTGCGCGGATCGTCCTCCGGAATGCCGGCTTCCACCTTGCCGACGAGATCGCCGCCGACGTCGGCGCCCTTGGTGAAGATGCCGCCGCCCAGACGAGCAAAGATCGAGATCAGCGAGGCGCCGAAGCCCAGCGCGACCATCGCATCGATCACGGTGCGATTGGCAGGATCGAGCTTCAGCGTTCCGATCAGGAAGCCGAAATAGAGCGTGACCCCCAGCAGTGCGAGGCCTGCGACCAGCAACCCCGTGATGGCGCCGGATTTGAACGCAAGTTCAAGGCCGCCGGCCAGCGACTTCGTCGCGGCCTGGGCGGTGCGCACATTGGCGCGGACCGAGACATTCATGCCGATGAAGCCGGCAGCGCCCGATAGCACCGCGCCGATGGCGAACCCGCCAGCCACCGTCAAACTCAAAAATGCAGCCAGCAGAATGAAGATCAGCACGCCGACAATGGCAATGGTCAGGTACTGGCGGCGCAGATAGGCTTGCGCGCCTTCACGCACGGCAGCCGCAATCTCCTGCATGCGCGGCGAGCCGGCATCCGCAGCTAGAACGGAATATGTCGCCCATACGGCGTAGACGATCGAGAGCGCTCCGCAGAGCACAATCACCCACAAAGCTGTCATTTGAATATGCCTATCCCTGATTTCGCCCCGAAACGCGCCTGACCCGACGGCCAGAACGCACCAAGGAACCGCGGTGCCTAAAGTGGCGGCGATTGCCTCAAATCGGCGCGGACCATGCCAAAATCGGCACGCTGAGGCAACGCCATGGGCGACCTATCGACCGGCTTTTTCGCAGGGCTAAAGAGCACTTAGTTAGAGAGCACTTAGTTAGAATGTGTCCGCCTACTCAGAAATGGCTGTAGGAGGTGCGCGTCAGGGTGACGGGTCGTCCGCTCGCATCCAGAAAAACCGGGGGTGACGATCCCGCGACAATCTCACCGATCGCTGTCACGGCCACCCCTGCCGCTGTTCCGGCGGCGGCCAATGCCGGCCACCGTGTGGCAGGCACCGTACAAACGACTTCGTAGTCGTCGCCACCGCCCACGAGCGCTTCAAGCGTGATGGCCCCGGCCGCCAGCACGGTTCGTGCGGGCTCCGACAGCGGCACCTTCGCAAGATCGATACGAGCCGACACGCCCGACACCGAGCAGAGCTTGGCAAGATCACCGGCGAGTCCATCCGAAACATCCATCGCGGCATGGGCGCAGTCCGCAATCGCCGAAGCGAGCGCGATTCGCGGTTGCGGCACACGATACCTGCCGACCATCTGGTCACTGAACGCGCGATTGGCTGAAAGTGCCGGCCGCGACGGTCCGCCCTTGAGCAGATCAAGCCCGATCACGGCATCGCCGATCGTGCCGGTCACGGCGACCACGTCGCCCGCCTGCGCACCGAGGCGACGCACCATCCGGCCGACCTTGACCCGGCCAAAAGCCGTGATCGAGATCATGCGCGGTCCGGGGGTCGAGACGGTGTCGCCGCCAAGCAGCGGGCATTGAAACAAGGCGGCGTCCTGGCCGAGCGCTCCGGCAAACGATTCGAGCCAGGATGCATCCGGCTGAGGCAGCGCAAGAGTCAGCACGAAACCGGCAGGAGCGGCGCCCTTGGCCGCGAGATCGGACAGATTGACGCGCAACGCCTTGCGCGCGATCGTCTCCGGCGGATCAGACGGAAAAAAATGCACGCCTTCCACGATCGCGTCGGTTGTCACGACGATGTCGCCGGGAGCCTCGCCGAGAATTGCCGCGTCATCGCGCAATTCGAAACTACCGGCACTCGTCGCGAGCGGACGGAAGTAGCGTGCGATCAGATCGTCTTCGTTGGAAGCCGGCATTTCCGCCCATCCGTCATTCGACGCGCGAAAATTCCTCGCCACGGTATTTGCGGGCGATTTGATCGAGCACGGCGTTGACCATGCCGGTCTCCTCGCGATCGACGAAAGCGTTTGCGACGTCGACATATTCGGTGACGACCACGCGGGCCGGAACATCCTTGCGGTTCTGCAGCTCGTAGGTGCCGGCCCGCAACACCGCGCGAACGATGGCATCGATCCGTTTCAGCGGCCACCCACCGGCGAGCACCTGATCGACCGTCGGGTCGAGCGCGGTCTGGTCGCGCACCACGCCGCCGACGACGTCGCGAAAGAACGCGGCTTCCGCAGGCAGATAAGTCTCACCCTCGACCTCGCTACCGAGCCAATGGCTTTCAAATTCGGCGAAGACATCGTTCAGGCCGGCGCCCGCGATATCCATCTGATAGAGCGCCTGCACGGCGGCCAGCCGCGCGGCGCCGCGCCGATTGGCCTTCTTCAGGAGTTCACTGGCGGGTTTTGACATTGCGATCTTTAATCAGTTGATCGAGCCGCGGCTGCAGCCGGCGCTTGATCCGCATCATGATGACGGCCGCGCGAGCTGCGTCCCCGCCCTTATTGAGGTCGTCGGCGCGCGCGCGTGCCCAGGCTTGTTCCTCGGTGTTGACGGTGATGATCCCGTTGCCCAGCGGAAGCCGCTTGGCGACCGAGAGGTCCACCAGGCCGCGAGCCGATTCCATCGAAACGATCTCGAAATGAATGGTCTCGCCGCGGATCACGCAGCCGAGCGCCACGACCCCGTCATAGGGGCGTCCGATGCGTTCGGCCGCCTCGATTGCGATTGCCGTCGCGGTCGGAAGCTCCAGCGAACCGGGGACGGTGACGATATCGTGGGTGCAGCCGGCCTCATCCAGTTCGCTGATCGCGGCCGCGAGCAACGCATCCTGAATGTCGTCGTAAAAACGCGCCTCGACAATCAGCACATGAGAACCGCTGATGTCGGTCTGATCCTTCAAGGGCGCGCGGCGGGGTTCGACCATTTGGCTGCCTGTTGTGTCGCATCTCGTTCAAGTCGTATGTCTCGATGGCTGGGGTTTTAATCCGGCCTCGCCTCAATTCCAAGCGCTCAACCTTCGGAAGGTGCAGAATAGCGTGGCGGCGCGCGACGCTGTCGTCTCAAGGTTTCTTGGTTTCGGCCAGCCTTGCCGCATAGCGCGCCATCAAATCCACCTCGATATTGACCGGCGTGCCCGCGTCCCAGGCGCCGAGAGTGGTCACGCGCAGCGTGTGCGGGATGATCAGCACCGTAAAGCTCGCGCCCTCGACGACGTTGACCGTCAGCGACACGCCGTCCAGCGTGATCGATCCCTTGGCGGCGATGAACGGGGCAAGTTCCCGCGGTGCGTCCAATGTGAAACGCGCCATATCAGGCAGATTTTCACGCGAGCGGATCGCAGCGATTCCGTCGGCATGACCCGCCACCATGTGCCCGCCGAGCTCGTCGCCGATCCGGAGCGCCCGCTCCAGATTGAGCTTCGTGCCCTCAGTCCAGGTCCGCGCCGTGGTCATTGCCAACGTCTCCGCGGCGGCATCAACCTCAAACCAGGTCTTGCCGCCCTCGACACCGGAACTCACGACGGTCAGGCAGACGCCGTTGCATGCGATCGAGGCACCGTCCGCAATCGTGCTGCGATCGTAGGCGGTCTTGATCCGCAGCCGGTGCAACTGCCCCTTCGCCACCGGACGAAGCGAGGTGATTTCACCAATGTCTGTCACGATCCCCGTAAACATCAGGCCCGCTCGCTGATTGAGAGTTCATCGTCGCCGATCGTGCACGCGCCGCGTTGCGTAAAACGCGGCGATTGCGCGAGCGCGCTCAGGGCCATGCCTTGCAAAGCCGGAACCCCGTCAGTCCCGATCGTCGTTTTGCTGCGGTAGAGCCAGACCTCATCAACGAGATCGCTGATGACGAAGGAGCCCGCAACGCGCGATCCGCCTTCGACGAGCAGGCGCGTGATGCCCCGCTTCGCCAACTCGCCCAGCACGGCTGACAAATCCAGGCCGCCGCGCTCGGCTGTCGGGACGACGATCATGTGAGCGCCTTCAGCCGCGATCAGCGTCGCCGCCGAAGGTTCGTGCGAAGCGCTCGTGCAAATCCAGAGCGGCGTCTTGCGCGCCGATTTGGCGAGCCGGCCGGACGGCGGCAGCCGCAGCTGGCGGTCCAGCACGATGCGCACGGGCGAGCGTTGCTCCATGCCCGGCAGGCGGCAGGTCAGGAGCGGATCATCGCTCAAGGCCGTGCCGATGCCGATCAGGATCGCGTCGTGCTGCGCGCGCTGCAGATGGACCTTGACCCACGCGGCCTCTCCAGTCACCGCAAAAGGCTTGCCGCCTGCCGCCCCGATCTTCTCGTCGGCCGACACGCCAAGCTTGAGCGTCACATGTGGACGGCGCGAGACGATCCGTCTGATATGTCCGGCATGATCGCGTCGGGCGTCCTCGGCACAGAGCCCGACATCGACGATGACGCCGGCCGCGCGTAGCCTGGCATGGCCCTGCCCGACTACCTCCGGATTCGGATCCTCGATCGCACTGACCACGCGGGCGACGCCGGCGGCAATCAGCGCATCGGCACAAGGCGGTGTTTTGCCATGATGCGAACACGGCTCAAGGGTGACATAGGCCGTTGCCCCACGCGCGGCGGCACCTGCGCGCGCCAGCGCCTGCGTCTCGGCGTGCGGCCGGCCACCGGGCGCGGTCCAGCCGCGGCCAACGATGACATCGTCCTTGACCAGGACGCAGCCGACGGCCGGATTCGGCCAGGTTCGGCCAAGCGAACGCCGGCCGAGGGTCAATGCAAGCTGCATATAGCGCTGGTCTACGGCGTTCGCCGGCTCGGACTGGCGCGCCGTCTTCTCGTCAAGCACGTGAGAAATCATTTGCGGACGACCGCCGGCCGCGATCCGTCCTCGGTGCCGGCGTCACCCTCGCCCGACAGTTCGCCCAGCACGATCTCGAAATCCTTGGCCTCGCGGAAATTGCGATAGACCGAAGCGAACCGCACGTAAGCCACGTCGTCGAGCTGGCGCAGATGCTCCATCACGGTTTCGCCGATCACCTCCGACGACACCTCAGCTTCGCCGCTGGTCTCGAGTTCGCGCACGATCGCCGAGACCATCTGCTCGACCCGCTCAGGGTCGACCGGGCGTTTCCGCAGGCTGATCTGCACCGAACGCACCAGCTTGTCGCGATCGAACGGCACGCGGCGGCCGTTGCGCTTGATGACCGTGAGGTCGCGCAATTGCACGCGCTCGAACGTCGTGAAGCGGAAATTGCAGGTGACACAGACGCGGCGGCGGCGGATCACGGCCGAATCTTCCGTCGGCCTGGAATCCTTGACCTGCGTATCGAGGCTGCCGCAGTTGGGACACCGCATCCGCGCGCGCCCCTAGCCGTAGATCGGGAAACGGTCAGTCAATTGCCTGACCCGATCCTTGACCGAAGCTTCCACCAACGGCGCCTTGCCTTCGCTCGATTGCGCCACCGCATTGAGCACCTCGGCAATCAGTTCGCCGACCTGCTTGAACTCGGCGACCCCGAAACCGCGCGTCGTGCATGCCGGCGTGCCGACGCGGATGCCCGAGGTAACCATCGGCTTTTCCGGATCGAAGGGGATGCCGTTCTTGTTCACGGTCAATCCGGCGCGTCCCAGCGCCTTCTCCGAGACATTGCCCTTCAGCCCTTTCGGCCGCAGGTCAACGAGCATCAGATGCGTGTCGGTGCCACCGGAGACGATCTCGAAACCGTTGGCGCGCAGCGTCTCGGCGAGCGCCTTGGCGTTCTCGACGACGTTCTTCGCATAGACCTTGAAATCCGGCCGCAGCGCTTCGCCGAGCGCGACGGCTTTCGCCGCGATCACATGCATCAGCGGCCCGCCCTGCAGGCCCGGGAATACCGCCGAATTGATCTTTTTCGCGATCGCCTCGTCATTGCAAAGGATCAGGCCACCGCGCGGGCCGCGCAGCGATTTGTGGGTCGTGGTGGTCACGACATGGGCGTGCGGCACCGGCGACGGATGTACGCCACCCGCCACGAGGCCGGCAAAATGCGCCATGTCGACCATCAGATAGGCGCCGACCGAATCGGCAATCTCGCGGAAGCGCTTGAAATCCCAATGTCGCGAATAGGCGGAGCCGCCGGCGATGATCAGCTTCGGCTTCACTTCTTCGGCGCGACGGGCGACCTCGTCCATATCGATCACGCAGCTATCCTTGGCGACCGTGTAATGCTGCGCCTTGAACCATTTGCCGGAAATGTTCACCGGCGCGCCATGGGTGAGATGGCCGCCGGCGGCGAGATCGAGACCCATGAAGGTATCGCCGGGCTGCAGCAGCGCCAGGAACACCGCCTGGTTCATCTGGCTGCCGGAGTTCGGCTGCACATTGGCAAAATTGGCACCGAACAGTTTTTTGGCGCGATCAATCGCAAGATTTTCCGCGACGTCGACGAATTCGCAGCCGCCATAATAACGCGCGCCCGGATACCCTTCGGCGTATTTGTTGGTCATGATCGAGCCCTGCGCCTCCAGCACGGCGCGGCTCACGATGTTTTCCGAGGCGATCAGTTCGATCTCATGCTGCTGCCGGCCGAGTTCCTTCTTGATGGCGCTGGCGATCTCCGGATCGGCCGCCGCCAGATCGGCTGAAAAGAACGAGGACGGCGCGGAGGCGTTGGCAGATTTGGCGTAGGAGGTCATCGGTGAACGGGCTCCGGCAAAGGCTTCCACCGCCACGGCGATGGCCGTTGCGGGGCGGGTCAGGGCATGGGGATCGGCTGCGGTCCGTCTATCATATCGGACGGCTTTCAACCAAGTTCTAGAGGTTTTTTGCCCAACTTATCCAATATCTTGGGCATTGGGCTGGGCCTTGGCCACCCCCGATATCACGGGCCGCCGGCCCAAGGTCGTCGCTGAGCGTGGCGGATGTGAACAATCCAGGCTTCGTCAGCCTCAACGATCCAATAGATCAGGTAGGGATAGCGGCCGACCGGAAGCACCCGCACCGCCCCCTTGTATCTGCACGGCACTGATTTGTGCGATGGAAGCGACTTAGCGCCTTGGCCGGTGGCCGCCGGCCAAGGCGCGTGGCGATGTCGCCCGTTACC
>Ga0081455_10001409_pt1 | contig 29740 bp, 25 predicted proteins | sample TabmetS3T2R1_FD_70207 | JGI IMG/M metagenome (GOLD analysis project Ga0081455, IMG submission 70207) | Tabebuia heterophylla rhizosphere microbial communities from the University of Puerto Rico - S3T2R1 | ecosystem: Host-associated > Plants > Roots > Rhizosphere ... | reverse complement strand
CACATCCGCGAGCCACTGATCGAGCGAATACGCAAAGGCCAGCTCGGCATCGAGGCAGACGAGCAAGCGCAGTTTCGGCAGCTTGGCCCGCAAGGTATCGACCAGGCCTGCGAACTTGGAATGGAAGAGCAGCGCGACGCAGTCGAAATTGTCGAGCACATAAGCGTTTTCCGCCGCTTCGTTGCGCGGGTTGATCGGGCACCAGACGCACGCCGCGCGCGAGATTCCGAAAACGCTGGCGAAGGCGAGCGGATCGTTCCCAGAGAGGATCGCGACGTGCTCGCCGGGTTTGATTCCGGCCTCGTGCAGCCCGCGCGCGAGGCGCTGCGAGTGGCGCTGGACGGCGGCGTAGGACAAGCTCGCGCCGTCCATCGTGAGGCAGGGCCTCGCTGCGCCCAACGAGGCGCCCTTGTCGAGATAGTCGACGAGCCGCATGTACTTACGCCTCGACGATCAGTCGGCCTCCGTGATGCAGGGCTTCAACACCAGTCCGAACTGGCGTAGCGCGCCGAGCAGCGCCTGGTACCCGAAGGCTTGGCAGGCCGAGGCGAACCCGGCGCGACGCGGCGCCTGCTGGATCAAATTCAGAGCAGAGAACGCCTGCAGCAGGGCGGTCTGCTTGTAATTGCAGTTGCCGTGAATGACGACGTGCTTGCGCCCGAGCGGCCCCGACGCATAGACGGAATCGATGCTCGCGTTGAGGCGTGGATTTTCGCGAGGGGGCATCGCCGCCTGAACCGAATCCGCCATCCTGGACAGCGCGGCTTCCTGCTCCTTGAACGGCAGCGGCAGGATCTCGGTCTCGACCATCTTGGTCATCTTCACGACGTTGTCCATCACTGCGCGCGCGAACACGCCGCCTTGCACCTTGCACGTGGAAACGCGCGGATCATCTTTGAACCATAGCGGGTGCGCGGTGCCGCCCCACGGAGTGGTCAGCGCCTGCAGATGCTGGCCGGGCACGTTGCACATGAAGGTGCTGTCGATCGGCCATTGCACATACTGGTTGTTCTCCAGATAGAACCACTTCGCCTTGAGAATGGTGAAGATGGTCTGGACGGAGGCGTAAGTCGGGAATCCGCCCCACAGAACCAGCATGTCCAGCGTATCGAGGCCCGGTGTCTCGAGCGCGATGTTGGCGGCGATCTCGCCGGTCGTGTACATGTGGGCGACGCACGGGCTCAACAGCAGCCCCTTGGCGGCGAATTTCTGGCCCCACTCCTGCTGCGCCAACATCATCCAGTCCTGCTCGCCGGTGGTATCGAGATAGTGGCAGCCCGCCGCCAGGCAGGCCTCCACGGTCTGCGCCCCGAGTTTGATGAACGGGCCCACCATGTTGCAGACGACCTTGGCGCCCCTGAAGAGCTCGGTCAGTGAGTCAACGTCGTGCTTGACGGAGACCACTTCGTAATTCGCGTTCTCAATGCCGGGAATGCGCTCGACCACGGCGCGCGTCCGCTTCTCGTCGCGCCCGGCCGCGATGAACGGGATGCCCAGCTCCCGCAGATATTCGCACACGAGGCGGCCCGTGTATCCGGACGCACCATAGACGACGACGGGCTTCTTACTGCTCATAGATCCATCCACTTGATGTAGTTGTAATCCTGCGAAACGCTGCTCAGCTTCCCATGCCGCCGTCGACGGCGAGACCGGTGCCGGTGATGAACCGAGCGGCGTCGCTGCACAGGAACACGGTCACGTCCGCCATGTCGGCGACCTCACCGAGACGGCCGAGGGGCGTGAGCCCGATGACATCTTTGATCGCCGCTTCGGGGCTGGGCCACAGACTCATGGAGACCATGTCATGAGCCAGCTTCACGCCCATTTTCGTCGGCACGAGGCCCGGGTAGATGCAATTGACGCGCACGCCGTAGCCGAGCTTGCCGGACTCGATGGCCGCGATCCGGGTCAGGCGATCCACCGCCGACTTGGTCGCGGAATAGCCCGAGATGCCCGGAAACGGAATCGTCGCGGCGACCGAAGCGACATTGACGATCGCACCGGCCTTGCCGGCAGCGCCGCCTGGCTTCATCGCACGGAGCGCATGTTTCAGGCCGAGCGCAACGCCGACGACGTTGACGTCCAGCATGCGACGCAGATCTTCGACCTGCGCGTCGACCACGAGCGAGGAGATTTCGATGCCGGCATTGTTGACCAGGATGTCGAAACCGCCGAGCGCGGCAAGAGTCGCGGGGATGGCCGCCTCCCAATCGGCTTCTTTGGTGACATCCAGCCCGATTGCAGCCGTCTTGGCGCCGCTCTTGCCGATTCGTGCGGCGGTCTCCTGCGCCTCCCGGGCGTCGATGTCGGTGACCATTACCGCGGCGCCGGCCGCGGCGAGCGCCGCCGCGATCGCCGCACCGATCCCTGTGGCAGCGCCGGTGACCAGCGCGTGACGACCCGCAAGAGCAGACTGCATGAGTGCCTCCAACGACGATGAGGCATCTTAGGCACCCGGATTTGCGTGACGAGCGGCTCGATGGGGGGTGTTGGGGGGGTGAGGCCGCGGCGCTTGCGCCGATGTCGCACCTGGGCGTAGCGTCAAGTTTCGGATCGGCGAAGACTGATCGACGATGGAGAGGCTGAATGGGGGCAAGATCCGATATCGCCACAATTGCGACGTTGGTGCCGAGAGATGGGGCATTCGCGTCGGATCGTTCGTTGGCGCTCAGCAAGGCGAAGCTCACACCGCCGCGCGCTCCCGCGCAGGTGATCGCCGCGGATCGCTACCGGCAGTGGCTGCAGCCCGTGCTGACGCACGATGTGACGCTGGTCTGCGCTGCGGTCCGTTATGGCAAGACCGTATTCGCCGCCGAACTGTATCGCGAAACAGTCAAGGCGGAACTCGCGGCCGGCTGGGTCTCCTGCGCCGGTGCGGCGAGCAATCGAATTGCCGACTACGTCAGGCAGGCGATCGACGCTGTCGACGCGGGCGAGCAGCCGAAGCACGATTCCTTAGCCAGCCCGACTGCGCGCGCGGTCGATCTTGCGAACCGGGTGCACGATCATGACGGATCGGTCTTGCTCTGCCTGGACGATGTCGATCAGATTTCCGATGCCGAGGGACGCGAGTTCCTGCTCCACCTGGTCAACAACTGTCCGACGAACCTGCACATCCTGATGACCTGTCGCGATGAGGACGCAGTGCTGCCGGGCCTCATGGAGTCTCGCGGTGTCATGCAGCGCCTGGGCACGCAGGTTCTACGCGCACGCGATGCGGAGGTTGCCGAGTACCTGGCGACCGAAGGCGTTCGGATCAGTAGCAGCCGCGTACGAGCGCTGAACGAAATGCTGGGTGGATGGTGGGGCGCGCTGCGTCGAGGCGTGGTCACTCTACGCAATGGCGGCTGGAACGCCGCTCCTGATGATTGGCGGCGGCTGTGCGTGCAATGGGTCGCGCCTCTTTTTCGAGAAACGCTGGTAGGCATGCCGGAACGGCATCGCGCTCTGCTCACCCGCTGTGCGGTCGCGCAGACGCTCACGCCTGAGCTTGCAATACAGCTGTCCGGTGACGAGGCAGCGGGCACTCTCCTGCACGAGATCGCCCGACAAGAACAATTTGTCGGCTTGATGCCGGGCAGAGCAGACCACTACGCCATTCATCCGGCCTTGCGAGCGGCCTTGCTTGCCGATGCGGGCGAGCTCGAGGCCGGAGCTGTCGAGAGGCTTCGTGCGCAAGCAATCGATTGGCATGTGCAGCGTGGCGAACCGGACCAGGCGATTGCCATCGCCATGGATGGCGGCAGTGTCGCGGCCCAAGCGGACATTCTGACGCAACTCGGTATGAACGCGATCGAGTTGTCCGGTCCGTACCGGGTACGCGAAGCGATCGATCGCTTGCCGCGCATCTCGGTCGCGCAGGACGAGACTCTCAGCCGCGTTGCATCGTGGTCGATGGCGCTTTCGAGTAGTGACCTATCGACCTCTCACGGCCTTCCTCTCGCGATCGACGCGGAGGAAGACGCGATGCTCCACGAAATTCGAGCTGCCGCGCGCGGCAGCAGCGGCGGCACTCTTCCCACAGCCCTCGCGTCGAGCCGGGAGTTCCGCTCGAGACTGCTCGTTGCTCTGAGCGCCGATCCGCTGTTGAAGGCAGGCGAGCATCGGCAGGTTCAGAGCATGCTCCGCCCCATCATTCGTCATGGGCGTGCGCTCGGCGTCGGGTTCGCCGAAGCGATTGCCCTGATGACGATGGCCAATCTTCATCGCGCACAGGGGCGGCCCGCGGATGCGGAGCAGCTGTTGCAGGAAGGCTTGGCGGGCCTTGCGCCCGGAGCAGGGCAGAGGTCGAGTACGGCTGCCGTGCTCGCCGTCGCGCTCGCTGATGCTCACTATCTGCGGAACGATCTAGCGACGGCAGCCTCGTTGCTCGATGAGTTCCTGCCCATCATTACGTCGGTCACGCTGCCCGGACTTTTGCTGTGCGGCTATCGCGTCGCCATCCGTGTCGCGGCAGCGTCGGGACGCTCTCAGGAGGCGCTCGCGCTCATCGAAGCGGCGGAGGAAACAGCCGCGGATCGCGAGCTGCCGTTGTTGACCGCGCTCGGTGCCGTGGAGCGTCTGCGCCTCAACATCCCGCTCATCACCAGTCTCGACGAGATATTGGCGCCCGCCGCGGAGGCGGCGGCCGTCGCTGTACCGGGATCGGTGCAGGCCCGCACCTTTGCCCTGCTGTCGGAGGCGCGCGCCCGCGAGGCGATCGCCGACCTCGATCGAGCGCGGCTGACCGCGGTCGCCGGCAGGCTCCTCGAGCTGGCGGACCGAACCCAGGATGTCGAGCTGCGCGTCACCGGGACGCTGCTCAACGTGCTGCCCCAATTGAGCGGCAAGTGCGACCGGATGATCGAAATCGATACGGTCAAGTTCCTGAATCGCGCGGCGGGCGTGGGCTTCGCCCGTTCCATTCTCGATCTTCTCGAGATCACCGGAGTCCGAGCGTCGGAGGACTTCAACAGGGCGAACTACTCCGCCGGATCGTTCCTGGCATTGCTACGGCTGAGCCGACCGGCGGAAATCGAGCGGGGGAGAGCGAATCAGGCCTGCGGTTCGGCCTTCTCCTTTTTCACCAGCCGCGAGATGGAAATTCTCCGGGCGCTCGGCGAGGGCGAAACCAACAAGATGATCGCGCGCAAGCTCGGCGTCACGCCGGAAACGATCAAGTGGTACATGAAGAGCTTGATGCGCAAGCTGCGAGCGAGCAGTCGCGACGAGATCGTGAACAATGCGCTCGTGCTGGGTGTCTCGTTTGCGCGCAACGATCGCTGAGGAGGACTCTGCCGACCTGCGCGCCGGCGATCTCTGTCTAGCGGACGCCCGGCCTTCGCGAATTTCACGGTAGCCCCCCACCCATCCCCCCATCTGATCATTTGCTTCACGAAGGCTCTCGCGCCAACTTCGTGACCAACAGCACAAGCGACAGGCTCGGCAAAGTCGCGGGATCGAATTAGAGGGGGCAAGAGAATGGCTGTTACACGTGTCAGGACTTTCGCAGCAGCTTTGCTGTTGGGACTGCATCTTCCGATACATGCCCAGGATGGCGCTAAACCGGACGCCGCCGCTCCTGATAGCACGCAGGCCACGGAGCCCGAGGCTGTCCTCGTCACGGGGTCGCGTGTAATCACCGATGGTAACAACTCGCCGACGGCGATCGCAGTGGTAACGGCCGAGCAACTGGCGCTGACCACGCCGAGCAATATCTCGGACAGCTTGAACAAGCTGCCGCAATTCGTGGGCTCGAGAACGCAGGTCGATCGCGCCGCCGGAAACTTTCTCAATTTGAGGTCCATCGGAGAAGTCCGCAGCCTCATTCTGTTCGACGGCAACCGGGTCGCGCCGTCGGCAGTGAATGGCGCGATCGACGTCAACACACTTCCGCAGTTGCTGATCGAGCGCGTCGATGTCGTGACGGGTGGCGCTTCCGCAGTGTATGGATCGGACGCTGTCTCAGGCGTCGTCAATTTCGTCATCGACAAGAATTTCACCGGTTTGAAAGGTCTCGCTCAATCGGGCATGAGCGAGCACGGTGACAATCGGTCCAATCGAGTGGGCCTGGCCGCGGGGACGGGGCTGTTCGAAGGGCGCGGACACATCGAAGGCAGTCTCGAATACTACGATAACGACGGAATACCGCACGTCGTCGATCGCAAGAACGGGGCTGCTCTCTATACTTATACAGGTGCAGGTACCGCAGCGAATCCGTTCCGGCTGACGCCAAACAGCCGCATCACTTCGTTTTCCCCTTTCGGACACGCCATCGTTGGATTCAACTCTGCCGGCCAGGCCGTCGCTCCGATCGACTCGGTGTTTAGAGCCGACGGCACGCTCGTTCCCTTCCAGCACGGGACGCCTACCGGCACTCCCGGCACGGAAAGCGGAGGTGATGGCGCAATTTTTCAGGTTCCGCTCACCGCGCCGCTGACTACCAAGCAAGGGTATCTGCGGTTTGATTACGGCCTGAACGACGATCTCAACTTGCACGCCCAAGCGAGCTACACCGACTCTCACACGACCACGGCATATGTCCCGTTTCCAATTCTGTTTCGGGCGAACGTGGCCACGATTTCGGCACAGAACGCCTTTCTGAGGCCCGAGGTGCAAGCCGACTTCGCGCAGCGAGGCATCACCAATTTCGCCTTCCTCAAATTTGAATATGGCCAGGAGCCGGTCGGATTCGACTACCGGACCAAGGCCAATTTCGCGAACGTCGGCATCGACGGCAAGATCGGCAAGTTCGACTGGGCGGTCAACTATGCGTTCAGCGAATCCCGCCTGGACGACGGGACGACTCATAACGTCTCGGTCGAAAAGCTTGCCGCAGGCTTGGATGCGATTGTGGCCCCGGCAAGCTTCAGCGGATCGAACTACCTGCTGAATTCCCAAGGTCAGAGAGTGATCTGCCGCACGGCGATCACTGCTCCGAGCGAGTACCCCGATTGCTTGCCGCTCAACGTGTTCGGGCCTGGAACCGAAGACCCGCGTGCAGTAGCGGCGGTGCAGGCAAGGACTGGGAATGTGTTGACGAACCGTCTTCATACGATCCCGGTGAGCATTTCCGGAGACTTGTTCGCTACTCGGGCCGGACCGGTTCGAGCGGCTATCAGCGGGGAATATCGCTCGTTGACTCTGCGGAACGTGAGCAACAATCGGCCGTCCACGGTTCCGGACTGCGTTGGTCTGACCGCCAACTGCGCGGGATCGGCCGGCGCGTACATTCTGGACACGTCCGAAAATGCCTATGGCAAGCAATCGGTGAAGGAAATTGCCGCAGAGGTGAACGTCCCGCTTCTGGCCGGCGTCGCCTTTGCGCACTCTCTCAATGTGAACGGTGCTTTCCGCTATACGGACTATTCCACCAGCGGTGGCGTCAGGACTTGGAAAGGTGGCCTCGACTGGCATCCCGTGGATGAGCTGGCTCTGAGAGCAACGCGGTCGCGCGATATCCGCGCGCCGACAATTTATGAGCTGTACGAGCCCATCGGGCGATCGCCGACGGGGTACTTCGATGTTTTGACGAACACCAGCGGGTTTCCTCAGCTTCAGGGCCAAGGCAATTCCGAGCTGACGCCGGAAATTGCGGATACGTACACGGTGGGGTTCGTCTATCGCCCGAGTTGGCTCGCCGATTTCAGCGTCGCCGCCGATTTCTACGACATCGAAATCACCGACGCGATTACACTCGTGAGCGGCGCCAATCAAACCGTGCAGCGACGCTGCAACGAGAGCGGCGGGACCTCGCCACTGTGCCAGCTTTACGTACGGCCATTTCCCTATAGCAACACCACAGCGGCAAACTTTCCAACGCAGCTCTATCGTATGAATCTCAATCTGAGCCGAATCCATACGAAAGGTGTCGACGCCGATATCATCTATTCTCCCCGATTTGCCGGGGGCGACTGGTCGCTGCGAATGCTGGCCTCCTACCAGCCGACATTGGCGACGGAGCAGCTGCCCGGCGATGCGCCGATACAGAGCGCTGGCGCTGACGGGGTGCCGAAGTACCGGATCACCGGGTTCATCAATTACTCGAACGATCGGTACTCGGCAAATCTGCAGGAGCGCTGGCACAGCTCGACGAGGCAGTCGGGCGACTCGCAGCTGGTTTACGACTATCCGAGAACGGCGGCAAGAGCCTTCACGGATCTCTCTGTGGCAATCAAATTCAATACATTTCGCAAAGAACGAGGCGAGTTCTTTGTCACGGTAAACAATCTGTTCAATACCAATGCTGGAATTTTCCCGACGGCACCCGGCGTTCCCGGCTTCTCCGTCATCGTGACGAACGGCGACGACATCATCGGACGTTCGTTCGTAGCGGGCATCAGAGGGTCGTTCTAGCAAGGAGGAATGAAATGAGTAAGGCAAGAATCTCGCGTCGCTGGGCGGTTCTCTCGGTTACCGCGATGGGTTGCGCCGGCCTGGGCCTGCCAGCGGCGCCGGCGCCTGCAAAATCGCGGGCGGTCACGGTCGCTGATTACGACGCGCTCACCGACGAGCAGCTGGGAGTTTCCAACTACGTCGTACACATCGCTACTCAGCCCACCGGCGAATGGTACGGCATGGGGATTACCTCCTATCAAGGTGGCGACGAGGGGTACCGCTGGCAAATTGGATTTTGGCTTCAGCCGCTCGGCATTACGCAGTATCGGCTGCCCGCCTACCGAGAGCTCTACCGCGAGTCCTTCGAGGGCTTCGTCGCCAAAATGGCTCATCGCGACACCTGGAGTTTCTGGTTGGACACCTCGGTCGGCAACAAGCTCAGGGGAACGTACGGTGCGCTTGGCCGGACGGTGCCGACTGCCGATCCAATTGTCCATGACAACATCAACTACAGCGCGAACCTGCTCGGTCTGATGACCATGCACGAGATGTTTTATCGCAATGGCAAATACCTGCAGCCTGGCTCCTTCGTGCTGAAGCGGTGGACGCAAGAAGGTCTCGAGTCCTTCGTCTATGACATGCCCAAGGTCGCAAATGCGATAGCCGGCGGCTTCAAAGAGACCGGCGGTCGAGGTGTCGCGTGCGAGGTCGCCGGCATTTACCCCGCTTACTGCAACCAGCTCGCCATGCTGGCTCTGATGCAATATGACGAAGTCGTGCCCGGCAAGTTGGGCGCGGACACGATCGCGCGACATCGGGCAGTCTGGTCGGAGACGAGTGATCTCTATCGAATGAATGCGCACGCCGGACACGGCGAGCATGCCCATGAGCATCTCTTTCTGCCACAAGCGTATTACGTCCACACAGGTGAACAAGTGGATTGGGGTGACACGCTCATGATGAGCGTTCCTTATCTCAACGCTTGGTATCCCGAATACGTCGCTCAGAACTATGAGGACTGGAAGGTGACCTTCCCGGTCGATGCGAATGGAACGATGCGGTTCAAGCCAATCGGCGCGGAAGTGCGCGATTCAAAAGGGGCGCGCGTAGTCAAGGATAGAGACGCGGAGGAGCGTGCCGAGCTCGCGAAGCTGCCCGAGGCTCAGCGACCGGGCCAGGGCGAGACCGGCGAGACGCCGAGCTTCGTCTACTACAGCTCCCTTGGCGCGGCGGAAATGGGCGATCAGGCCTTCTTGTCAGCAATCAGGAACAGCGCGGCGAAGAACGGTAACGTTCCCACGTGGCATGGCGCCGAGTTCTTTTATGACCACAATGACAAGAGCGGTGATGCGCGCATGAGCCGTGGCGGTTCGTCATTGATGACCGCGTCCTACTTGGTCGTCAAAGATGGCTATCAGACTTTGTACAATCACCCTTGGTCGAAGGATGTCCTGAGCAGTCCGCAAATCGAGCAGATCGCATGGCCGACAGTTCTCGTTCGTCGCGCAGTGTACGACCCGGCGAAGGGCGCCCTCGTGTTCACGCTTCTGAGCTCGGGATCTCTGAACAAGCAGCGCGGCCCTTCCGTAGATACCGAGTTTGCCGTCGCACAACTGGATCCTGCGAAGTCATATCTGGTGACCCGCGACGGGAAAACTCTCGGCCGTGTTTCGGGTGGCAAGATATCCGACAATAGCGGTGAATTGAGCTGGCGTGATAGTCGGTTGATGATCAAGGCCACGCTCAACGGCGACAGCTCGTACATCGTCCAAGCTCAATAGAGGCGTGGGTGGGATATCCGCAACAGGGGATGCGACTCGTCATCAGTCTCTGGCTGTTGGCGTCGGGAGCCGTAGCGGCGGCCCCGACGCCGCCCGGCTGCTCTCCTGCGGCAAATTACGCCACGTGTCCGACCGAGATCAGCAGCGCGGAGTTGCGCCAGCTTCTCAGCCAACCTGCTAGCCGGTTGCGTGTCGTAAATCTTTGGGCAGGCTGGTGCGCGCCTTGTCGCCCGGAGCTCGAAATGCTCGCGCGTGTTCAGCGTGACCGGCGTTTTGCGGGAAAGATCGAGGTCGTGACGGTCAATCTCGATCTTCACCGCAACAAGCATGTGGCGCAGCGCATCCTGCTGCTGTCCAAAGCGGACGTGACTCGCAATTTGATGCTCGTCCCGAACACTGCAGATGATTTCCTGCAGGCGATGGGTGAGCGCCCCAATGTTGCCATTCCATTTTCGATGGTGATCGGAAAGGACGGCACCGTACTCGCGCGCAAACAGGGCGCGCTAGCCGAAGAAGAGCTAGTCAGCTTTCTGGCTCAACAGATGAGATGAAGTAGCGGATTCTCGGAGCCCGCGGCGAGGGCGCAAGCAACAAAGTGAAACGATCGCTGCAAGGAGCGGCGGCCGCAGTAAGCGTATCCGGGTCGGACAGACTCCAGCCCCCCACCCGTCCCCCCATCCGATCATTTGCTTCACGAAGGCGCACGCGCCAAGTTCGTGACCAACGCATGCGGCTCGCTCGGCGAAGCCGCGAGATCGAACATAGAGGGGGAAGAGGATGGCTGTTACATGTGTCAGGGCGATCGCAGCAGCATTGCTGTTGGGGCCTCATCTTGCGGCGCTTGCGCAGGAAATCACCGACAAAAATGCTGCCGGACAGAACCCGAGCGCAAATTCCGACGCCGTGCTGTCCGAGGTCACCGTGACCGGCTCGCGAGTCATCACGGAAGGTAACAACTCGCCGACGCAAGTCACCGTCGTGACGACCGAACAGCTTACCGCCACTTCGCCGACCAACATCCCGGATGCGCTGAACAAGCTGCCGCAATTCATCGGCTCCTCCACCCAGGGCTCGGTCGATAATGCGTCGACGAACAGCGTCGGCAACTTTCTGAATCTGCGCTCGGTGGGCGTGGGACGAAATTTGATCCTGTTCGACGGTATCCGGCTCGCGCCATCCGCCACCTCCGGCGCGATCGATACCAACACGATCCCGCAAATGCTGCTCGAGCGGGTTGATGTCGTGACGGGCGGCGCGTCTGCCGTCTATGGGTCCGATGCCGTATCGGGAGTCGTGAATTTCATCGCCAACCGCAAATTCGACGGCGCCAAAGCCTTCGTTCAGGGCGGCATCAGCGAGCACCATGACGATGGGACGGTGCGCAGCGGCTTGGCCGCCGGCATGCCGTTGTTCGGCGGTCGTGGTCATATCGAGGGTAGCGTCGAGTACTACGACACTAAAGGAATTCCTGAGCGCTCCGAGCGGGAAGATGGTCGGCTCGTCTACACGCTGACGGGTCAAGGCACTGCAGCCAGCCCGTTCCAGCTGACGCCCAATTCGCGCCTCGCCGCCTTATCGTTCGGCGGGCATGTGCTCAGCGGTCCGTTCGCAGATACGAATTTCGGTCAGAACGGAGTCATCACGCCGTTCGTGCACGGCGCCCAGACCGGCAGCCCGGGCACGGAGAGCGGCGGGGACGGCGGCTTCTTCATCCAGAGCGAGCTCGCCAGCCTGAAAACGAAACAGGGGTTTGCGAGATTCGATCTGGATGTCACCGACAACACGGTGTTCCACGCTCAGGGTTTCTACACGCAGGCGACGACGAGCAATATCTTCATCCCGTTCGTGTACCTGCCCAACAGTGGTCCGACTTTCATCTCGGCGGAGAACGGCTTCCTCCCGGCGGGGCTGCGGCAGCAGCTCGTCAATGCAACCGCGCCGGGATTTGTGTTTGCGAAATTTTCCGATGCGGTGCAGCCGGAGCTCTCCGACTCGGACACGAAAAGCTACTTCGCGAACACCGGCCTCAAGGGCTCTCTCGGCTCGCAATACACGTGGTCGCTGGATTTCGCGCAAAGCGAGACGCAGCTCCTGCAAACCAATGTCAACAATATCCATTCCGCGAAGTTTGCGGCGGCGCTGGATCCTGTGATCGCTCCCAGTTCCTATACCGGCAGCGATTTTCTCCTGAACTCCGGTGGGCAGCGGGTCGTGTGCAACGTAACGCTCACGAACCCCGGGCTGTACCCGGGATGTCTACCGTTGAATCCATTTGGCCCGACATCCGAGGATCCCCGCGCCGTCGATTATGTGCGAGACGATACGCACTTCACCCTGACCAACCGCTTGCGCACTGTTGCGGCCAGCATCACGGGCTCTCCGTTCGATACGTGGGCCGGGCCCCTGCGGGCCGCATTGAGCGGCGAGTATCGGGAGGTCTCGCTGCGGAACGTGAGCGATGCGCAACCGGTGACCCGCGCGGATTGCACTGGGCTCAGATTCAATTGCGGCCCCGATTTTCCCGAATATCTCCTGAACGTGACCGCCGATGCGCACGGCAAACAGAGCGTCAAGGAGGCCGCGATCGAAATGGATGCTCCCATCCTTGCGGAGCAGCCTCTGGCCCAATCGCTCAATCTGAATGGCGCGTTCCGCTTCACCGATTATTCGACGAGCGGCAGCGTCAGGACGTGGAAGCTGGGTGTGGATTGGCATCTGAATGATGCGCTGTCGTTTCGCGCGACACGCTCGCGCGACATACGCGCCCCTACCGTTTACGAGTTGTTCGCCCCGTTGGGAATCAGCGTGGGCGGCTACACGGATGTGCTGACCGGTCGAACGGGTTTTGTTCAGGTCATCACGCAAGGAAACAAGAATCTCGAGCCCGAGGTCGCCAAGGTTCTGACGATCGGCACCGTCTACCGGCCTACTTGGCTGGAGCACTTCAGCGTCGCCGTAGACTACTTCGACATCAAGATCGGGGAGGCCATCGAGACTCTTTCCGGAAGCGATCAGTCGGTGCAGCGCCAGTGCATCGCGAGCGGCGGAACTTCCCCGCTCTGCGCGCTCGCGACGCGGCCGATCAATAACACGGACACCAGCGCCGCGAATTTTCCGACGCAGATATTTTCGCAAGGCGTGAACCTCTCGACCATTTCCACGCGCGGTGTCGACGTCGATATGCTCTACGCGCCGTCGTTCGCGGGTGGGAACTGGAGCTTCCGAGCGCTCGTCAGCTACCAACCGCGTTTCGTGACCGTGAGACTGTCGGGTGATTCTGGCCTCGATGATGCAGGAGTAGCGGGGCTTCCGACGGTGCGGGCGACCGGCTTCGTCAGTTACGCGCGCGGACCGCTCACCGTGAACCTCCAGGAGCGCTGGCACAACTCGACGTCTTGGGACAGTGACCCGACGCTCGTGTACGACATTCCAAAAATACCTGCGCGAGCGTTCACGGATCTCAGCGTCTCTGCGAAGACCGGCGGTCCCCGCATCGACGGCGAGCTGTTCGTGACGATCCTGAATCTTTTCGACACCAGTCCCGCAAAATTCGGGACGGGTGCCGGGGTGCCCGGACTTGCGCGGGCGACCAACGGCGACGATGTCGTCGGCCGGTTCTTCCTCGCCGGTTATAGAGTCCAGTTTTGACGCATAGTGTCGCGGCATAGGTCAACGCACGTGAGCCAGCCCATTTGTGTCGATTCGCGGCAGCGTCACCGGCGCGCGCCGCACGGATTGTATTTGGCTCTCATCGCGCTCGGCGTGGCCGCGGTTGCTGCGCAACCACCCAGGGTCGAGCCGGCGGACTATCCGGCGCTGACCGACGAGCAACTCGGCGTGTCGAATCACCTCGTGCACATCCGACAAGCAAAAAAAACGCACACGACGACGCAAGGACGCTAGGCATCTCACGCATGTACCGCGCTCCCCAGAACGAGCTTCGTTTTCTGATCCACCGCTTGCGCCGCGAATACTCGGCAACGGCGGACGATGGCTTCACACCGGAGTTGATCGACTCGGTCTTGGAGGAGGCCGCGCGCTTCGCCGCAGATGTACTGGAGCCGCTCAACCGCTCCGGCGACATCGAGGGCGCACAGCTGCGTGCGGACGGCGTCAGGACGCCGACGGGCTTTGCGGCCGCATATCGTCAGTTCGTCGACGCAGGGTGGCCGCAGTTGTCCGGTGAACCTGCCTATGGCGGACAAGGCGCGCCTATGGTTTTACAGTGCGCGGTTCAGGAGATGTGGGCCTCGGCCAATCTCGCATTCAAGCTCTGTCCGATGCTGACCCACGCCGCGGCGGAAGCGCTCCGACTATGCGGCTCGGACGAACAGAAGCGTCTGTACTTGCCGAAGCTCGTGAGCGGCGAATGGACGGGGACCATGGCGTTGACCGAGGCACACGCCGGCTCCGATCTGGCGTTGGTGCGCACGAGAGCTGTGCCTCGCGACGGCAACTATCTGCTCTTTGGGCAGAAGATCTTCATCACCTGGGGCGACCATGAGTGCGCGCCCAACATCGTGCACTTGGTACTGGCGCGGATCGAGGGCGCTCCGCCCGGAGTGAAAGGGCTCTCGTTGTTCATCGTACCGAAGTTCCTCGTCGCGGCAGGCGGTGAGCTCGGTGCGAGAAACGATGTCCATTGCGTTTCGATCGAGCAGAAGCTCGGCCTGCATGCCAGTCCCACCTGCGTTCTGAGCTTCGGCGACCGTGGCGGAGCGTCTGCCTACCTGGTCGGTGAGGCCAATCGTGGCCTGGAATACATGTTCGTGATGATGAACGCGGCGCGTCTTGCAGTCGGTATCGAAGGCTATGCGCTGTCCGAGCGGGCGTACCAGCGTGCAGTCGAGTGGGCTACTCGGAGGCTGCAGGGCAAGAGCTCGCGAGAGGCGGGCGCCGCGGCTGTGCCGATCATTCAGCACGCCGATGTGCGGCGAATGCTCCTGATGATGAAATCCGGCACTGAAGCGATGCGTGCACTGTCTCTTTATACGGCCATGCACCTCGATCTTGCCAGGAACGGCGGCGCGGCCGCGATGAGCGCAGCGAGCCGGGCGGAATTGCTCACGCCGATCGTGAAGGGCTGGTGCACCGAGCTCGGGAATGAGCTGACGGCGGTTGGAGTGCAGGTGCACGGCGGCGCGGGTTACATCGAGGAAACCGGCGCGGCCCAGCACATCCGCGACGCACGCATCGTGACGATATATGAGGGGACTACCGGCATACAGGCCATCGATCTGGTCCGTCGCAAGCTCCAGCGCGACGAGGGGGCCGCCATGTTCGGGCTCATCGAGGAGATGCAGAACGACATGAAGGCGCACGCAGGGGCCTATTTGCCCACCATGGCGAGCGTGCACGCCACCATCACTCTCTCCGTTGCGCGACTTGCAGATACGACGAGGACGCTCGTGCGCATGCTGAGATCCGAGCCGGAGAGCGCGCTCGCTGTCGCCGAGCCCTACCTGAGACTCTGTGGCTACACGATCTCCGCATGGCTGATGACACGATTCTGCCGCCCGGCAGGAGAGGTTCACCGAGGCGAGTTTGCCGATCGTAAGGCGCAAACCACCTTGTTCTATGCCAAGCACATTTTGCCGCGCGCCGCGGCGCTCGCCGAAGTCATCGGTGAGGGCGCCGAATGCGTCACGAGCGTGACGGCCGAGCATTTCAGCTAGCGTCATTCAGGCGCGCTCGTCCGCATGCGCGCCTCATCAATCGCGACCTCCCGAGCTCGCGAAGCTGAAGGTCGGCGCGTCGCCGAAACCTCGGCACCGCCGCGCAAAGTACGTTAAGGTGATTACCGTTCGGAGGATCCGCATGTCCAGTCTGAGTCTCGTCGACGCGTTTGCGAAGTTCGGCGGCAAACCCGCGAACCGCCTGAGCAGCCAGTCGGCGATCGCGGCTGACGGGGCGGTGATCCTCAGCTGTTCGAGCGGTACGTACGGTCATCCCGGTCCCGGCGTGCTTCGGTACGAAGATCGGCTATCCCGCGAGTCCGAGCCTTCGCCCGAGACGCAAGCCCTCGGGCAGCACCTCGAACAGGCGAAGGCCGGCAATCTACCGATCCGCATGATCGTCGTGACCCAGAGCGCCGATAAGGAAACCGGCAAGGTCTCCCGGACTGTTCACGTGCGTAGCGATCTCGTCGGCAAGCTCATCAAGTTCGATGGCGATCATTTCATCGTCGACTTCACGCGCGCCGCGGAGTCCCCTCGGCCGGGCGCCGCCCAACACCGCCGCTGACCGCTGCCGCCGGTACGACCGGCGCGACCATTTTCCGGCGATTCTGCGATCAAAACCTCGCTCTAGGTGCGTCTGACTTGATACAAGTACGCGCACAGCCGTGGACCCCGCGCAGTCGGGGCCACGGTAGCGAGGGGGTCAGGCTTGCTGCACTATGAACTTTTGGCGCCCCAGCATTGGGCGAGCTGGGTCGCGTTGGGCGTGCTGCGCGTAATCGCATGTCTGCCCTACAAGGCAATGCTGAGGTTCGGGCGTGGGCTCGGGAAGCTGGCGCGGCACCTGCCGCTCGGCTTCGTCCACACGGCCCGCTGCAATATCGAGCTGTGCCTGCCGGGGCTGTCCCCGCGCGAGCGCGAGCAGCTCATCGATCGCCACTTCGCGAGTCTCGGGATGGGCGTGTGCGAGTCGGCGATGTGTTGGTGGAGCACGGATGAGCACATCCGCTCGCTCTCGCGGGTCGAGGGTTGCGAGCATCTCGATTCCGCCCGGCAACGGGGCCGCGGCGTCATTCTGCTGACGGCGCATTTCACGACGATCGAGATCGGGGCGCGGATCATGAACGCGATCCAGCCCATCTGCGCCCTGTATCGGCCGCTGAAGAATCCGGTGCTTGCGGCCGCCTCGGACCGCAATCGCGCGCGGCGCGCGGTCAGCGCGATCCGTCACGACGACATTCGCGGCATGGTGCGCGCACTGAAGAACAACGAGATCGTTTGGTACGCTCCCGACCAGAGCTTCCGCAAGAAGGGCGCGCAAATGGTCGGTTTCTTCGGCACCCCGGCGGCCACGAACACGGGCACGTCGCGGCTTGCACGGCTGACCGGAGCAACCGTCCTCTATTTCTCGCACGAGCGTCTGGCGGATGGCGCGGGCTACCGGATCGTGATTCACCCGCCCACGGAGTCCATTCCGAGCGAGGACCCGGTCTCCGACACGGAACACTTCAATCGCTTCATCGAGGCGCAGGTGCGATGCCGGCCGGAGCAGTACTGGTGGATTCACCGGCGCTTCAAGGGTCTGACCCCGGACTACCCGGACTACTATGCGCGGCGCTCCAAGGTGCGCGAGCGGACCGCCCTCATCACCACCCCGGAGCGACCATGAGAGCAGCTTTCCTCGGCGCCGCGTGCGCGATTCTCGCGGGCTGTAGCTCGCATGCTCCGGACGCGGGGCACGAGGTCGTCCTCATCAAGAAACCATGGTTCTTCGGGCATGGCGGCGTCGTGGATGAACCGGTGCAGACCGGGCGCACGTTCACGGCCATCACCACGGACGGCATCGACGTCTACATGCAGCCGCAGAAGTTCGAGGCGGACCTCAAGGACACGATGACCCAGGACGGTGTGCCGATTTCGTTCCACGCCATCATGGTTCTGCGCGTGACGAACTCGGTCGCGCTGATCAAGGGCTTCGGGCCGGACTGGTATCGGAACAATCTCGAAGAGCAGTTTCGGACGATGGTGCGGCAAGCGGTGCGCAAACGCGGCATGAACGAGACCGCGATCAGCACCACGGCCATCGACGCGATCGACGAGGAAATCAAGGATTCGCTGATCGCGTTCATCCAGGAGAAGCAGCTGCCGGTGCAGCTCGTCACGATGACGGTCGGTCGTGCCAATCCGCCTGACTCCGTGAAGAACCAACGCATCGAGACGGCGGCTCAACAGCAGCGCATTCAAACCGAGACGCAGCGAAAGCTCGCCGAGGACGCGCGCCTGCAGGCCGAGCAGAGCCGCGCCGCGGCCGACAACGCGTACCGCGAAGCGATGCATCTGTCACCGGAGCAGTTCCTCGCCCTCGAGACCATCAAGATGCAGTCGCACGTCTGCGGCCCCGACGGCAAGGCCAACTGCACGTTCATTCAGAACGGGGCGCAGCCGGTGTACAACCTCGCGAAGTAGCGCCTCAGCCCTACGCCTGTCCCGGAATCGGCAGGCACTCCATTATCTCGACCGCCTCGCCCGGAAACACCGTGAAGTGCGGGTGGTTCTCGAACATCTGGGCCGCCGCCTCGTGCGATTCGGCCTGGATGACGACGTATCCCGTCATCGCGTTCTTCGTATCCGATACGCCTTGCGCGGCGGCGCGCTTCGTTTTCCCGAGCGGGCCGCCGGCATCGACGATGCTCGCCTTGTGAGTTGCCATCCAGTCTCCCCACGCCTTCATGCCGGAGGCTTCGAGCGTTTTGCGCTTCGTCTCATCCATCGCTTTCCACTGCGCCATTGCGGAACCGGAGGTCGAACCGAGATAGATGGCGAGAAACTTTTTCATGACGTGCTCCAGAAGGATTGTTCACGGCGTGGCGCATGATAGCGTTCGTTACGCGCTGATCTGTGTCCCCAGCACCTTCAGGAACTGCGCGATCCACGCTGGATGTGCCGGCCACGCCGGTGCCGTCACGAGATTTCCATCCGTGACCGCTTGGTCGATCCCGATCTGGGCGTAGTCAGCACCTGCAAGCTTCACTTCCGCCGCACACGCGGGATACGCGGAAATTTGCTTGCCCTGAATGACACCCGCGGCGGCCAGCAACTGCGCGCCATGACAGATCGCGGCGATCGGCTTGTTCGCGCGGGCAAAGTGCTGCACGCACGCGATCACTTTCGGATTCATCCGCAGATATTCGGGCGCGCGTCCGCCCGGAATCACGAGCGCGTCGTACTGCTCGGGCTTCACATCATCGAACGTCGCGTTGAGCGTGAAGCGATGACCCGGTTTCTCGGAATACGTTTGCGCGCCGTCGAAGTCGTGCACGGCCGTCACGACATGCTCGCCCGCTTTCTTGTCGGGACACACCGCATGCACCGTGTGACCCACCATGAGCAACGTCTGAAACGGCACCATCGTCTCGTAGTCTTCGGTGTAGTCGCCGGTCACCATCAAAATCTTCTTGCCCATCGCGATGCTCCTTTGGTCTCGGTGACCGCATTTTCCGCCACTTCGTGTGACTGAACAGCGACAGCGTCTGCTCGACTGTACAATCGCGCGTCTTTTTCACCAGGGAGCAGGGTGCCCAATGCGTTCACTTCGATGGATTTTCGCCTGCCTGATCGCAGGTGTGCTCGCCGCCGCCAGCTGCCACGCCGCCGACAACGGCGTTTACGCCGGCGGCTCGCTCGGCCAAGCGAGGATGGACCTGAGCGGCGACTTGGACCGCGTCCTCGACGGCGAGGACACGGCGTTCAAGCTCATCGTCGGCTTGAGCGCTTCGACATCGACACGCCACCGGGCTTCGATTCGCCCGACCTGCTTTCGGTCGGCGTGACTTGGACGTTTTTCTAGCGCGGCGCTCAGTCCTCGAGTCCCCCGCGGCGAAGTTGTCGTTGATCGACTCGATGAAGTCGTGGAAGCTAAGCGGATGCTCAAGCGAGCTCGCGATTCCCAGATGACCCAATACTGGTTTCCAGCGAAGCGTCACGGTTGGGGATGGGGTTTCCCCATCACTTGGCAGGGCTGGCTGGTGCTCATCACATACCTCGCCCTTGTGGTGAGCGGAATTCCAGTTGTGCAGGCTTCGAAGGGCGACATCGCGTATCTGGTCTACCTGGTGTTTCTCACCGTGGTTCTCGTGACGATCTGCTGGCTGAAAGGTCAGCCACCGAGCCGACAGTCGAGAGGGCAGTAGCAAGCGCTGGCGCTCCAACCCGAGGCTCAGCACCTGCGCTGCTCGAGCCAAGGTTGTCGGAGCACCTTACAGCGCCGTGCATTAGAGATCGCCGGCACAGTCGTGCCCCAAGCACGACGCGTTCACCGCGCATTGTTCGAACAGACGAGCCCGGTCACCTGCGCGACGTTCGACTCCGACGAATCGTCACGACGCCAAGCAGACCCAGGCCGAGAAGCACGAGCGAGCCGGGCTCGGGAATGCGGAAGACGTTCATGTGTCCTTGCACCGGCGAGACGAACGTAAATTGCTCTCCGAGGCCAAACCCACCCTCGCGATGTCCCAACGCAGAAAATGAATCGTCGCCGAGAAACGAAAAGTCGACGAACGGCACGTCTTGAAACCCGAAGACCCCGCCATGCAGCCGAACGATCTCCCCGCCGACGACATCGAAGCCGGGCGAGGGCGCCCCGAGGCACCACAGCGGGCATTCCGCTCTGGGCCCGCGAAAACCCACGAATGAATTATTGCCGGGGAAGTTGTACGCCCAGATGTTGTCCTCCATCTGGATGACGAAGAAGGCCATATCGGCGCCCTTGTTGATGCCGTCCGATGCGAGCACGGCACTGTCGACGCCGAAGAAGCCGAAGTACTGATTCCCAACGGCGCTGTTCTCGATGCAGGGACTGATATCCATGCACGTGATCGTAGAGCCGAGCTCGGCAGTAAATTCCAAGCCGTAAAAAATGGGCGATGCCCGAGTGATCGGAGCTACGGCGAGGAGGACGACTACTGCGAGAAACTTGCAACCCAGGCGCATGAAAACTCCCTCCATGGTCGCGGCGCTAACTTCTGACATTCATGCAACGTTTGCGCCGTGGATCGAGCTTACTATGCGCGTCAAGGAATTGCTTTCCTGGCGCGCGTGTCCGCGCAGCGATGTGTAAGCGTGCTCGACACCCGTCGCCGCGAGAAGACACTTCCGTGCCCAACGGTCGGGGCACCACTGCCGTGGCCACGTACTCGCCGCGTATTCGACGCCGCTTTCCCGCAACTGCCGAGATGCAGCGCTGTTGATGCGGCTTAGTCGGTTACCGTGATCTGCGGATTCCAAGCGACTTCCCACACGTGCCCGTCGGGATCGGCGAAGTAACCGGCGTAGCCTCCAAAGAACGTCTTGCGCGCTTCTTTGATGATCTCCGCACCAGCCTGCCGTGCGCGCGCCATCGCGGCATCGACATCCTCGGTGCTGTTGACGTTGTGTGCGAGCGTGAACTCGGTTGAGCTGCGCGGCCCTTTCACGAGGCCCGCATCATGAGCGATGCTCTCACGAGGCCAGAGCGCCAGTTTCATCCCGGACGGCAAATCGAAGAACGCGACGGCGCCGTGCTCGAATTCCGTGCCGATGATGCCGGGCGTCCTCCAGCCCAGACCGTCGCGGTAGAACGCAACCGCCTTCTCGAGGTCGTCCACGCCCAGCGTGATGATCGTGACGCGGGGTTTCATGTCTGCGTACGCGTGCTCAGCGGACCTCTTCGACCTGATCCAGGTATGCGCCATATCCCTGCGCCTCCATGTCGTCGCGGTGAATGAAGCGCAGCGACGCGGAGTTGATGCAGTACCTCAAACCGCCGCGATCGGCAGGACCATCGTCGAAGACGTGCCCCAAGTGACTGTCGCCGTGCGCGGAGCGCACCTCGGTGCGGATCATGCCGTGTGAGGTGTCGCGCCGCTCGGCGACGTTTGCGGCCTCGATCGGCTTGGTGAAGCTCGGCCAGCCGCAACCGGACTCGAACTTGTCCGACGATGCGAACAGGGGTTCGCCCGAAACGACGTCGACGTAGATGCCGGGCTCTTTGTTGTCCAAGTACTCACCGGTGCCGGGGCTCTCGGTGCCGCCTTGCTGCGTGACGCGGAACTGTTCGCGTGTGAGCCGCGCGACAGCGTCCGGAGTCTTTTCGTATTTCGACATGCAATGCTCCTGATCATGAGTAGCGAGCGACAGCTTCATCTTGCGACTAGGCTCGCGCGAAACAAAGCGAACACTGGAGCCTAACGCGTGGCGATGCTTGCGTAGAGCGCGCGGCAGAGCGCATCCGGAAACTCGCCGATCATCCCGACGAGCGCCGTGTTCGTGAGGACGACGACGGAGAGCTCGTGCTTCGGATCGACGAACCAGTGGTGACCATAGACGCCGCCCCAGCGCCAGGTGCCCGCGCCCTGCGGAACGTTCGCTGCCACGCGATCTCTCAGCACGGCGACACCCAGTCCAAATCCCCAGCCGGGCCCCATCAGCATCGGCAGATTGCCGATCGCGTTGCTCGTCATCATCTGGATGGTCGTCGGGCGCAGCAGACCCTCGCCGCCGCGACGAAGCGCCTCGAGAAAAGTCAGGAAATCGCCAGCCGTCCCGGCCATGCCCGTTCCGCCCGAGGGATAGGAGCGCGCATCGAGGATGCGCGAGGGCGAAAAGAGCATCGCGCCCGGCGGGAAGGGCACCGTATGCGGGTCGCCCATCCGGACCGGTTGCGCAGTGCCGCTCGCGTAAGGGACGGCTAGCCGAGCAGGATCGCGCGCGACGAATGCGGTGTCGCGCATCTTCAGAGGCTCGGTAATCGTTCGCGCGACCATCTCCGGAAGCGACACGCCGCTCGCGCGCTCGATCACCTTGCCGAGCACGTCCGTGGCCAGTGAATAGTTCCACGCGGTGCCCGGTGGGAATAGCAGCGGGACAGATGCGAGGCGGCGCAGGTTCTCATCGAATCTCAGTCCCGGCTGGTCCATGCCGTCCGAGACGTTCGCGCGGTGGTACGGGCCGTCTTCCGGCTCGGAGAATCCGTAGCCGAGTCCGGCCGTGTGCGTCAGCAGGTGTCGCGTCGTGATCACCGGCTCGCGTCCATCGGCCAGGCGCGGCCTGAATTCGGGTATCCACTTCGTCAGCGCGTCATCGAGACCGAATCGACCGCTCTCGATGAGCTTCAGAGCGGTTGCGCACACGATGGGTTTCGTGAGCGACGCATACCGAAAGAGCGTGTCGAGCGTCATCGCGCGCGATGCTTCACGATCGGCTGCACCCGCCGCTCGTTGATACACCACTGTGCCGCGTCGTGCGATGAGCATCACCGCGCCGACGATCTGGGCTCGTGCAATCGCCCCGTCGATGACGGCGTCCATGCGAGACGCGAGCTGGAGATCGGGCGACAATTTGAGTGCTTCCATGCGCTGTAGCCTACTCGGGCGCGCGTGAAATTCTCAATCCTTGCGTTGGGCACGCGTTGCCACGGGCACTCGGTGGGAATCTTGTAGGGGCGACAATCGATGTGCTCAACGACATACCAGTAAGTGCGCAGCAGCTCGCAATCGAACTGGTGGGCTAGCGATGAAAAGAAGCGATGCCAATCCGTCTCCGGCAATGTCGCCATGCCTGAAGGTGTAACGCGCACTCGGAAACAGCTGTTTCAAGCTGTAGCGGAAATTCTCGCCGTCAACGAAGACACAGGCCCTTTTCATTCCATGGACCTCGGCTCTGAGTTGGGAGAAGGGAAGGGGACCCAACCGGGTCCCCGAGCACCAGACCATCCGAAGATGGCCGTCAGGAGTGGAGGCCTTGCGGCCGCCGCACACCGAACCGCTCGAAAGCGGCCGTCAGGAGGCGGCGATAGTGTCGGTATTCGAGATCGGATCGCAACGAGTGGCGGCGACTTTTTCTCGCAATCTAGATGCTGGTTCGTACACATGTACGAATGTGGCGACGCCGTGAAGCCGCCGCGCTATCTGCATTTCGCCGCAGCGAAGAACCGTTCGTTGGACTCCTCGAAGATGCGTACGGCCCGCTGAATATCCCAGGGCCGTTCGGCGAGCGTCTCAGGATCCCACTCACTGCGCGGAGTGGCGAAGAAGTCTCCGCCGTAGATATGGATGGCCCCGGTGAGCTTGGCGACGGGATTCGTGACGGAGTGGATCACGTCCCGCGGCAGTGGCGTCACGCCTCCCGCCGCAAGAGCGGTTGCGCCCGCCGCGGAAAGCCGCCCGCCGTCCCGCTTCCAGAAAATGTTGTCTTCCCGTCCGGTGTAGATGCCGATCAGACTCCACATGTTGTGCTCGTGAGGCATGAGCTGCATGAGCGGTGACCACACGATGTTGAGAATCGTGAGATCCGAGGAGCGATAGAGCGATCGAATGCCCCCTTTCTGCGGCTCGTCCAGTCCAGCGAGCACCGCGCGCGGATCTGAAAACGCCCGCGCCATGACCTCTTGGACAGCCCCCTGCGCATCCGATGCGCCCATCGCCGCGCGCTTGCACTCTTCGATGAATCTTTCCGCGTCGAACCGCTGCATCCGGCGCGTCGGTTGCTCGTCTTTCGCGCTCGCGTGGCCTGCGACGACCGCTGCGGCTGCTCCGATGAGCGCGGTGCGTCGCGTAACGTGCGGACGCGATTCTTTTCGATCCATGGCGACCTCCGCTTGCGTCGTCGGACTGTCTCGCGAGTCCGCCTTCACGTCCAGTCCGAAATCTGGACCGCCGACATCCTTGTATCGACGACTCTGCCGCCGCAAGCTAGCCGCATGCGGCAGGAGTACGGCCAGTTCTGTCCCGTGGCACTCGCTTCAGAAGTGCTCGCGGAGCGCTGGACGCTGCTCGTCGTTCGCGAGCTGCTCGCCGGAGCGCGCCGGTTCAACGATATCCGCCGCGGTGTGCCGCGGTTGTCCGCCACGTTGCTCAAGCAGCGGCTTCAAACGCTGGAATATGCGGGCGTCGTCGAGCGGCGCGGCGCGGGTGCGCGGGGCTCCGATTACTGCCTCACGCAGGCTGGGCTGGCGCTCAAGCCCGTCGTCATCTCGATTGGGGAGTGGGGGCAACGATGGGCGCGGGACATCGGCCCGGCGGATCTCGATCCGGGCTGGCTCGTCTGGGCGGTGCATCGGCGCCTGAATACCGCAGCGCTGCCGGAGGGCAGGACGGTCATTGAAATCGAGTTCGCGGACGCGCCATCCGGCAAGCGCCGATTCTGGCTCATTCACTGCGATGGCACGGTGGACGTGTGCCTGAAAGATCCCGGCTACGCGACGACGCTCCGTGTCTGCACGCGCGTGCGGACTTTCGCCGAGATCTGGCGCGGAATCCGTTCGCTGAAGCAAGAGGTTCGCGCCGGCACCGTCACGCTGACGGGAGCCGCCCATCATCGGCGCGCGTTCCCGCAGTGGTTGCTCTTGAGTGTGTACGCGTCGATCCCGCGGTCCCGTTGACGGCTCGAAGTCCGCTTTGCACAATGCGCGCGCTCGGTCGGAGCATTCAGTTCGTCATCGCGCGCGAGCTCCGCTTCGCGAGCTGGGCGAAACTGAAATCGCATATCACTTCGATGGATCGCCAATGGACGGCAATCGAGCAAAGCCGGTCCGCGCCCGACGGCACGATGAAAACGCGGCACGTTCGCTGCGGTCACGATATTCAGAACACGTTGCGGGAAGCAGGATTCACCGGCGACTTCCACCCGCACATCACACCTTACTGCCAGGGCCCCGTGACGAGCGGGCCTGACCGGCATGCGCTGATGGCGCGCTTCATCGTGGACGCCTTCACCGACTTCCTGAGCAACACGCAACGGCTCGACTACGAAAGCGTGCTCGATGGCGAGCACCAGCAGGACGCGAGACACTTCAGATACTGAGCGAGGCGGGAACGCTCACGCTGACCGAAGCGGGCCGCGCAGTGTTGAACGGGACGCGCGAGTGGCACTCGTTGAGGCCTCCGCCGCGGTGGGTCGGCGGAGTGCCTGTCTCGCCTGGTGTGCCGGGTTGGCGCTGGGATGACGCGAATGGAGAAGCGGTCAGATTCCCGCGCGTCGCGGCCGGCGCATGAGCGCGATGCCCGCGAGCCCGATGCCGAACAACGCAAGCGTCGTCGGCTCCGGCACCGCCGCCGGTTTGTAGAGCCAGATTCCCGTCTTGGTATCCGCGAGATTCTTCGGATACGCCGTGTCGAACGCGGCCTCATCGAGGATGCCGAAGGGGCTGTCCTTCAAATACGCCATCGTCGTGGTGCTGGCGCTCGTCGAACGCGTCAGTCCGCGCACCTCGAGATAGGCGCTCGCGCCGAACGGGAAGATCGATGTCGCATTGAAGATCGTCTTCACGGCATTGGCGATATCCGCATCGGCCGACGCCGAGTAATAGCTCGTTGCCGTGGGGAACTGCGTGCTTCCCGGCTTGATCAGGGCGTCGAACAGACCGGCGACGTCCGCATTGTCGGCCCAACGCCAGCCGTCGACCGAAACGGAGCCGATGTTCCCTGAGCACACGCCGGTGCCGCACTTGTTGTTGATTTGCAGCCAGCTGAAGCCCGTGGTGTCCGTGAGCTGCCGCCAATCCTTGCCGTCGATGACCACGGCATTGGCGCTCTGCGCGGCGAGCAGGCTCGAAGCGAGCACTGCAATGAGTCTGAAACGCATGTCCTTCCTCTATGAGTTGGGGGTGACAGGGGGTATACGCGCGAAATGCGGGCCGACCGGCTCAACGTCATCGATAATCTGGGTAGGCCGGCGGCGTAATTTGGGTAGTGCCTGCCGATTCCGGGCGTTGCCGGCGGAGCGATGATGTGCCTCGCCCGGATCAGCCGGGCGATACCGGACCGCATCCATGCCCCGCTACCTGGTAGAACGAGAGTTTCCGGATGGGCTGAACATTCCGATGAATGCGGAGGGCGCCGCGGCAACCCGCAAGGTGTGCGACAACAACGCGGAGTTCTCCGTGACCTGGGTGTTCTCCTACGTCACGCCGGACCGCAAGCGCACCTTCTGCATCTACGACGGGCCTTCCCCGGAAGCCATTCGCCGCGCGGCCGACTGCAACAAGCTGCCGGTCACCCGCATCACCGAAATCCGAGTGCTCGATCCTTACTTCTTTTTATGAACACCCTGTCGAAAACGATCCAAGCCGGTTTGGCCGGCCTCGTGCTGGCGACCGCGGTCGCCGTCCCGAGCCACGCCGCCGAGGCGGTGGTGGTCCACTACGACGATCTGAATCTCGCCACCCCCGCGGCAAACGCCATACTCTATCGGCGCATCGCGCAGGCAGCGAAGGTCGTGTGTCCGGAATACGCGGCCGGCGACGTCAGACGGATAAGGATCTCGCGTCCCTGTTACCAAGAGGCGGTAGCCCATGCCGTTGCCAGCATCCATCAGCCGTCGCTCACCGCGCTGTACATTCGCGCGCCCTGAGTGCGCCCGGTTCGGCAGCTCCTGAATGGAGCTGCTCGAAAGGGAGCGCCATCTCGCCAGTCTCGGCGAATGGCTCGACGCCGCCGTCGCCCACGGCGGCGTGCTGGCACTCATTGCCGGTGAGGCCGGCATCGGCAAATCGGCGCTCATGCAGGAGTTCGCCAAGCAGCAGCGCAAAGCCGCGCGCGTGCTATGGGGCTCCTGCGATGCGTTGTTCACGCCGCGGCCGCTCGCGCCGCTGCACGACATCGCGCGACAGACCCAGAAGGCGCTGCTCGCAGCCATCACCGTGGGCGACCGCGAAGCCATCTTCACGGCGGCGCTCGATGAGTTGGAGCGCGGCGCGCCGGCGCTGGTCGTGCTCGAGGATCTGCATTGGGCGGACGAGGCGACGCTCGACCTGTTGAAGTTTCTCGCGCGTCGCATTCAGCGGACGCGCGCGCTGGTCGTCGCCACGTATCGTGACGACGAAATTGGTCCGCGCCATCCGCTGCGGCTCGTGATCGGCGAGCTGCCGCGCGCCAATGTGCATCGCCTGTATCTCACGCCGCTGTCGGAGGCGGCTGTCGCGAAGATGGCCTCCAGAGCGGGCCAACCGTCGGATGGGCTGCGCGATGCGACGGGAGGTAATCCGTTCTTCGTGACGGAAGTGCTCGCCGCGGCCGCTGAAGCCGTGCCGGTGACCGTACGCGACGCCGTGTTGGCCCGCGCTCTGCGCTTGAACCCCGCCGCGCGCGAAATCGCCGAATTGGTCTCCATCGTGCCGGGCAAGACCGAGTGCTGGCTGCTCGAGGAAGTGGTGAAGTGCGACGAGGCGGGCATCGAGGGCTGCCTCGGCATCGGCATGATTCGCGGCGCGGACAACTCGCTCGCGTTCCGTCACGAGCTCGCGCGCCGCGCTCTCGAAGACTCTCTGTCTCAGTCGCGACAGCAGGAGCTGCACACGCGCGTGCTGGCCATTCTCGGGCAGCGCTCCGGCATACCGCTCGCGCGTCTCGCGCATCACGCGGACCGCGCGAAGAACAAGACCGAGGTCTTCCGTTTTGCGAGGCTCGCCGCCCAGCAGGCGGCGGCCATCGGTGCGCATCGCGAGGCGGCATCGCACTATCGGCTCGCACTACAGAACGCCGAAGGTCTGGATGACGAGGCCCGCGCTCGTCTGCACGAGCAGATGTCGTACGAGTGCTATTTGACGGACCAGATCGAGTGTGCCGTGGAAGGGCGGCAAGCGGCGCTTGCCATCTGGCGCTCGTTGAAGAATCGCGTGAAGGAGGGTGACACGCTCCGCTGGTTGTCGCGCCTGAGCTGGTTTGCCGGACGTCGTGCCGAGGCGGATCAGCACGCGGTCGACGCCGTCACGGTGCTCGATCCTTTGGCGCCCGGCCCGGAGCTCGCGATGGCCTACAGCAATCGCGCGCAGCTCGACATGCTGGCCGGCAAAGCAGAGACCGCCATCGATTGGGCGGTACGCACGATCCGGCTCGCCGAGCCGAGCGGCTATGACGAGATTCTGAGCCATGCGCTCAACAATCTCGGTGCCGCGCGCCTCATTGCCGGTGACACCGAGGGCGAGGCCGATCTGCACCGCAGTTTGAACATCGCGCTCACGCGCGGCCTGCAGGAGCACGCCGCACGCGCGTACACAAATTTGTCGTGGACCGCGATTGCGCTGCGGCGTTACGTCGATGGCGCGCGCTATCTCAGCGAAGGCATCTCGTACTGCGAGCAACACGATCTCGACTCGTGGCGCCTGTACATGCTGGCCTTGCGCTCTCGCGCGCGCTTCGAGCTGGGTGAGTGGAACCAAGCGAGCGATGATGCCGAAGTCGTGCTACGCCATCCGCGCACGGCGACGATCACGCGCATCCCGGCGCTGACGGTGCTGGGACATCTGCGCATTCGTCGCGGCGACACCGACGTGACGAGTCCGCTCGACGAAGCGCGCGAGTTGGCGTACGTCACCAAAGAAGTCCAACGCATCGGCCCCGTGGCCCTGGCGTACGCCGATGCCGCGTGGCTGGCCGGAGATACCGATCGCATCGTTCGCGAAGTGCAGCCGGCCTACGAGCTTGCGCTCGAAGGACGCGATGCGTGGATCGCGGGCGAGCTCGCCGTCTGGCTGTGGCGGGCAGGGGCATTGACATCGCCGCCGACGAACGTTGCGCGTCCTCACACGCTCGAGATGTCCGGCGACTGGCGAGGCGCGGCAGAGGCGTGGCAGACGCTTGGATGCCGCTACCACTACGCGACCGTGCTCGCGTGGCATGGCGCTGAGCTCGAGCAACTCGAATCCCTCCACGTAATGGAGCAGCTCGGCGCCACTGCGGCCGCCGGTGCGTTGCGTAGGATCATGCGAGCTCAAGGCGTGCGAAAGATTCCGCGCGGCTCGCGGTCGTCGACACGTAACGATCCTCATGGGCTCACGCGGCGTGAAGCGGAAGTGCTGAAGTTGTTGTCCGAAGGGTTGCGCAACTCGGCCATCGCTACCCGGCTCTTCGTGTCGACGAAGACTGTCGATCACCATGTTTCTGCCATCCTGACGAAGCTTGGCGTGCCATCGCGAGCCGAAGCGGTCGCGAT
>Ga0081455_10001408_pt1 | contig 29747 bp, 25 predicted proteins | sample TabmetS3T2R1_FD_70207 | JGI IMG/M metagenome (GOLD analysis project Ga0081455, IMG submission 70207) | Tabebuia heterophylla rhizosphere microbial communities from the University of Puerto Rico - S3T2R1 | ecosystem: Host-associated > Plants > Roots > Rhizosphere ... | reverse complement strand
ATTCCATCTTGTCGGCGTTGATCTAGCAGCCAAGACCTCGGACGAATGGCGCAAGGGCCTCACCGATACGATGCAGGATGCCGTCGGCCATGGTGGCGAGTTCCAGGCGAACCAAATCGAACAGAACTCTTGGCGATGGCTCACCGACCGGATGAGCTATCTGCAGGGCGATCTCAACGATCCGACCACCTACCGACGATTGGGCGAGCATCTCGCGGAGCTGGACAAAACAAGCGGGACGGCCGGGAACCACCTTTTCTACCTCGCGATCGCCGATCGTTTTTTCGGCACGACAGTGGCTCACCTCGCAGCTGCTGATCTGATGAACGAAAGCGATGGGAAATGGCGGCGGGTGGTGATTGAGAAGCCATTTGGTCATGACCTCGCCTCCGCCAAGGCGCTCAATGCCGAGATTCTGAAGGTGCTGAAAGAGCAACAGATTTACAGGATCGATCATTTCCTCGGTAAAGAAACGGTCCAAAACATCATGGCACTCCGCTTCGCCAACGGACTGTTCGAGCCGCTTTGGAACCGGGAACAGATTGATCATGTCCAGATTACTGCGGCGGAGACGGTCGGTGTGGAGCACCGGGGCAAGTTCTACGAGAAGACCGGTGCGCTCCGAGACATGGTGCCCAACCACATGTTTCAGCTTCTCGCAATGACCGCGATGGAGCCGCCGACGTCGTTTGACGCCGATGCGGTGCGAAGCAAGAAGGCGGAAGTCATTCAAGCAATACGTCCATTCAAGGGCGCGCAAATCCCGAGGGACAGCGTGCGCGGCCAGTACGACGCGGGTACGGTTGAAGGCAAACCGGTGCGGGCATATCGCCAGGAGCCGGACGTCGACCCCGCCTCGAATACCGAAACGTTCTTTGCTTGCAGGTTAAAAATCGACAACTGGCGCTGGGCTGGCGTCCCATTCTACCTGCGCACGGGAAAGTACATGCGACGCCGGTGGACCGAGATCGCCGTACGCTTCCATCAGGCGCCGTACACACTCTTCCGCGGCACGCATGTCGAACGGCTGCATCCCAATTGGATGATCCTCCGCATTCAACCGGACGAGGGTATCGCGCTCGAATTCGCGGCCAAGCGCCCCGGGCCGTCGGTGAAGCTCAGCACCGTCAGCATGGACTTCGCCTATAAGACCTTCTTCAAGATGGCACCCAACACCGGATACGAGACCCTGCTCTACGACTGCATGATCGGCGACGCCACGCTGTTCCAGCGCGCCGACAATGTCGAGGCAGGCTGGCAGGCAGTGCAGCCCATCCTCGACGCCTGGGCGAACGCTCCAGCGCCGGCTTTTCCAAACTATGCTGCCGGCGGAAACGGCCCCGCGGCGGCAGACGAATTGCTGGCGCGCTCCGGGCGTGCCTGGAGGTCGCTCGACTGATTGGCGCCCGCGGAGGTCGTGATGACGGAGAAGCGGAAGATTTCCCTGGTGCTTGCGGATGTGGATGGCACGCTTGTCGACGAGCAGAAGGTGCTGACGAAGCGCGCGCAGGATGCCGTCAAGGCAATGCGAAAAGCGGGAATCCGCTTTGCCATCACCAGCGGCCGTCCCCCGCTTGGCATGTCCATGCTCTTCGACCCTCTCGACCTCGACACGCCGATTGCGGGCTTCAACGGCGGACTGTTCGTTGCCCGCGACCTCAAAATCCTGGCGCAAAAGACGGTGCCGGCTGACGTCGCCCGGCAGGCGATCAAACTCATTCGTGACCATGACCTCGACGTCTGGGTTTACAGTGGCAACGACTGGCTGATTACGAAACCCAGCGCTCCGCACGTGAAGCGTGAGGCATGGACCGTCAAGTTCGAGCCCAAGGTCGTTACGGATTTCGGCAACCTGGAGAATCGGATCGCGAAGATCGTCGGCATCAGTGACGACCACGATCGGGTCCAACGCTGCGAAGCTGATGCCCAGCGTGCATTCGGCCAACATGCGACGGCGAGCCGGTCGCAGCCCTATTACCTCGACATCACGAACCAGGACGCGAACAAGGGAGCCGTGGTCGCATACCTCACGGAGCACCTGGGCGTGCCAGCTGAGGAAATCGCCACGATCGGCGACCAACCCAATGACGTGCTGATGTTCAAGCGATCAGGTTTCAGCATCGCGATGGGAAATGCCTCGGATGAAGTAAAGGGCAAGGCCACGGCCGTCACTGATTCTTACAATGACGAAGGCTTCGCCAAGGCGATGGAGCGCTTCATTCTCGATTATCCCAGCGACATCGGCTCCCCCTCTTAGCCGGCCTTAAATTCCGTGTTCTCATCCGGAAATTCCCTGTTATCTCGGTAAGAATTCCCTGTTTTGGTTCAACTCGAACCAGGCTGACAGGGGCGAAAGCCCCAGATTTCCGCGCATTTTCGGCTACCCGAACCCAGTTGATTTGCCAAATTCCCTGTAAAAATTCCCTGTTAGCAGGGAATTTCCTCCAGAGAAGGGGTCGACAGCGACTGCTTCCACAGCCAACCACCCGTACGGAATGTTCTCCGCGGGGCCGCGGTTTGTAAATTCTCCCCCCTTTTCTGGCAGTTGTTCTCAGGCGGCGTGACTCCGTGCGCCGGTTTTCGGGTCCCTTTCGCCGGCATCAGCGCCCTTTCGACGTTTCGGTCCGGCCTCATTTTGGCACTTACGCAATAAGATGCAGTCGCCGTTGAATTCGCCGGCCAAAAGCGGCGGAAACGGTCTTCGCCTACGCTCCAAACTTCTCCTGGAAGAAGTCGCGCATCGCGGCCCACGAACGCTTGTCAGTCTTCTCATTATAGAGGATCGCCGGGTTGAGTGAGCCGTCGGCCTCGGGGTTGGTGAAGCTGTGCACGGTGTTGCCATATTGAATGACCTGCCAGTCGGCCTTGGCGGCGCGCATCTCCTCTTCGAAGGCGACGACCTGGTCGGCCGGGATCATCGGATCATCCGCGCCAGTGCAAGCGAGAATCCCCGCCTTGACGCTTCCCGGCTTAGCCGGCGCCTTGGTCGAGAGGGCCCCGTGGAAGCTGACGACGCCCTTGAAGTCCGCACCGCTGCGCGCGAGCTGCAGCACAGTCGAACCGCCGAAGCAGAAGCCAATCCCACCGAGCCGCGCAGCGTCGACCTCAGGCCGCTGACGCAGTACTTCGACCGCAGCTCCGGCTCTCCCCAGTAGCTTCGGCGGATTGCCCAGCAAATCTGTGATGACCTCGATCGCCTTTGGCAGCTCGGTTACCTGCATGCGATCGCCGAACATGTCAGCGGCGAAGGCGACATACCCAAGTTCGGCCAGCATCTTTGCCCGGTCCATCGCGTGCTTGCCGAGGCCGAAAGCCTCGTGCACGACCAGTACGCCGGGGCGGCGCCCGGCTTTCGTCTCGTCATAGGCAAGAAAGCCGCGGCAGGTCAGAGAACCATCGCGGTAGTCAATGTCAGCGGTCTTCATCGGTTATTCTCCTCTGCGTCCGCAGGCTTCATCATGTCAGTGAAAGTCTGGGCGGTTGGCTGGCCCTTGTCGAGAAGCGCCTGCGCGAAGCTATCATCGGCTGGGTCAGGATGCTGGCGTAGGGTTCGAAAAGAGCACCTGGAGCCAGTGCGCTATCGCGAATCCAAATGCTCCCTGGCCTACAGCTTGAAGTACTCGGCACCACCCCACTATGGTGGTCTCAGCAATGGGACTGCGTTCGTCGAGGGAACCAACTGTGCCCAACTAGCACCCTCGATCTGGCGCCGTTGGTGTTGCCATCAGATGGCATGCCACCCAATGGTTTTCACCATCCTTGTTGAGAAGCTTCGGTTCTTCCGTTTGGCAACGATCGAAGGCGTAACGACAGCGTGTGCGGAATCGACACCCCGATGGCGGATCGATCGGACTCGGAACGTCGCCCTCCAGAAGCTCTGGACGTCTCGTATCGGTGGGATCTGGGACCGGCACCGCCGAAAGAAGTGCCTGCGTGTAGGGGTGGGACGGCGCCGCGAACAGCTTCCGACGGTCAGCGATCTCGACGATGCGTCCCAGATACATGACGGCGATGCGATGGGTGAGATGCTCCACGACCGCCAAATCGTGACTGATGAACAGCAGTGACAGGTGGGACTTTGCCTGGAGATCCTTCAGCAGATTGACGATTTGCGCCTTCACCGAAACGTCGAGCGCCGAAACCGCTTCGTCGCAAACAATGAGGGTCGGCTTCGACGCGAGGGCCCGCGCGATCGCGATGCGCTGACGTTGTCCTCCCGAGAACTCGTGGGGGAATCGCCGCGCCGCATCGTGCGGTAGCCCCACACGGCCCAGCAACGCTTCCACCTGCGCGTCGATCTCGCGCTTCGCCGTGGCAATGCCGAAATTGATCAACGGTTCGGCGAGGATTTCACGCACGCGCAATCGCGGGCTAAGACTGCTGAAGGGATCCTGGAAGACTGCTTGCAGGCGATGCCGCTTCGGCCGCAACAACGCCGCAGGCATCGAGTCGATGCGCTCGCCATCCAGCCAAACTTCTCCCGACGTCGGTTTGAGCAGGCACAAAACGGCACGGCCGACCGTCGACTTCCCGCAGCCGCTTTCCCCGACAATCGAAAGCGTCTCGCCTTTGGCAATGGAAAAGCTGACGTCATCCACGGCGTGCACGTAGTTCGCCGCGCGGCCTAGGAGGCCGCCGGGCACGCCGAAATGCTTGGTCAGCGCCTTGACTTCGAGCAGCTCAGCCATGAACTCGACTTCCCACGGGAAAATGGCACGCGACTACATGATTAGACAGCTCGCCTCCTATTTTGGGGGTGACTTCGCGGCAAATTTCCTTGGCCGCGCCGCAGCGCGGAGCGAACGCGCACCCTCTTATTGGACGACGCAAATCCGGCACCGTGCCGCGAATCTCGCTTAGCTTAACGTCGCCGCTATCTTCAAGCGATGAACCCATGCGCGGGACGGCCGCCAGCAAGCCCCGCGTATAAGGATGAAGCGGATTGGCAAAAAGGTCGAGCACTGACGCCTCTTCCACCTTCGTGCCCGCGTACATAACGATGACACGCTGCGCCATCTGGGCGACTACGCCTAGGTCATGGGTGATCAGCAGCACGGCAGAACCCAGGCGTACTTTGAGTTCGCGCATCAGCCCGAGGATCTGCGCCTGCACGGTCACATCCAAGGCGGTCGTCGGCTCGTCGGCGATCAGAAGCTTAGGATTGCATGCCAAGGCCATAGCAATCATGACGCGCTGGCGCATGCCGCCGGAAAGCTGGTGAGGATACTCGTTGCTGCGTCTTTCAGGCGCAGATATGCCGACCAGCGTTAGCAATTCGATCGTCCTCATGGCGATATGCCGCCGATCGAGTTTCTGATGCAGTCGCAGGGCCTCGCCGATCTGGTTACCAACGGTGATCACCGGGTTGAGCGAGGTCATCGGCTCCTGGAAGATCATGCCGATCTGGTTGCCGCGTATGGCACCGAGTTCGGCTTCCTTGAGACCCAGCAGTTCCCGATCCTGAAACGCGATCCGGCCCGATATCGTCGCCGGCGGCCGGGGCACGAGTCCAAGAATCGACATGGCCGTGACCGACTTGCCGCATCCCGACTCGCCGACGATGGCGACCACCTCGCCTGCCTCGACCTGCATGCTGACGCCATTAACGGCGCGCAAAGCCCCCTCGTCCGTCGCAAACTCGACCGTCAGATTTTCGATCTCGAGCAGCGCCATGACCTCAGAACGACCGCATCGAGTGAGGATCGAGAGCATCTCGCAGTCCGTCGCCAAGCACGTTGATCGACAGCACTGTAAGCGAAAGAAAGGCCGCTGGAATGAAAACGATGTGCGGCTTTATCTGCCAGAGCGCCCGGCCCTCCGCCATGATGTTCCCCCATGAGGGAGTGGTCGGCGGCGCACCCGCTCCGATAAAAGACAGGATCGCCTCGATAACGATCGCCGCGGCAAAAATATGCGTCGCCTGCACGATTAGGGGCGCGAAAGTGTTGGGCAGGATGTGACGCAGCATGATCCGGTAGGATGGCGTTCCCGAAACGATCGCGGCCTCGACAAACGGCCGTTCTCGAATCGACAGCACCAATCCGCGGATGAGCCGCGCCACTCGGGGCACTTCCACAATCACGATGGCCACGATGACATTCCCGACCGAACCCTGTGTCAGTGACATCAGGGCAATAGCGAGCAATATGGCAGGAATGGACATCAATCCGTCCATTACGCGCATGAAGATGGGATCGAGCCAGCGTATTGATCCGGAGAGCATTCCCAGCACGGTGCCGAAGAATGCCGCCAGAAGGGCAACACTCGACCCGACGAGCATGGAGATGCGCGCGCCGTAAAGCACGCGCGAGTAAAGGTCACGCCCCAGTGAATCGGTGCCGAACCAATGTTGCGCCGAAGGAAGGAGGGCCCGCCGACCCGGCGCAATCGCGGTAGGATCCACGGTCCCCAGCCAGGGCGCGAACAGCCCGAGCACGATGATAACCGCAAGCAGCACACCGCCGGCACAGGCCGTTGGGTATTTTCTGAGAAGACGCAGGCCGCGGTGTACCCGCGCCGACCGTACGCGATGGTCAGGCAGTGGCGAATCAAGAGTGCTCGTCACGCCAGTCAATACCGTATCCTCGGGTCGAACAGACGGTACAACAAATCAGTGGCGAGATTGACCAATACAAACGCCGCACTGAAAAGCAGGACCACGCCCTGGATGACGGGATAATCCCGATGGGCGATCGCGTCGACCGTCAACCGGCCAAGGCCGGGGATGGCGAACACCGTCTCCGTGACGACGGTTCCTCCGATCAGGGTCGCGACGCCGATGCCGATCACAGTGACGATAGGATTGGCGGCATTCTTCAAGGCATGCCGAAACAGAACTCCACCAGCCAAAACGCCTTTCGCCCGCGCGGTACGCACATAGTCCTGTGACAAGACCTCGAGCATCGAGGCGCGCGTGATGCGCGCGATCAAGGCAATATACGCCAGTCCCAGAGCGGACGCCGGCAGGATCAAATGACGCAGAAAGGCCCAGATTCCCGCACTTAGCGGCGCATAGCCCTGCGCTGGGAGCAAATCCAACCGGACCGCCAGCCAATAGGCCAGGACGTAACCCAGCACGAACACGGGAACGGAGAAGCCGAGCACCGACAGCACCATCATGGCCCGATCGATAATCGTGCCCCGCTTCCATGCCGCAAGCACGCCGAGCGGCACGGCGATGCCGATCGAGATGATCATCGTCAGAACCACCAGCCCCAGAGTCGGCTCTACTCGCTGTCCGATCATTAGGAGAACCGATTGATCGGTGTAGATCGAAGTACCCAGATCGCCGTGCAGCACGCGCCATATCCAATGGCCGAATCGGATGAAGAAGGGTTGGTCGAGACCAAGTGATACCCGAATGTGCTCCACTTGCTCCGGAGTGGCCTTGTCCCCGGCGAGCACCGCTGCCGGATCGCCTGCGACGTAGAGCAGGCCGAACACGAACAATGCCACGACCGCCATTACGGGCACGACGCCCAGCACGCGCCGCAACGCGTACCCGGTCATCGACCGCCCTTCCATGGCGGATGCACCATCATCCCTTGGCGACGTTGTAGTACAGCGTTACCGGTGCCGGCAGCACACCGGTCAGCTTTTTACTCCAGACGTGTTGCTGGGAATAGAATCCGAGCGGTATGTACGGCAGGGACTTGAACGCCTCGGCCTGGATATCTAGAGCGATCTTCTTCTGTTCCTCGTCGGTCGTGGCATCGAACCATTGGGCGCGGAGCGCTTCCAGCTTCTCGTCGGTGGGCCAGCCGAACCAAGCCGATTTGCCATTCTCGCGCAACAGCTCGTTGACCGCCGGGTTCAGGATATCGGGCCCGTTCCATTCGGTGTGGAATATGTTCCATCCGCCACGGTCGACAGGCTCCTTACTCACGCGCCGCTGCATCATCGTACCGAAGTCGGTCGCGACGAACTCGGTCTTAAAACCCATCCGGCGCAACAGGTCGTCGGTAACCTGGCTCACGGCCGCGATCGAAGGAACGTCCATGACGGCCAGCTGGACTACCTTTTCACCGGCATATCCCGCAGCCTTCAAAGCCGCTTTGGCCTTGTCGAGGCTGCGAACCTTCAGGATATCCGCACCATAGTCAGTGCCGTACGCCGTGCCGCAGGGATAAAAGCTTTCGCACACGCCCAGGGTCGCGCCTTCGTCACCCATGATGGCGCGCATGTACTCGCGTTGGTCGATCGCCATGGCCACCGCCTGCCGGATAGCAGGGTTGTTGAATGGCGGTTGAAGATGGTTGAACCGCAGCATGGCGTATGTGCCACCCGTAAGTCTTTGATGGACGACAAGCTTGGGATCTTTCCGGAGCATCGGCAGAAGGTCCCAGATCGGCGTCCGCCAATAGTCCTGCTCGCCTGACTGCATGGCGGCAGAGGCGGTAGCGGAGTCGCTGATGATCGACCATTCGACACGATCGACCTTGGGCACCCGTGCGCCGGCGATCCCGTCAGGTGCGTCGCCGCGCGGTACATATTGATCGAATTTCGCGAACGTCGCCTTGGCGCCCGAAACCCATTCATCCTTCACGAACTTAAACGGCCCGCTGCCTATCGGTTCCTTGATCTGCGTCATCGGATCGGTCTTGGCGATCCGCTCGGGCATGATGAAGCACTGCGAGGAATTAGACTTGCCGAGCGCCGCAGGAAGCAGCGGGAATGCCTTCTTCAGCCGAATGCGGAAGCGCTTGTCGTCGATCACCGCCATTTCGTCCGTGACCGCCATGATCGCCTGGCCGAATCCGTCGCGCGCGGCCCATCGCTTGATGGAAGCGACGCAATCCTGCGAACGTACGGGCTCGTTGTCATGGAACTTCAATCCATCACGCAGCGTGAACGTGTATGTCTTGCCATCATCGTCGACCGTCCAACCGTCGACCATCTGCGGCTTTGGCACGTACTTGTTGTCGACCGCAACCAGCTGGTCGAACACCAGAAATGCATAGTCCTTCGTGGCCGGCGCCGTAGTCCAGATCGGATCGAGGCTGGCCAGATTCATACCCATGATCACGCGGAGCGTGCGCGAAGCAGCGCCCTGCGCGAGTGCCGGGATCGGAAGCGCGGATGCCGAAAGGCCTGCAAGCACCTGACGTCGCTTCATGCACAACCTCCTACGAATACGAATGAACCACCGGATAGCGCGCTACAAATAGCTCGCAAGCGGGATGCCAAGCTTTTCCTCAACTTCGGGGAACACGGTTGGATCCTTGGCGCTGGCGCCGACCGGAAAACCCGAACGGCTCGCACCGATGATCATCACCTTGCGGCCGGCCGCCATCTCGTTGATCGCAATCACATCTCCGGTCTCAGCTGCCACCGATCCCATCAGATCGGGAAACGTAAAGAGCCGTTCGCCGTCCCGGTCGGCAGCCATGAACTCGTTGTACACATGGAGCGTGAGCCGCCCGCGCGCGTCCTTGATCACGACGGTCCCGAGATCGAACCCGCCTTCATAGCGAACATCGTTTGACACGACCTCGCCTTGGGCAATGACGCTTCCCTTGAGCGTTGCCGCCGCTGCTTCCGCCCGGGCTCGTCCCGCAGCCGCCGCCAGCATGGTCTGCCCAAGCTTGGTGGCGAAAGACATGGCGCCGACTGCACCGCCGTTGCGAACTACCGAAATCGGGAACGGCCCACGCGACGCGGGAAGCGTGCCGCCGTTCTGTACCGCTGCCGCGCGCATGATCGTCGAGGTTTTGGTCATGCTGCCCCGCACAACGATTTCGACGCGGTCGTCGCTGGCGCCGCCGCAGCCCGCCTGCGTGACCTGAGTCTTCACGCCCATGCCGCCCATCTTCACTGTCGGATGGCCGCGGCCATTGGTTGCTGCGTCGAGCACCGGGATGCCCATCACGGCCGCCTGCATCCAGCAATTCAGGCCCGGAACATGGCCCGGCATGATGCATGCAGGCTCGACGCCGGTTGCTTCGCTCAACATCCGCGCCGCTTCGATCGCATCGCGCAGCGTATTGACCGCCTTGGAGAAACCTGGCGCACCGACGCCTGTCGCCACGAACACCTGGTCCTGATCGTCGAATTCGCCAACGGCCTTCATCTGGACGTGGCCATAATTGAGTGCCTGCGTGCCGATCGCCTGATAGCGCTCGCCGCGCGCCATGCCGCTTCCGCCGGCCGACAGTAACAGGCCACCGGCGATGGCTCCTTTCAATGCATCCTGGTCGAGTTTCTGCGGCATGGTCGGCTCGCTTCCTAGTCCTGAATCAGTGGAACGTAGCCGGGCTGGCTGCGGACGCGATCCAACCAGGCGGCAATGTGCGGGTATTTCGTCATATCGAACGCCCCTTCGTGTGCCATGGACACGTAGGGAAAGTTGGAGATATCGGCGATCGTATACCGATCGCCGGCCAAAAAAGGACTTGCCTGGAGACGGGCGTCGATGATGTCGAGAGCCTTGTAACCGCCCTCGTGCCACTTCGCCACGTCGGCCGCCATTTCCTTGGCCCGCTTCGAGATGGACACATGGAAGCGCGCCGGCGCCAGGTTCTTCAGGGCTTCGGATTGCTCGAAAAACATCCACTGCAGCACTGTCGCCTGGGCGACCGGCTCGTCGGGCAGGTAGCGTGTCCCTCGCGCGAGGTACGCGAGGATGGCGTTCGATTCAAAAAGTGCCGTGCCGTCCGAAAGCTCGAGTACCGGTACCTTGCCCACGGGATTCTTCGCTCGGAACTCGGGCGTCCGCGTCTTGCCTTCCGGCAGATTGAAGGTGACCCGGCGAAACGGCAGGCCGAGATGGCTAAGCAGAAGCCGGACCTTCCAGGCATTGCCCGAGAGCCGGCTGTCATACAGCGTATAGCTAGCGTCGCTCATTCGAAGCCGAGCTCATATTGGCGCTTGTTTTCGAGGGCACGTTCGTAACCAGCCTCGGCATGACGCATCACACCGATGCCGGTGTCGCCATTGAGGACATCGCGGATACGTTCGCTCGCGAGCTGCGAGCCGTCGGCGACGCACGTCTGACCCGCTGACGAGCTGATATCCAGGTTCGAATGCACCGCAACCAGATCCGCGCCACCGGAACATGCGAGCAGCGCGTTCAGGATCGGCCAATCGCTGATTCCGTCCGAGCCGTCCTTCATACGTTCGGTTTCGCGATAGATCGATGTCACCGAGCCGGAATCGAGATGATCGCGCGTGAACGCGATCGGTCCTTTCAGCCGGCCACGTGCGACCGCTTCGTTCACCGCAACGCCAAGCTTGCTGCGCTCGCCGTGACCCAGCCAGCCGATGCGAGCGGGAAGGCCCTGGAAATGCACGTATTTCCGCGCCATCTCGATCCAGTGATTGATTGGATGATTGCTGGAGAAGATTTCACCGATCATTCCGTCGATCTCCGCGATATCGGATTCCTCCCCCGAGATCGCGAGCCAGCGGAAGGGGCCGACGCCATCGCAGAAGAAGGGACGGATGAACATGGTGACAAAGCTCTCGAGCTTCAGGGCTTCCTTAAGTCCCAGGTCCGCTGTCTTCAGCCGCAGGCCGTTGCCGTATTCGAAGGCGATAGAGCCGCGTTTCTCGAATTCCAAAATTGCACGCATATGCGTCAACAGCGTCTCATGTGCCCGACGCGTCAATTCCTTCGGATCCGATTCCTTTAGCGCATCGGCTTCCTCCGGAGTCATGCCGACGGGCACATAGTTGCCCATGGGGTCGACGCTCACCTGATCGGTAACAATGTCTGGCACGAAGCCCCTGGCAAGCAATTCCGTGTGCACTTCGGCGGCGTTGCCGACAAGACCCACGGACAGTGCCGTGCCGGTGCTCTTGGCCGTCTCCACCCACTTGACCGCCTCATCGAGGTTCTCGGTCAAGCGGTCGCAATAGCCGGTGTCGATGCGGCGCTGGATGCGGGCACGTCGAGGATCCACGACCAGCACCGCCGCTCCCGCCATCTTGCCGGCCAGTGGTTGCGCGCCGCCCATGCCGCCGCAACCCGCGGTAAGAATGGTGCGTCCACGCAAGGTGCCGCCGAAGAAGCGCTCAGCTGCGCCAATGAAGCTTTGGTAGGTGCCCTGCAGAATGCCTTGGCTGCCGATGTATTGCCATGCTGCCGCAGTCATGCCGGGCCTCAAGGTCAGGCCCTTCTGCTGAAGCTCGTAGTGGCGATCCGCCCAGCGACCGACCACGTTGCCGTTTGCCATGATCACGCGGGGAGCCCGCGGGTGAGTGTGGAACTTCGCGATCGCTCGGCCCGACTGACAGACCAACGTCTCGTATTCCTCGAGCCCCTTCAACGCGGCGACGATCCGGTCGAAGTCATCCCAGCTGCGCGCGGCTTTGGCCGAGCCCGTATAGATGACGAGCCGCTCAGGATCCTCTCCGTTCTCCAGGTTGTTTTCGAGCATGCGAAGGATCGCCTCCTGGCGCCAACCTTTGCACCTGAGTGTCGGCCCGCGTTGCGCTTTGATGTTACGTGCCACAGTCATCTCCGCTCCCAAGGTTGCGAAACGTTCAGGCCGCAAGGCGCGAACGTGGTCCCGAATTCAGTTCTCCAAACACCAGTCCAGTCGTTGCACGGTCTTGAAGAGTACGGCCGTACTCAGCACGACGTCAGCCGTCGCAACACGTTCTACCCGTGTGTGAGTGCGCCAGTCCTTGCTGGGCGCGAAAATTGCTTCTTCCCCTAGACCTAGCGGGAAAGGCGCTCGCTGGGATGCGCTCCGACCACGCACTTGTTCCTTCGCGAGCGTGAACGCGCGGTGCGTGTAGGATCTTCCCTCTTCCGTGCGCGCCACAAATACTTCGAGGTCTCCCTCGACGTGGGCGGCGTCAACGGCGAGGTTGTTGGTCATGCCGCGGCCTGCAGGGGCACCGTCTCAGGCGGCCGGATGAACCGGCCAAAGCCCGGCGTCGCCATGACGTCCTTACCGTCGAACACTTGCGTTCCCCGGAGATAGGTCGACGATACCCGCCAGGGCAGGCGCATGCCGCTATACGGCGACCAGCCCACCACGTTGTGGCCGCTCGCAGCGCCGTCGTAGACGTATTCTTCCGGCGTCAGCACCGTAATGTCGGCATGCTTCCCGACTTCTAGCGCACCTTTAAGATGGTCGATGCGGAAATGACGCGCGGGGTTCTGCGCCATGAGCTTCGCCGCCCAGGTGAGCGGCAGGCCGCGCTCCAGCGCGCCCTTCACAAACAACGGCACCATGACCTCGAGCCCCGGAACGCCCGATGCATTTGCGAGCATATCCGGCTTGGTCTTCCGGTCTTCCGACCAGCTCACGTGATCGGTGGAGACGAGCGTCACATTGCCTGCCGCGACTTCACGCCAAAGGCTTTCGACCTCAGCGCGCGGACGGATCGGAGGGTTGACTTTGGCCTTGCCGCCCAGCCGGCGAACGTGATTCTCCTCGTCGAGAACCAGGTAGTGAATGCAGCACTCGGTCGTCGCGCCGTACCCTTGGCCGCGATAGGCGGCCGCCATCTGATAGCCACGCGCCAGCGAGCAATGGACGACGTGGGCGGGACAGCCGGTGGCTGCACCGATCTCGTAGATTTCGGTCATCGCCAGCAATTCGGAAAGCGGCGGCCGCGACAGACCGTGCGACAGGTAGTCGGACAGTCCCTGTGCCTTCACACTTTCGATGGCAGCACGGACGTACTCGTCATCCTCGTTGTGGACGCCCGCGATGAGCCCAGTCGGGGCAATTGCCGCGAAGCATTCACGCATCAGCATCGGATTGATGCGGGGAAATCGCTTGGGGTCCGTTCCGAATGTCGAAAACTTGAAGCTAGCGGCGCCGGCCAGCACCTGCTCGACGATTTTCGACGCACCCTGCGTGGGATCGATGGTGCCATAGAGCGCAAAATCGACGCGCGCCTGGGCGCCAGCGTGCGCCGCCTTCTGTGTAATTGCCTGTGCGGAGCAGACCAGATTACCCTCGTCGTAAGGCATGTCGACGATCGTGGTGACGCCGCCCGCCGCCGCGGACCGCGTCGACCAGATGAAGTCTTCCTGATTGCGCTGGCTGAGAGAGTGGACCTGAGCGTCGATTGCGCCCGGCAAGATCATGGCGCGGCCGAGATCGTGCCTCTCCTTGCCAGCCGGCATGGCCCCATGTCCGATCAGCGCAATCAGACCGCCGCGGACAGCGACAAACCCGTCGGACACGACACGATCAGGTAGAACGAGGGTACCCTTGAGGACCAGATCGAAGTCCGACATGCGACCATCCAGTGACGAAATGCTGCTCGAACACGGGATCGGAAAACTGTTCGCAAAGCACGCTCGGTGCCTAAGACTTAAGCCCTCCACCCACCTTGAACGTTAGGTCAAGGTGGCGGACTGGGGGATATCCCACATTACGCACACGCTATGCTCTGCGTATGCAACATGATCATGCGTTCGACCGATCGAGCCTGGATTTCACGGCGACCAATCCGTAGTCCTGAAGAATGGCCAGGACCTTCAGTGCGATCTTCTCCGAGGCCGGAACTCTTCGCCATGCAAGTGTCAGCCTGACGTCGTAAGTCCGGGGCAGCGGAATGCTTTCGAATTGCATATTGAATGCCTGCAGCGCGTTCTCTGGGAACAACGAGATGAACCCGTGCTCTTGCACGAGACTGCCCAGGACAGGAATCGAATCGACTTCGACAAACGGCACCATCTCGCGCTCCGCATCGGACAAGACGTGCTTCATCAGAGCGACCAGCTTTTGGCGAAGGCCGCTCTTCAAGCTCGGCAGAGCAAGAGGGCCACTCAGTATCGCCCTCCGGATATCGGTGCCGGCGTGCTTGAGCACGGGTGACGGGCCGACAAGCATCAGCGGCGATCTCGACACGACACGAGACGCAAGCGCCTTCGGCACATCGTCTGTATCGAGCAGAATGACGTCGTACGTATGATTCTGGATGCCGGCCAGAAGCTCTTCCGAGCTCGCCCCCGAGATAAGGAGTGGGCTCTGCGGCGCTTTCTCCTGCCACTTGGCCGAGAGGACCGCGAGTATCCGAGCGATCGTGCTCTCGTGGCTGAGCGGACTCACCGATCCGAGCTTTGCGATGATTTGTGACCGGTGGAAGCGCGTTGCGGCGTTCTGGGATAGGCTCGACCAGATGGTATCGAGCGCTTGCGCCAGTTCGAGAACGCGATGGCCTTGTTTTGTCAACGTGACGCCGCGCCCGCTGCGGACAAGCAACGGCAGGCCGACTTCCCGCTCCAGTGTCCTGAGCTGCCGTGTGAGCTGTGGTTGCCCCGTCTTCAAAGCCTGGGCGGCACTGCGAATGCTGCCGGCGTGCACTACCGCGATGAAGCGCCTGAGCATGAGAATGGAGATCGTCAGCCGCGAGCCGGGATATTCCCGCCCCCTTTCGCCCTTCCGCAGTCGCGCAAGCTCCCTCACCAAGTCAGCGGCGCGCGCTAGTTCAAGCTTGAGACGATTGCCCTCCAGGGTGGGCTGTATACCGCCGTCAACCACCGTCATGAGTGGCGTCGCAATCTGAGACTGCAACCTTTTCATCGCCCCAAAGGCATTCGACGCCGGAATTCTCAGAAATCTGGCGGCATTTCGGATACCGCCTTGCGCCAACACATGGTGAGCGATGAGCAGCGTTGCGACGTCCATCACAGCTCTCCCGCCCTGAAAGCCCCCGACCATCCTAGGAGCCTTGCGCCGGCGTCTGGTCGAACACGAGTCTAGCCTGCCGGATAACGTTTAGGCCAACGGATGCAGAGAGAATTCTAGTTGAAGCCGGCGATGCTAACGGCGGGATAGCGTCGCGGTGTCGTCACCACCCCCGAGTGCGGTACCCTGGGCCTGGATGTATCCGCCTCGCCGTGCGCTCGCCGCGCTACTGTTGGCGCAGGTCACGATGCCGAAGCAAAGACAACTTACCGGGACGACCTCGGCTTAAGTAGGTGGCCAAGGTTGACGCGTAGATTACCTCATCCCACTTGCGCAGGACCAAAGTCCGGTAGCCAGCGTGTTCCCAAAGGGTTAGCAGGTGGTCAAGTCCTGCGTGCGCTTGGACGTTCGCTGAATCGCTCGAACCACTTTTGCAGACCGGGATATGTATTGGGGATCTTGTAGTCGTGGTAGAGCACGCCAGTGTCCAAAATGGCATATAGGCTGATATCGGCAACGCAGACACCGTTGCCGCCGAAGTACTTGCCGTCGCCAAGGACAGTTTCGATCGCCTGCATGAGCGTGTCGCGGCGCGGCTTGATTCCCTCCGCCAGTTCCGGGCGGCGGACGAACTCCGGGCGACGCTTCTTCATGCTGTCGTCGCCATGGACCATTGTATACAAAAAGAGAATTTGGAAATCCATGATCAGACGCTCTTTGGATCTTACGAAAGCGCGCTCCTCCGGAGTTCGACCGATCAGGGGCGGGTCTGGGAACTTTTCTTCCAGGTATTCGATGATCGCCATTGAGTCGGGCAAGAAGCTGCCATCGTCCAGTTCCAGGACCGGGACACGTCCTGCGGGATTCTTCGAGCGAAACTCAGCCGTTCGTCCCGCACCTCCTCGCATGTCTACTTCCACGATTTCGCATTTGATGCCCTTTTCGGCCAGGTAGATCGTGACTCGCCTGGGACAGGTGGTGATTACATTCGCCTGGTAGAGCTTCATCCCCGTATCTCGCTTGTTAACTTCGGCTCGGCTTTTTTTGAATAGGTCCGAAGTCTGTTTCGGCGATGGCGATCATTGGCTTCATCGGTGAAAAAGTAAGATGCAAAATTGAGAACACCCTATCCCACTCCGCGGTGGGCCGTCGTCAAAGCCATGCGGAAAGCCCTGATAACATTTTGCGATGGCCCTATACTGTGGCATGGCGTTGCTCGAACTTCGGAACTTCTCCTGCGGCTACGGAGAAATGGTCGCCGTAAGCGGGATTTCATTCGCTGTCGAGGCGGGAGAAATCCTGGGGCTGCTCGGTCCCAATGGCGCGGGCAAGACCTCGACCATCCTCGCCATCATGGGCCACGTGCAGATCAAAGCGGGTACGCTTTTGGTCGACGGCCGTGACATCACGCGCCTGCCAGCGTTGAAGCGCGCCGAGCTTGGCTTGGCTCTCGTGCCCGAGGGCCGTCGCCTTTTTTCAGACCTCACAGTGGCCGAGAACCTAGTCGTCGGCGGTTACAGCCGCTCGCGCGTCGACGAAAAGCGCAACTCTGCGCACGTGTTCGATCTCTTCCCGCGCCTTGCTGAGCGCCGCGGCCAACTTGCCGCCTCACTTTCAGGCGGAGAGCAGCAGATGCTCGCGATCGGTCGCGCCCTGATGTCGGCGCCGAGGCTATTGCTGGTTGACGAATTATCGCTCGGTCTGATGCCGAAGATGGTCGATCTCTGCCTTGATGCCTTGCGCAGGCTTAACCAAGAAGAAGGCCTTTCGATTGTGCTGGTGGAGCAGAACACGGAGCGCGCCCTCAATGTCGCGCAGCAAGTCTGCGTACTTGCGTCAGGCCGCAGCGTCTTCACCGGCCCTGCCGAAGCAGCACGGCGTGACGTCGACCTGCTGCATTCCTATACGGGTATGTCAGCCTAAATAACGCCAGTATAAGCTTGCCGAACGTCGGATCGCGCCATGACGTCTTTCGGCGGGCCTTCCGCCAGCACCTTGCCCGCATCAAGCACGACAAGCCGGTCGGCAATGCGCAACACTTCCCCGAGGTTGTGTTCAACCAGCACAACCGTGATGCCTTGTGCCGACAATGCGCGGACCAGGTCGGCCATGGTCGTGGCTTCGGCGCTGCTGAGACCGGCCAACGGCTCGTCCAACAGCAGCAGCTTGGGATCAAGTGCGAGCGCGCGTGCCACCTCGAGCCGCTTGCGCTGACCAAGCGGCAGGGCACGTGGCGACTGGCTGCTCTGGGTCGCGAGCCCTGTGCGCTCGAGGATCGACTGCGCCTTCTCACGAGCCGCGGTCCGCGAGCGGCTGGCAAGGGCGCGCCAGGGGCTCTCCGTCTGGTGATGACCCGCAGCCAGCATAACGTTCTCGACGGTCGTGAAGCCGTAGAAGGGCCGGACGATCTGGTGCGTGAAACCGAGACCCAGCCTTACGCGGGTATGCGTAGGCAGATTGGTTACATCGCGCTCGTCAAAAAAGACGTGGCCGCGGTCAGGCCGCAAGATGCCCGCCACCATGCGGAGAGCCGTCGTCTTACCGGCGCCGTTGGGACCGATCAGCGCTACCAACTCGCCCTGCCCGACCGTAAAGCTTATGCCGTTGACGGCAGCCACGCCGCCGAAGCTGATATGCAGGTCGTCGATACGGGCAAGCGTGTTCATGCCAATCGCCGCCGTGCAAGACCTGCGAGACCACCCGGGCTGAACCGCATCACCAGCATCAGCATCGCACCGAAGATCAGCAGCCGGTAATCCGCCGCCGCGCGCGAAACTTCGGGCAGGAGCGTAAGCGCTACGGTTGCGGCGAAGACGCCCCAGACCGACCCGGTGCCGCCGATCACAACCATGGTCAGAATCGCTATCGATTGCACGAAATCGAACGTGTCGGGCAGGATAATGCGCGCGAAATAGATGTATAGCCCGCCGGCCAGCCCGGCGAGCGCTGTGCCGATACCGAAAGCAGTGAGTTTGTAGATCGAGACATCGACACCAACGGTGCGCGCCGCATCTTCGTCGTCGGCCACGGCGTCGAAGGTAAAACCCATCCAACTATGCTTGATCCAGAGACAGAAGCCCAACACGGCAGCGGCAAAGGCCACGATAAGAAGTGCATAAGATACGGGATCGAGGCCCGAGCCCGGGATACCCGAGATGCCGAGCTCGCCGCCCAACCACTTCTGCTTGCGCACGAAACCCAAGAAAACGAAGCCGATGCCCATGGTCGTCACGGCGAGGAAGTCGTGGCGCACACGCAGCGACGTCAACCCGACCACCACACCAATCGCACCCGCCATCGCTGTCCCTGCCAGGAGGGTGACCGGAAGCGGCGCGCCGAGCTTGGCTAGGTAGGCAGCCGTATAGGCACCGAGACCATAGAAAGCGGCATGGCCGAGGCTCACCTGACCACAGAAGCCGGTGATGATGTTGAGCCCGAGGGCCAGGATCAGGTTGATGCCGATGACGCTGACCAGACTTGCGATGTACGAGCTCATTTGCCACTGCTCCGCCCCAGCAGGCCCTGCGGACGCACCATCAGAACCGCAATCAGGAAGAGGAAGCCGATCGCATCGCGGTCGAAGATGTCGGCGAGATAAATCGCTCCGAACGCCTCAACCACACCCAACACGAGGCTCGCGACCAGAGTGCCGCGCACACTGCCCAGCCCGCCCAGCACGACAATAGCCAGCGCTTTGTAGCTGACCGAGCCACCCATCGTGGGCTCAACATAATTATTAAGAAGGCCGACCAGGCCGCCCGCGATGCCAGCAAGCGCCGAACCGAACAAAAAATTCACGTAGCGCACCCGCACCGCGTCGACGCCAAAGCTCGTTGCCATCTGCGGGTCGCTTACTGTGGCTCTCCAGCCAATGCCGACACGGGTCAGGCCTGCAAACAGGCCGAAGCCCACCAGCAGCACGACCGACATGATCACCATAGCGATCTCGACATAGGTAAGATTGATGCCCGCTAGATCGACGTTGGCGACATACCAAGGGTTGTTGTCGAATGCGATTCCGTACGCACCAAAGATCATCCGGAAGGCCTCCTGCATCACGATGAAGAGGCCGATCGAGACGACCATCGGCACGAACGCCGAATGGTGCAGAATGGGCTGGTAGGCCAGCCGATAAATGGCGGTACCTGCCGCCGCACTCACCACCACCGCCACCAGAAAGCCGAGCGCCAAGCTGCCGGTCGCATTGGTGACCACGACCGTCATGTAAGCGCCAAGCGCAAAGACGCCAGCGTGGGCAATATGCAGAATGCGCAAGAGGCCGTAGACCAGGGTTAGGCCCACGGCCATCATTGCATACATGCATCCGTAGACGAGCCCTTTGACGATCAGCTCGGCGAAGAGCATCGACTGTCTACAGCCGCAGGATCACATTCACTTCGGCGGTGCCAGGATGGACTGGTCGTCGATGACGGTGACCCCCACAAATGCGCCATTCTTCACTTGCGTCACCTCGAGCGGCGAATAGAGCTCGCCCACCGAGTTGAAGTAGCCCAGACGGCCGGTCAACATCGGGAAATCTTTGGTCGCTGCAAGAGCGTCGCGGATTTTGGCCGGATCCGTGCTGCCCGCGCGCTTAATCGCATCGGCCATCAGCATGACCGAGGAGTAGCAATTGGCGGAAACAGCTTCGGCATCGTAGCCTGCCCGCTTCTTGAATTCGACCAGGTAGGGCTGGAAGTCCGGCGGTGTGTTGCGGCCGCGATCCATGCCGCCCACGATGTAGATTCCCTCGGCTGCATCCTTGGCGATCTCCATCAACTTCATGGAGTCGAAGGCCTGCGCCGCCACGATCGGCTGCTTAAGGCCGCCAGCCCGTACCTGAGCCACCAGCGGGCCTCCCACGAAGTAGTAGCCGATGGCGTAAATCACGTCGGCATTGTCGGCCTTGGCCGAGGCAACGATCGGGCCAAACTGACGCTCGCCAAGGCCAAAGGTGTATTCCTTGACGATGGTTAGGCCGAGCTTTTGCGCTTCCTCCTTGAAACCGTCGGCGATCGACTGACCGAAATCGTTGTTCATGGTCAGCATGGTGATCTTCACCTTGCCGAACTTGTCGGCGATGAACTTCGCGGCACCCTTGCCCTGCGGCTGGCCGAGCTGCACGCCGCGGAAGGCCCAGTTGCCCTCCTTGGTGATGTCGGGATGCACGCCATAGGCCGAGATGTAGGGGATGTGGGCCTGTTGGAACACGGTGGCCGCAGCACGGGTCGGGCCCGAATAGCTACCGGAGATAGCGGCCACCACCTTATCTTGGCCGATCAGCTTGTTGGCGATCGGCACCGACTGATCTGGCTTGTTCTGATCGTCGTAGATCACCAGCTCGATCTTCTGACCGAGCACGCCGCCCTTCTCGTTGATCCAGTCACGCGCGATCTCCGCGCCGATTGTGGACGATTTGCCGTCAGCTGCCGCCGGACCCGATTGCGGCGCATGAAAGCCGATCCTGATCTGAGCGCTCGCGCTGCCGGCAATCAACAAGGCTGCCAAAGTCGCGGCAATGACACTCTTTCCCATGATATCCCCCCTCAACCCTTTTCCAATTCGGCACCAAACATCGGATGGGCGGTTTTCGCCAACGGATGGCGGCGCCAAAACGCCTGCATGGTCAGATGCCTTTCCTTCAGCTCATCATAAGCACTGCGCTCCGGTCGGGCAAAGCGATCAAGCAAAAGCTGGTCCATCAAGGCTGCCACCGCCGGTCTCTCGTGCGCCGAGAGGAATGCCTCGCTCACTGCGGCAGAAGCCGGGCCGGATGAGACCAGCAGCGGCACCGAGGTCGGCTTGGTGCGCATGATGACCCTCACCTGTCCCGTTAATTCCGGCGCATGTTTGGACAGGAGGGCGAAAGCGTAGGAATCGAGTGGCGCCACCTCAGCTTTACGTTCGATCACCGCAGTCAAAGCCCCCATCGGGGTGAAGCGTGGCTCGATAATCTCGCGATAAAGCGGCGTCGCTGCCGCGTACGGCATGAGATCATGCAGCAAAGCCGCATAGCCCGACTGCGATTCGGGCGTCGTCAGGGCGAGGCGATGGCCAAAGGTCTGCTCGATCGTTTGGAACGCGCTATCGGCATGAACGACGATGTCACTCCAGTAGCAGGCGCGCCCGCCATATGCAGCGGGCGACGGTACGGGTGCCGCGACCGGCTCGGGCTGCGGCGAAGCCAAGCTATAAGGCAGACCACACATGAAGACGGCCGCCTTGTCGGGCCGCCGCCAGAGTTCCGAGATGGGTACGGGTGGCGCGTGATCCAAGATCTCGATGGGCGCACCCGTATCCGACAGGATTGTCGCGAGCAAACTTCGCCACAGCGCTGCCACCTGCGGCGTGACGGAATACATGCGGGCGTTGGCGATCATGCCTCTGTATAGCCTGACGAGAGTATGGCCACGACCAAATCCGCGATAACATCACGGCACTTTGGCGCCTGACGGCGCCCGGCATGCCGTCGCAGGGGCAACATGAGTAACGAGCAGCAGTCCATTCGTCCCTTTCTCGAGTCACTCGAAAAAAGCGGCGCTTTATTGCGAATCCCCAAGCCAATCGACCCGGTATTCGAACTTTCGGCATTTCTGTCCGCCGCCGACGCAGGCCCAGCCCTCCTTTTCGAGAAAGTGCAAGGGTCGGCCCTTCGGGTCGTCGGAAATTTGCTGAGCAGCCGCGCGCGCATAGCTGCAGCGCTGGGAATCGACATTTCCGACATCGTGCCGCGCATCCATCAGGCGATCCGCGCGCCGCTGAAGCCTGTGCGAGTGACGAGCGGCCGCGTCCAAGACGTTGTCGTCGTGGAAAATCCACTCGCCGCTTTGCCGGTGCCCCGCTTCTTCGAGCGCGAGGATCGGCACTACATAACCGCCGGCGTTATCCTCGCCCGCGATCCTCACAGCGGCCGCGGCAACGTCTCGTTTGCGCGCTTCGCCATCCATGATGGCCGTATTGCCATGGTGGGCATCGCGCCGAATCACCACTTGGCGCTCTTTTCGCGACGGGCCATGGAGGCCGGAAAGACCTTGCCAATCGCCGTCGCCATAGGCGCTCATCCCGCGGTTCAGCTGGCGGCCTGCCTTTATCTCGGCGTGGGCGACGACGAGATCGAATGTGCCGGCAGCCTGCTCGGTGCGCCGGTCCGTATGGTGCCGGCGAAAACCGTCGACCTTCTGGTGCCGGCCGATGCCGAATTCGTCCTCGAAGGTGAAATCGACGCCCGTCAGCCGCTCGAAGAAGGCTTTGTCTCCGAATACCATGGGATGTACGAGAATTATGGGCCGGGCTTTCGAGTGACCTTCTCCGCCCTCACGCATGCCGAGAACGCCATCTACCAGGTGATTGAGCCCGGCTATCATCGTGAACACGTCTATCTTGGTGCGCTGCCGATCGCGGCGAGCCTGCGCGGTGCCATTGCGGCCGTTGTTCCGAACGTACGCGATGTGGCGGTAACCGAAGCGGGCGCGGGCCGTACCGACATCGTTGTGCAACTCGAGGCACCCCGACCCGGGCAGGCGCGGCGTGCGATCTTCGCCGCTTTCGCCGCCGTCGGCCTCGTGAAGCGGGTCACCGTGGTCGACGCCGATATCGACCCTTGGGATCCGGTGGCGGTCGATTGGGCCCGGGTCAATCGCATGAAGCTCGAGCGCGACCTGCTTCTTGTGCCGCATACCGGTACCGACCGCTCAGAGCCGATGGAAGATGGCGGGCTGGTCACCAAGGCGGGATTCGACGCTACCGCCAAGGCAAACGATCGCGTTGAGGGGATCGATCGGGCCCTCCCACCCCAGGCGCAGCGCGATGCCGCTAGAGTATGGCTCATGAACAATGTACCGGAGGAAAAGCGCGGCTGGCTGAAGTAGGTTATGGATATGACCGTCATGATGGACCGCTTCGATCTCGGTGCCCATACGAGAAAAATCAGGACTTCTTCCGCCAAAGCGCAGCGCTGGTTCAATCTGGGCCTGAACTGGTGCTTCGGCTTCAACCAGGAAGAAGGCGTGAAGTGCTTTCTTAAGGCGCTCGAATTCGATCCGGACTGCGTCATGGCCCACTGGGGCATCGCCTATGGCTCAGGCCCGTTTTACAATCTCGCCTGGCGCGATTACGGTAAGGCCGAGGCCGATCGCTTCACGAAGATCGCCTTTGACCATCTCCAGGTTGCTCTGAAGCTGAGCGCGGGAACGGAGGATGCAGAGCGCCATCTTGTCGAAGCGCTGACCAGGCGCTTTCAAGAACCGCACGGCGTCAGCCCCGAGCAATTCGACAAGTGGGACGATGACTATGCTGCAGCGATGCGCCGCGTCCACCATAGCTTTCCCGACGACCACGACATCATGGCCCTTCTCGTCGAGGCGCTCATCACCCGCACGCCCCGTCGGCTGTGGGACCTGAAGACAGGACTTCCAGCTCGCAACGCCGACACGCTCGAAGCCCTCGCGCTTTGCGAGCGCTCGGTCGCGATGACCGACAAGACCGGCCAGCGGCCCCACCTCGCGATCCTGCACCTGCACATCCATTTGATGGAGATGTCGAACCAACCTGGGCAGGCACTACGATCCGCAGACCTTTTGTCGACGATGGCGCCCGATGCGGGGCATTTGAATCACATGCCCGCACATATCTACGCGCAGTGCGGCGATTATGAGAAAGCCAAGATCGTAAGCGAGCGGGCGATCCAGGCAGACGACATGTACGCGGACTATGCGGGCTCGCACAATTTCTACGTCACGGCGCGCGGTCACGACCTGCACCTGATGATGCATACCTGCATGTTCCTGGGCCAATACCTTCCGGCACTTGCGGCGGCGGACAAGATTCGGGCGATCATGACCGAGGACATCCTCACCATGAAGGATCGCCCGAAGCTCGTCACGACCACCGAAGCCTACTACGCGATGAAGATGCACGTCCTGGTCCGGTTCGGGCGCTGGCATGAGATCATTGAAGAGCCGACACCGGGCGATCCGAGTATCTACCGGATATCGACTCCCATGCATCACTATGCGCGTGGCATTGCTCAAGCGACTCTCAAGGATCCTGTGGCTGCGGACCGCGAACGAACCCTGTTTCGGGAAGCCGTGGCTCGGATACCGGCAGACCTGAAATTCCTCAGCAACCTCGCACGCACGACATTGGGTGTTGCCGAAGCTATGCTCGACGGTGAGGTTGAATACCATCGCGGCAACTACGACGAAGCCTTCACCCATCTCCGCGAAGCTGTTCATCGCGACGACAGCCTCAACTACACCGAGCCGTGGGCCTGGATGCACCCGCCCCGCCACGCACTCGCCGCGCTACTCATGGAACAGGGTCACCACGCCGAAGCCGAGACCATCTATCGCGACGATCTGGGCCTCAGCGGACGGATCCAACGCTGCGCCCAGCATCCCGACAATGTCTGGGCACTTCATGGTCTGGTCGAATGCCTACAGCGTCGCGGCGAATCGCAGGAGCTCCCAGCGCTGGAAGCGAAGCTGGCCACGGCTCTCGCCAAAGTCGACGTGCCAATCACCTCTTCCTGCATGTGCAGGACCAAGGTCTATCGGACTAAAGAGTGCTGTTCCTGAGCATGAACGGCCTTGTGGGTATTAACCTCCGGTTACGTAGCCAAACCAACGCTACGGAACGATTTGGATGGAATGCAGTGCAGCAGTGGATTATCCGAACTTTTTGATCCCTCAGGCGACGAGGACGATAGGACCAATAGTGCGACGAGACTCGAGCGCATCGAGGGCCGACGCAGCAGAGGCTAGCGGATATCGATGACGCACATTCACCTTCAACACGTCGCGCCCGAGCATAGTGAACACGTTGGCCGCCATGGCGCGCAGCCGTACTGGATCGGCGGTGTAATGGAACAGCACGGGCCGCGATACCCGAAGCGACTTGGCGGACTGGAGAGCAGGATCGATTGGCGGTAGCGGGCCGGTGGCATGGCCGTAACTCACCCAATGACCGGTGCTGGCTAGGGATTCGTAGTTCTCGCGTTCTGCCAAGCGCCCCAGACCATCGAACACCACGTCGACACCACGCCCTTGCGTCGTTGCCTTAACGGCGTCGGCGAAACTGTGGTCGGGACTGACGATCGGCACATCGCAGCCGTTGTCGCGCGCAATCCGCGCCTTCTCCTCCGTACCTACCGTGCCGATCACCCGAGCACCGAGATACTTGCCCCATTGGCAGAGGAAGGTTCCGACGCCACCAGCGGCAGCATGGACCAGGATCGTCTCACCCGCCCGGACCGTATGCACACGATGAAGCAGGTACTCAGCGGTCATGCCCTTGAAGAGCACTGCCGCCGCCGTCTCAATCTCGATGTCCGCGGGAATGGGAACGACCTGCTCGGCCTGCAACGTTCGCAGCGTCGCAAAGGCGCCGGGCTGGTCGAACGCATAAGCGACGCGATCTCCCGGCAGCAAGCCGTGCACGTCGACGCCGATATCGATCACGGTTCCCGCGGCTTCCATGCCCAGTGCCGCCGGCGGTGTCAGCATGCGGTACTCGCCACGGCAGATATAGACGTCGATGTAGTTGATTCCGGCTGCGGCCTGGCGAATGCGCACCTCGCGTGGGCCCGGCGCCGGCACCTGGATATTGTCGAAGGAAAGCTGCTCGATGCCGCCAAAGGCCTTCAGGATCACCGCCTGGCCGGTCATCTCGCCACCATGTGGTGTTGTGCCGGAGACCGTCGTTCGTGATGACCGATCACTCTTGCGGAGGTAGCGACGCAAGGCATCGAATCCCGCCTCGTAGACGCCGCGTCCCACCATGCCGGCGAGTTCGGCCTCGCGGCCCGGTGGCGTGTCGAAGGTCGATTGCCAGTGCCAGAAAGTGCGATTGCCGTCGGTAACCGGCTTCAGCTGCAGCGTCGCGACGTAGCGCTGCAAGGGCACGGTGGCGTCGAGAATGCAGTAGGTCGAAATGTGGTCAGTGTCGGAGAGCGCGATGAGCTGCTCGCGGATATGGGCGCCGTCGCGCAGATGGAAGTTGCGCACGCAACCTATCTGATCCGGTGCCTCGCCATTCTCGATATGGGAATCGGCGACCGCGGGATGCCAGCGGTCGTGGCTGTTGAAGTCGCGCAGCACCTCCCAGACGCGTTCGATCGGCGCGTCGATGATCGCGGAACGCGTCACCCGCTGCATGGATCAGCGATGCCCGAAATAGCTCTTCAGCGCATCGAAGCCGGCCTGGAATACACCCTGGCCGATCGAATCGGCGAGCCGGCGTTCCTGGCCGGGCAGCGTATCGAACTCGGCCGACCATTCGGCGAACGTGCGGTTGCCGTCGGTGACGGGCGTCAGCTTCAGGGTGGCGATGTAGTTATCAACACCCATCGGCGATTCGAGGATCGAATAGGTGCATTGATAGTCGTAATCCGACAAGGTGAGCAGTTGCTCACGAATGTTGCCGCCATCGCGCAGTTGGAAATTACGGATGCAGCCCACCCGATCCGACGGCCAGTTCCCCTCGATTCGCGACTCCGCGATCGCCGGATGCCATTTCGGCATGCCATTGAAATCGCGGATGTGGGCCCAGACGGCATCAGCCGAAGCGTCGATCACGCTCGACGTATAGACCTTGATCACGAGCCGTTGCCCTCGGGCTTCGGCGGCTTGGCGATGGCGTTGAGAAGGCCGGTCGCCATGGTCTGGCCCGTCTTGCCGGTATCGAGCCCGATCTCCTTCAGCAGCTCATCAACCAGCGGCGCCTGTGCGCGGTAGCGCAAGGCAGAGTTGACCACCTGGTCCGAGAAGCCGCCCGCACCAGTGAACTCACCGCTGTTGGCGTGGCCGCCCCCGCCTCCCAGCCCGTCGACATGAAGGATCTTGATCCCCTCGATGTTCTCGAGCGGCTTGACCTGCTCGCGGATGATGGCATCGAGCTTGTCGATCAGCCGCAAGCGAGCAGCCGAACCACGCGCCTCGAGGCTGAGCACGTTCTGGGCCTCGTTCATCGCCCGCACACCCTCGGCATCGATCTCATGGCGCAGGCGCGCCGCGAGGGCCCGGATCTTCTCGGCATCGGCCTCCGCTTCGGCTTGCGCCCGCATGGCGGCCCCTCGGTCGTCGGCCGCGAGCTTCTCGGCTTCGGCAGTGATCCTGAGGCGCAGCGCCTCGCGCTCGGCGTCCTGTGCCGCCGCAATCAGCTCGATCGCCTTGCGCCGGGTCGCCATCTCGGTCTCCCGCACCGTGAAGACCTTCTCCTCCTCCGATACCGCAAGTGCACGGGCACGGTCGGCCAAGGCTTGTGCCTCGGACTGTGCCCGCGATTGCTCGGCGATGGCGATCGAACGCTGCTGGTCGGCGATCTCCAGCATCCGTCGACGCTCGATCTCGGCGGCCTCGATCTCGCGCTCCTTGGCGATGCGTTCGGCCTCGAGCACGCGGTCGGTCTCGAGCCGCGCACGCTCGACCTGTTCGCGGGCGGTGATCTCGGCGCGGTCAGCCAGCTGCTGCTTCTCGGCCCGTTCGCGCGCCAGCTCGGCGCGCTGCCCCGCGCGGGCGATCTCGATTTCGCGCTCCTGGCTCAGCCGTGCGTTCTCGGCTTCGCGGTCGATGTCGAGCGACAGTTTCTCGGTTTCCAGATTCTTGTTGCGGATCTGGATCATCGTATCCTGCTCGATGTCGTTGCGGATCTTCTTGCGCCGCTCGATCTCCTCGGTGAGCCGCGTCAAGCCTTCCGCATCGAAGGCATTGGACGGGTTGAAGAATTCCATGGCGGTCTGGTCGAGCTGGGTCAGCGACGCTGACTCGAGCTCAAGCCCGTTCTGCAGCAAGTCTTCTGCCACGGCGCCACGCACGCGGCGGATATATTCACCGCGCTTCTCGTGCAGCTCCTCCATGGTCATCTCGGCGGCGACGGTCCGGAGTGCATCGACGAACTTGCCCTCCAGGAGCTCCTTCAGCGCCTCGGGCTGGGTGGTGCGCTGACCAAGGGTCTGCGCCGCATTGGCGATCGCAGCGGCCGCGGCCTGCACGCGGACATAGAACTCGGAGACCACATCGACGCGCATGCGATCGCGCGTGATCAGCGCCTTGTCGCGGCCACGCGAGACCTCGAGCCGGAGCGTGTTCATGTTGACCGGGATGACGTCGTGCACGATCGGAAGCACGAAGGCGCCACCGTTCATCACCACCTTCTGCCCGCCCATGCCGGTGCGCACAAAGGCGCGCTCCTTGCTGGACCTGAGATAGAGCCAATGAAACAGCCAGACGATGATGGCGACAACGATCGCCACCACCACCAAGCCAAGAATGAAGGCTCCGAAGTCTGCGCCGGTCATATCCGCTTCCCCTTATTCTCGCGGTCTCGCCGCCTTCCCTGCAAATTGGTCATGATGCACCGACTGGCGCGGCCTCGCGCCGCCGTTCGATGCGCTTGAACTGCCGCGTCTGCTCGGCGATCGCCACTTCGGTCGGCAGGCGCTCCATACTGGAAGCGCCATAGAAGCCATGGCAATCGGGACAGCGGTCGACGACATAGGCCGCATCCGCGGGCTGCGAGATTGGACCGCCGTGGCAGAGCACGATGACGTCCTTGCGGACGCTTCGGGCGGCAGCACTCCACTCGTTGATGCGGGCAACGCAATCATCCAGCGTCAGCGCCGTCTCTGCGCCGATCGAGCCGCCGGTCGTCAGACCCATATGGCAGACGATGATGTCGGCACCCGCCCTGGTCATTTCAGCCGCTTGGCCTGCTTCAAACACATAAGGCGTGGTCAACAGATCCAGCTCGCGCGCCGCGCGAACGAGGTCGACCTCCAGCCCGTAGCCCATGCCAGTTTCCTCGAGATTGGCACGAAACAGGCCGTCGATCAGCCCGACCGTCGGAAAATTCTGGATGCCGGAGAAGCCGAGATCGGCGAGGCGGCGCAGGAAGTGATTGGGAACCATGAAAGGGTCAGTGCCATTGACCCCGGCCAGCACGGGGGTCTGCCGCACCACCGGCAACACCTCCTTGGCCATGTCGACAACCACGTCGTTGGCATTGCCGTAGGCCAGGAGGCCGGCGAGCGAACCGCGCCCGGCCATGCGGTAACGGCCGGAATTGTAGATGACGATCAGGTCGATGCCGCCCGCCTCCTCGCATTTGGCCGACAGGCCGGTGCCCGCACCACCGCCCACGATCGGTTGGCCCCTG